>JGI12659J15293_10000569_pt1 | contig 12094 bp, 8 predicted proteins | sample JacPinW_OM2H0_O1_FD_15293 | JGI IMG/M metagenome (IMG submission 15293) | reverse complement strand
GCCCACAGGAGAACAAAAGCAGAAGAAGCGGACAGATGATGGGCTACCAAAACCGGACAACTTCATTCGCTATCGACAGCCAATGTCGAGAAATTTGAATCTCGCCGCGCCGAATGATGCGAGGCAAACCGACGGGTCAGCGCGGCGCCGTCGCCAATTCGATCGCATTTCAACGCATTGACGCAGCGCCGGCCGCCAAAATCCGCTGCCTGCCCTTTCCTTCGCCTGCGCCCGGAACAACTCCTGCTGGGGCACGTTAATCAAATAGCTGAGGTCCGTCCGCCAAATCATTCGGGACGCTTAGGAGGGGCCGGGAATCAGATTCGCGAACAGGACGCGTTCTCGCCCATAGTGAGTATCGACGGACTGGCGACGGGCGCAATTTAGTGAACGCGTGTCCCTGCACAACCTCTCGGACCCTAGATGAGCGACGACGATCATGGGGTGCGTCCTTCCGAAGACCAGGGCGGAGCGAACCAGAAGCCGGCCGGGAAGCGCTTCCCGACGGTCGGCATTGGAACATCAGCCGGAGGCGTCCATGCCCTGCAGACGTTTTTCGAGAGCCTGCCGAATGACGTCGACGCCGCATTCGTTGTTGTCCTCCATCTCGACCCCAGTCACCAAAGCGAACTGCCCAATATTCTAGCGAACCGGACTCAAATGCCGGTGACGCAGGTTTCCGGCCTTACGCTCATCGAACCTCGGCATGTTTATGTCATCCCGCCCAACCGGCAGTTGGTGGTGACCGATGATCATCTCGCGATCACCGAGTTCGACGAGCCGCGCTGGCAGCGTGCGCCGATCGATATTTTTTTCCGTTCGCTCGCCGCCCGGCGGCGCGATGACTTCGCCATCGTTCTTACCGGCGCGGGCGCGGACGGGTCTTTGGGGTCAAAGCGGTCAAGGAAGCCGGGGGCATCATTCTGGTCCAGGAACCGGATGAGGCCGAATACGCATCCATGCCGCGCAGCGCAATCGCGACAGGTCTCGCGGATTTCGTTTTGCCGTTGCGGGAGATCGCCGCCCGACTTCCCGAGCTCATCCAAAATCGACCACATCCCCTGTCGGACACTCTCACAGAAGCGGATGGGGACGCGATGCAGCGCATTCTTTCCCACCTTCGTGTTCGTTCGGGGCACGACTTCTCGAGTTACAAGAAGCCTACAATTCGACGTCGCATCGCTCGGAGAATGCAGGTCCAGCGGGCGACGACCATGGCCGATTACCTCGCAGCCCTGCGCGAAAATCCTCAGGAGGCGCAGGCGCTGTTCGCCGATCTCCTCATCTCGGTGACGACGTTCTTTCGCGATACGAGCGCGTTCGACAAGCTTGCGGCGTTGGTCATCCCTCGCCTGTTCGATGAGAAAGGCGTTTCCGACACGATTCGTGTCTGGGTTCCCGGCTGCGCGACAGGTGAAGAGGCCTATTCGATCGCAATCCTGCTGCTTGAAGAGGCCAGCCGGCATGAGATCCGCTGCGGGCTGCAGGTCTTTGCTTCCGACCTTGATGAGAATGCTTTGGCGCTCGCAAGGGAGGGTCGTTACCCGATCGCCATCGAAGCCGACATGCCGGAAGAACGGTTGCGGCGCTTCTTCACTCGGGAAGGCGACCATTACCGTGTGACGCGCGAATTGCGCGACATGGTTCTGTTCGCGAGACACAGTCTGCTCAAGGATCCGCCATTTTCACGCGTCGACCTCATCTCCTGCCGGAACGTCCTCATTTACCTCGACCGAGAGGTGCAGCAGCAGGTGTGCGCCTCGTTCCACTTTGCCTTGCGCCCGTCTGGCTACCTCTTCCTCGGCTCGTCCGAAACCGCAGACAGTCCTGCCGGAGCGCTCCGCGCTATCGACCGCGAATCGCGAATCTATCAGCGCACGTCCATTCCGTCGGAGGTGCAGGTGTCGCGTCGGATAGGCGCCGCGACCTTTGGGGCTGAGTCCTTGCCGCCGCGGGCCCCGGTCCAATTTCGCGCGCCCATTCAGGCGGGAGTTCATCGCGAAGCTCTGGAACGTCTGGCGCCGCCGAGCGTCATTGTCGACGAGTCCTACCGGGTGGTGCATTTGTCTGAGCACGCGGGACGCTATCTGCAACCGTCCGGCGGGACGCTTGCCAACGACATCACGGAACTCGCGCGCGTGGAATTGCGGTTCGACATCCGCGCCGCGCTTCATCGAGTTTTCGCACGCAACGAGTCGAGTCTCAGCGGGCCGATCGGCGTTCACTTCGAGGGGACTGCGCGCCGGGTTTACTTGCAGTCAAGACCTTTGGGCTCAGAACCGAGCGCCGCCATTGTCTTTTTCTTCGAGGGCGAGCCGCTCAGCGACGCGTCGCTGACTTCGACAACGATCGAGGAACCTGCGAGCGCCGAGCAGATTCGGCAGCTTCTGCAGGAATTACAGTTTAGTCAATCGCAGCTTCTGGGCTCACGAGAGGAATATGAAGGGGCGAACGAGGAATTGCGGGCGGCCAACGAAGAACTGCAGTCGGTCAATGAGGAACATCGTTCGACCGCGGAAGAGCTGGAGACCAGCAAGGAGGAGCTGCAGTCGATCAACGAGGAACTGCAGACGGTCAACAGCGAACTCAAGACGAAGCTGGAGAGTGTCTCGCGCGCCAACGGTGATATCCAAAATTTGATGGCCGCGACCGACGTGGGTATCCTATTTCTTGACGCACAGCTGCGAATCAATCGCTTTACGCCGCCCATCTCCAAGCTGTTTAATATCGTCGAGGGCGATGAAGGCCGCTCGATAACAGATTTCACCCATCGCCTCGATTACGACGCCCTGGCGGGGGATGCACACATCGTCGTGCGCGATTTGAAGTCCAGAGAGCGCGAGGTGCGTGGTAGGGACGGCAGCTGGTATCTGGCGCGCCTCAAGCCTTACCGCACTGTCGAGGACAAGCTCGACGGCGTCGTCGTCACTTTCGTCGATATTGGCGAGCGGCGCCGCACGGAGGATGCGCTGAGAGAAAGCGAATCGCGGATGGTCCTGGTTAGTGAATTGCAGCATCGCACGCGCAATCTCATCGGCGTGGTGATGGCGCTGGCTGACAGGACGGCGGTCGGCGCCCCGAGCCTTGATGCATTCAGGACGAGCCTCCGGGATCGCCTCATGGCCCTCGCGCGCGTGCAAGGCCTGTTGTCGCGCGCGCCCTCCGGCGATAGCGTCACTTTTGATGAGCTTCTCGCGTCCGAACTGTCGGCTCTATCGGCCGAGAATGACGCAGAGATAACACTCGATGGACCCAGAGGCGTCGTACTCAGGTTCATCTCCGTCCAAGCGTTGGCGATGGCCTTGCATGAGCTGATTACCAACGCTGTAAAATATGGAGCCTTAGGTCGGGATAGTGGGCGTCTCCACGTTCATTGGCGCGTGCAACCCGAAAACGGGTCGCCCTGTATCATTGTCGACTGGAAGGAAAGCGGCGTCGAGACCGCTCAACTTCGCGATAAGCCAAGGGGAGCCGGCAATGGCCGGCGCCTCATCGGGGACGCTTTGCCCTATCAGTTCGGAGCTCGGACAACTTTCGTGATCGAACCGGACGGCGTCCACTGCACGATCGCGCTTCCGCTCTCCGGACCTCAAACTGAGGAGGTCAAGGATGGCCAGCTCGCCGCTTCGTGATCGCCGCATTCTCGTCGTCGAGGACGAATACCTTATCGCCATGAGCCTGCAGGACGCGCTGGAAAACGCGGGATCAGTCGTCGTGGGCCCGGTTCCATCCGTCGATAAGGCGATTCAAAAAATTGAGTCGGAGCCCGACATCGACGCAGCGGTTGTCGACGTCAATCTCGGCGGCCTGCTTGCCTACCCCGTCGCCGACATGCTGATCGCCCGGAAAATACCATTCGTCTTTACCTCGGGCTATGACGACAACGTGCTTCGAGAACGATATTCCCAAGTTAAGAATTGCCCCAAACCTTATCTGTTCCAGGCGATGGAAGAAGCGCTAGTCGAGGCCATGTCGCTCTCGTGACGATTGCTTCGCTGAAAAGGCTCGTCTAGCAACGGAAGTTTTCTGTTGCGCGGTTGCGCAGCCTTCAAATGCTCGATCGCACTCATGCCACATCTTGAATTGAGAGCTATAGAAACGGCCTGTCACCCGTAGCTTCCCTCGTTGAGAGACTCGCGATGCCGCTTCGAATTGAGGATTACGCCGTCATCGGAAACTGCGAGACGGCGGCGTTGGTCGGGCGCGACGGCTCGATCGACTGGCTGTGCCTGCCCCGCTTCGACAGCAGCGCTTGCTTTTCCGCCCTCCTCGGCGGCCCTGAGCATGGACGGTGGCTGATCGCGCCTACGCAAAATGATGTCGAGATCACACGACGCTATCTGAGCAACACTCTGATCCTCGAAACGGTTTTCACCACAACGAACGGTTCGGTCTCGCTCACCGATTTCATGTACAGACGCAACGGGTCGTCTGAGTTGGTGCGCATCGTCAGGGGCCTTCAGGGCGAGGTCTCCATGCGGACCGAACTCGTCGTCCGATTCGACTACGGCGCCATCGTGCCGTGGGTGTCTCAGCAGCAGGACGGGCGGCTTCTCTTCATTGCCGGCCCGGACAGAGTGCTGGTCGATACGAACGTTCCGACGCGCGGAGAGGATCTTCGCACCGTCGGCGACTTCTCCGTCCGCGAGGGCGAAGAAGCAAGCTTCGTACTCAACTGGTCGCCCTCATTTCGCGCTGCGCCTCCGCCGTTCTCAGGCGAGGAACTCGCGGAGGCGCGCAAACAGGTCCATTCCTTCTGGACCGGCTGGGCGACGGCTTTCAAGCCAGCGGAGCATTGGGGCGAGGCGGTTCTTCGCTCGCTTCTGACTTTGAAGGCGCTCGCGCACTGGGAGACCGGCGGCATTGTCGCGGCCGCGACAACCTCCTTGCCCGAACAGCTCGGCGGGGCGCGCAATTGGGACTATCGCTATTGCTGGCTTCGGGACGCGACCTTCACCCTTTATGCGTTGATTGGGGCCGGCATTCTCGACGAAGCGAAGGCGTGGCACGAGTGGCTCCTGCGCGCCGTCGCCGGAGCGCCCGACGATCTGCAGATTCTCTACGGTGTGGCGGGCGAACGGCGGCTCCAGGAATTCGAAATTCCATGGCTGCCGGGCTACGAAGGCTCGGCCCCGGTCCGAATCGGTAACGGCGCCGTCGGACAGCTCCAACTCGACGTCTATGGTGAAGTGCTCGACGCCTTTTACGTCGCGCGCCGCGCCGGCCTCTCGACGAGCGACGCGACTTGGGCGCTGGAATGCAACCTTATTTTCCATCTCGAGAAGATTTGGCGAGAGCCTGACGAGGGCATCTGGGAAGTCCGAGGCGGACGGCGCCACTTCACGCACTCGAAGGTGATGGCGTGGGTCGCGTTCGACCGCGCGGTTCGATCCATCGAAGAATTCGGGCTCGAGGGACCGCTCGAGCGCTGGCGAGACGTTCGCGCTGCAATTCATGACGAGGTGTGCGCGCGCGGGTATGATCCGAAGGAAAACACGTTCGTCCAGTCTTTCGGCGATACGACGCTGGACGCGAGTCTGCTCCTCATCCCCCTCGTCGGCTTTTTGCCGCCTGACGATCCCCGCGTCCAAGGCACTGTCGCCGCAGTCGAACGCAAGCTCCTTCGCGAAGGATTCGTGATGCGCTACGACACCGGAACCGCGGTCGACGGCTTGCCGCCCGGGGAGGGCGCTTTCCTCGCCTGCAGCTTCTGGCTCGTGGATACCTATGTGCTGCTCGGGCGGTACGAAGAGGCGCGTGCGCTATTCGAGCGCCTGTTGGCGCTGCGCAACGACGTCGGGCTGCTGGCGGAAGAATACGATCCGCATAGCGGTCGTCAGCTTGGCAACTTCCCCCAGGCGTTCTCGCATCTCGCGCTCATCAATTCGGCCCATAGTCTGAGCACGTGGGAGGGAGCGGCCCACCTGCGGTCTCAAAAATCAGAGCCCGTTCAGCCGGAACCAGAGGCGGATGCGCCCGCATCGTAGGGGCGCGACCATCGCGGCGCCGCGCCCGATCTCGTCGTGCATTTTAGCGTTCGAGCCTCTTGCTCCTCTCGCGGCATGGATCAAGACTGACGAAGGACGAAATGGCCGGGCGTCACCTCGTCATAGGTCGAGGATTCCGCTTGATATCCGAGCGGATAAATCGGCGAGGCAAGAGGCTTGGAGCTTGGAGACTCGTGGATTCGTCGCCGCCTCGGATCCGCGATCGGGACGGCGGCCATCAACGTTTTCGTATAGGGATGGCGCGCGTCTTCGAACACCGCCGGCCGAGGGCCTACTTCGACGAGACGCCCCAGATACATGACTCCGACGAAGTGCGATATCCGCTCGACGACCGCGATATCGTGACTGATGAAGAGAAAGGACAACCCCAGATCCGCCTGCAATTCCGCGAGCAGGTTCAGCACCTGCGCCTGCACCGAGACATCAAGCGCCGAGACCGCTTCGTCGGCTATGACGAGGCTCGGATGAGAAGCGATTGCCCGTGCAATCGCGACCCGCTGCCTCTGTCCCCCGGACAGTTCGTGAGGGTAGCGGTTGAGGAAACTGCGCGGGAGACCGACGCGGTCGAAGAGTTCAGCCACGCGATCCACGATTTCTGATTTCGACGCGAGACCGAAGTTGATAAGCGGTTCAGCGACCTGATCGCGCAGCCGCCGGAGTGGATTGAGCGACGCAAACGGATCCTGGAACACCGTCTGCATATCGCGGCGCGCTTCGCGCAACTCGGCTGGTCCGAGGCCCCGGATTTCCTGACCGTTGAGCCATATCTCGCCCGATCGCGGTTCGACCAATCGTAAGATCGACCGGCCGCAAGACGACTTGCCACAGCCGGATTCGCCGACCAGCGAAAATGTCTCGCCAACGTTGATGGAGAAACTCACGTCCTCGACCGCATGGACGTTCGCAACGACACGACGAAAAGCGCCCCCTCTCACAGGATAGCGCGTGGTCAAATTCTTGAGCTCAAGCAAACGGTGGGGTTCGGGCCGTGTGGGCGAAACGTTGGGACTGGCGGAAGCGAAATCGCCAATCCTGCGCATGGGCGCCGGCGCGTTCGTGCCACGCATTTCGCCCAGTTTCGGAACGGCCGCGAGCAGCATCCGCGTGTAATCGGCCTGCGGATTTTCGAAGATCGTCTCGACGTCGCCTTCCTCAACAATCTTGCCGCGGTACATGACGACAACCCGGTCGGCCATCTGTGCGACGACCGCCATATCGTGGGTGACGAATAGGACGGCCATATGGTTTTCGCGCTTCAGCCGGTCGATGAGAGCGAGAATTTCCGCTTGAATCGTGACGTCCAGCGCGGTCGTTGGTTCGTCGGCGATGAGGAGCCGCGGCTCGCAGGCCATCGCCATGGCTATGACGACACGCTGGCGCATCCCCCCTGACAATTCGTGGGGATATTGTCTCAGGCGGCGCTCCGGCTCGGGCACCCGCACGCCGCGGAGAAGCTCGAGGGCGCGCGCTCGCGCGTCTTCCCGTTTCAGGCCCCGATGCGCCTTGAGCCCGTCCACGAGTTGCCGCTCGATTGTGAAGACCGGATTGAGGGAAGTCATCGGCTCTTGAAAGATCATGCCGATCTGATTGCCGCGGAGCTCGCGCATGAAATCCTGCGAGGCCTTGGCGAGGTCGACCGAGTCGCCCGTGCCGGATGTGAACTTGAGTTCGCCCTCGGATATCCGCCCGCCGCCAAATTCGACCAGGCGCATGAGAGAGAGGGAAGTCACCGACTTTCCCGAACCCGATTCGCCAACGAGGCAGACAGTCTCACCCGGATCGATCGAAAACGAGACGCCGTCCACGGCGACAATCGTGCCGCCATCGGTCTTGAATTCGACCCGCAGACCGTCGACCGCCACCAGCGGCCGCCGGGCGTCGTGTTGCGATGCGAGAAAGGTTTCGGCGGTTGACGACATTTGACCGGTGCGCCTCACCTCGTCCGCGGATCGAAAACGTCGCGGAGAATGTCGCCCGACATGTTGAGCCCGAGCACGGTGATCGCGACGGCGGCTCCGGGGACAAGTCCGGTCCATGGCGCGACGTCGAGGTAGTCGCGCGACGCTTGGATCATCAGTCCCCAGGAAGACTGTGGCGGCTGCGTGCCGAGCCCGAGAAACGAAAGGCTCGCCTCGGCAAGGACAGCGAAAGCCAGGCTAATCGTGGCTTGGACAATGATGGGCGGCATGACATTGGGCGCCACGTGCCGCAGAATAAGATTAAGGTCGGTTGCTCCCGCCGCTCGCGCTGCTTCGACATACGGCATCTGCGTCACGCGGAGCGCCTCGCCGCGCACAATCCGCGCCAGAAAAGGCGTGAAAGCGATTCCGATGGCGATGATGGCGTTGGGGATGCTCGGGCCAAGCATGGCGCTGATCGTCAGCGCGAGCAGCAACACTGGAAAGCTCAGGAGCGTGTCGACCAGACGCATGAGCGCATTGTCGACGCCGCCACGGTAGAAGCCGGCCGCCATCCCGATCGGTAGGCCAACCACGAGGCTCATCAGCACAGCCGCGCCCGCGATTCCGAGCGACGTTCGAGCCCCAAGCATCACGCGATAGAAGAGGTCGCGGCCCAGCTGGTCAGTGCCGAGCCAATGCAGCTCGGAGGGCGGGCGCAGGCGCGCCGTCATGGTCATCCGAGTTCCGTAATCGGCGGGAATGACAAGCGGGGCGACAATCGCAGTGAGAACCATCGCGATCACCAGCGCTGCGCCGAGGAGCCCTTTGGCGGTGAGGAAGCGCCTCATTTTTGTCCTACGCAAGCTGGATTCGCGGATCGAAGACCATGTAGAGCAAATCAACCGCGAGGTTGGCGAGCATGACGACGGCCGCGATGACGAAAACCGTCGCTTGGATCAAGGGAATATCGCGGTTGAGCAAAGCCTGATAGGTCAACCAGCCCATGCCGGTGTAGTTGAACAGCGTCTCAATGACGATGATCGAGCCAAAGAGGTAACCAACCTGAAGGCCGGCCACCGTGATCACCGGGCCGATCGCGTTGGCCAACGCGTAACGCCAAACGATTGTCCGCTCCTTGAGACCTTTCGCGCGTCCGACGCGAATGAATTCCTGTCCGAGAATTCCGGTCATGGTCGATCGGGTCATGCGAGTGAGATGCGCCATGAGGCCGAGACCGAGAGCCAGCGACGGAAGGAACGCGTGAGCCAGCGCCTGCTCAAGACTCACTGACGGATCAGCAAACCCGCTCGACGGAAACCAACCCAGAGTCCGAGCGAACAGGAGGATCATCATGATCCCCCAAAAGAAATCCGGTAGACTCACGCCAACAAGCGCGGCGCTGCTGCTTGCGCCATCCTGCCAACGGTCACGATGAACGGCCGCCCAAACCCCGAGCGGCACGGCGCAGATCAACGCTATTCCCATCGACATCACGACGATGAGCGAGCTCGCCTTGATCTTCTGGATAAGGAGATCGGCGACGGGAACCTTGAAGATAAGCGACTGCCCCCAATTGCCGGTCACCATGCCGCCGATCCACCGTCCATATTGAAGGACAAGCGGATCATTGAGGCCGAGCGCCTTCCGCAATCCTGCCAGCGCCTCCGGATTGCTCTGCGTGCCCATGATCATGGTCGCGACGTCGCCCGGAAGAATGGTCGTGACCGCGAAGGTGATAATTGTGATCAGAAACAGCGTCAGCGCAATCGAAAGCAGGCGATTGAAGATGTACGACATGCGAACCCAAAGCTGGTCTTGTTTGAGGCGGCCGGCGCATTTTTCTCGCGCCGGCCAAGACGCTTAAGCCCGCAACCAGACTTTGTGGAACTGGAAGTTGCTGCCGTTCGGATGAACGATCGTGTCGAGGCCGCCGACCGAGGGCTGCGCGCCAATCGACCCATTCCGGAACCAGAGGATGACGTCGTGATCCTGGTCGAAGATGCGCTGCTGCACCTGCTTGTAGATGTCGGCGCGGGCCCCAGGCTCGATCGTCACGCGTGCTTTCTGCAGGAGATCGTCGAGGTCCGGATCCCGGATATGACGGTAGTTGAACGCGCCGGTCGAATGCCAAAGGCTGTAGTAGAGGAAGTCCGGCTCCCACAATGTGAAGAAATTCATCATTGAGATCTGGAAGTCCTTGTTGACCCAGACCTGACTCAGCCAGTCGGCCCAGGTCAGCTGCTCGATCTTCATGTTGATGCCGGCTTCCTTGAACCATTCGAGCATGATCTGGGCCGACTCGACGTGGTACGGGTAGTTCGTGGTCGCCTTGAAGACGAGATCGAGCTTGCCCGGCCCGTACCCGGCATCTGCGAGCAGCTGTTTGGCCTTTTCGATGTCCTGGGGGCGATTCTTGAGTGCTGCGTTGTAAGAGGCTGAAGATGGATAGCTTGGCGACGCGGTTGTCCGGCCTTCGCCCCACAACGCCCCTTGCAACAATGCCTCCTTGTCGATCAGAAGATCGATCGCCAGCCGTACGCGTTGGTCCTTGAAGGGTTCGAAATCGTGATTGAGATTGACGAAGTCCCAGTTGAGGGGAAACCAGGTCATTACCTGGAACTTCGGGTCGCTCTTCACTTCTTTCATCCGATCGGCGGGAATGTCGTTTATCATGTGCATTTCGCCGGTGCGTAGACCCGTTAGCCGCACGGTGGGCTCGGTCACTTCCCGGGCAATCACCTTGTCCAGATAAGCCGGCCCGTCCCAATAGTCGTCGAAGCGCACGAGCTCGACCTCGTGTCCAAATTCCCGTCGCACGAACTTGAACGGCCCAGCCCCGATCGGCGTTTTGCCCTGCTGGTCTCCCGACCCTTGGGGCATGATAGCGCCGGCGCCGTTTTCCGCGAGGCGGCTCAAGAACGGGGCGTTGACGCGGTTCATCTTGATCACGACGGTCAGGTCATCGGGCGTCTCGATCGCCGCCACGTCGTTGAACACCTCGAAATTGACCGCGCCGGTTTGCTTGGCGCGGCAGCGGTCAAAGGAATATTTGACGTCCGCGGAGGTCATTGTCTTGCCGTCGTGAAACTTGACCCCCGGCCGGAGGTGGAAGGTGTAGGTGAGGCCATCGGGGCTCTGTTCGAAGCTCTTGGCGAGGCTCGGGATCACGGCCAGATTTTTGTCGACCGTGACGATCGCGTCGTGGACGTTCTGCAGCACACGGATTGTCGAAGCGGTGCCCGTTTGATGGATGTCTAAGTTCTGCGTCGTCTCGGAATGTCCCCAAATCAGCGTACCGCCTTTGACAGGCTCGTCAGCGGCCCGCGACGGGGCGGTCATAAAGCCGCCGAATGCGGCGGCTCCGACCAATGTTGCGCTCGAGGTCAGGAATTCCCTACGCTTCATGGCATGCTCCTTCTGAAAGCATTCGCTCGCTGTTCGAATCCGAACTTGACGTTTAACTTACAGACCAATCGCCCAAACAGATTAAGCCGGAAATTCCGGGCGGATAGCGGCAACGCCCAGCTCTTTCTCAAGCGCCATGCCGAGATTGAGGATCGGGCCCTCTTCGAACAACCGCCCCCATAAAGAGACGCCCTGGGGAACCTTGAAGGCGCGGCCCGCAGCCTCGGGCTCTCCCGTCGTCAGCTTGCCCGAGCCTAGGGAGGCTGCGCCGCGCGTTGCGAGCTTAAGAAAGCCTGCACGCAAATGCAGGCAAGGATGTCCGGTGAAATTGCTGGCGATGAGCATCGGCCCTGTCATGAAGGGGCCAATCACCGCGTCGACCTTACCGAAAAGCTCGTCAAGCGCCAGCATGACCTGATAGCGCAGCCGGTCCAGTTGGACGTGATCAACGGCCGAAAGAAAACGCGCCTTACGAAAGGTGTTAGGCCAGGCGCCGTCGTCCTGCCATTTGAGCGTGTCGTCGAGATCGGACAGGGTCAGATCCTCAAACGCGGCCGCGGCCTCCGCGTAGACCACGTTCATGAGCGCCTCGTACGGAAGAGGAGGCAGCGAAACTTCGACGACCTCGACGCCAAGACGCCGGCTCGCCGCGAGGGCGGCATGGTCGATCTCCGTTGCGCCTTCGCCAAAGGCTTCCGGAAGATAGCCGAGCTTGAGGCCGGAAATAGCGGCCTCGGCGTCGAAGCGGAACGGCGCCTCGATCGAGAAACGGTCGGCGCC
>JGI12659J15293_10000568_pt1 | contig 12102 bp, 16 predicted proteins | sample JacPinW_OM2H0_O1_FD_15293 | JGI IMG/M metagenome (IMG submission 15293) | reverse complement strand
TCCCGCTTACCGCCTCCACCTGCACAACCTGCGCATTTCCTTCGATCGTCGCGTTCACTGTTCCCAAGTCCTTGAACGCGAACAGATCCTCGAGCACGCGGTTGTCGCGACGCAGTTCCTCGAATGCCGGATAAGAAAACGAGGTCCCGCCCAGACCGCCCGAACCGGGGTCCGGAATGCCCCATATGTTGTTTACTGCAACATTCCTGTCTCCGTGCCAGTGCAGTAGCCGGAGCCGGTCGGCATGCGGCACCTCGAGCCGTTCGAGTAACACGTGCTTCATCACCGAGAAGATCGTCGTGTTTGCGCCGATGGCCAGCGCCAGAGATGTCGCCGCGATTGCCGTAAAACCCCAGCTTCTGCGTAGGATCCGCGCCGCATAACGCACGTCCTGCGCTGCACTCTCAATCAGCAGCAGACTCTTCTCGGCGTGACATTGCTCGCGAACCGCCCCGGCAGCGCTGAATTTCAACACCGCCTGCCGCCGGGCCTCCTCTGGCGACATTCCCCACCGCACGTTCTCCTCAGTCAGGCGGATAAGATGCTGTTCCATCTCCTCCAGAAACCGCTCTTGCCCGCTCTGCCGCGAGGCCATGTTCCGAATGCGCATAACCAATCGTCGCAGCAGTTTCATAGCGGCGTCTCCATATTGATCGCCAGGAACCGCGCGATGATATCTGCAGTCTGATGCCAGCTCGCCAGCTCGGCCTGCCACTGATTGCGCCCCACCCACGTCAGCCGGTAAAAGCGCGCTTGGCGATTGTTCTCTGAAGGCCACTCCGACCCCATCGCCCCCCCCTGCTCCAACCGAAGAAGCAAGGGATACAAAGTTCCCGGGTTAAGCGCCAGCTGCTCTCCGCGGACCTGTTCAATGCCTCGGGCAATGCTGTAGCCGTGCTGCGTGCTAATGGCGGCGAGGATTTGCAGAACGATGACGTCCAGGGTGCCTTGCAAGAGGTTGAGTTTGGATTCACCCATTTTCCCGGCTCCATTTGCTCGGGGACTGTGACGCAAATCCACGCTGATCCATCGCAATCCACTCCCAACTGCAAGATTAATCAATTGACAGGTGGCCTCAGAACTTGTGAAAGAGTTGCCAAAGCTATCTCGTCTGCTGTCTGAACTGAAGGCTTGGCTTTTCGGTCTGCGAAATGACCGCTGGAGCAGATCAGTCAGTGCCTCCCGCGCATCTCGAGACAATGGTTAGCACTCGACCGCGCCACGCACAAAGCTAGCCCGCGCGCACTCGGATACCGACACGGCGCAGGATCGGCCGATGCGAAATCGCTGAGTGGGACGCGGGCGACGCTGGGCCATCAAAACCAACCCCCGGACGGCTCGAGGCTATTGATACGCAGATACGTGACGAGATTGCCGTAATGCAAGGCGTCATGATTTCCGACTTGCGTCAAAATGAACATCTTGTTCGTCTTGGCGCCAAAGAAGTCCGCCGGGTCATTGAGGTGCGCATCGGTGAACCCGGAGTACACGCCGTCGCAGTAATCGAACGAGCCTTTGAGGTAGGCCGTGATCTCGGTCTTCGAGACCTTCGCGGTAGCCGAGACGGGGTTCGCTCCACCCTTGACGTTTGAACACAATGTGTAGGATATATCCGCCACATGAGTCAGAATCTCGGCAAACGAGCGAACGTCCTTCGTCGGCCGGTAGCTGTACTTGGACTCTGGCATCGCGTCCGCCGACTTCATGATCTTGTCCTGCATGTTGCTACGAAAAATGGATATCGTCGTTGTCAGCGGATTCGGCTTCGTGGTCGGATTAGGCATGCCTTGTTGAGCGTTGGCCGAGGACGCCAGGACGGAAACGAATACCATGCCAACAGCAACCACGACGCGAGCAATGGATCGGAACAAGAATCCTCCGGCATCTCCGGGTGCACTGGAAAAAGCTTTGAGATTCATCACAGGTCTCCTTTGACCGGTCTCTGCACGAGCTGCCATCTGCTTGGAACGATGCAGGCAGCCAGCCAAAACGCTCCCAACTTCAAGTCACTGATTCATAAGTAAGTTCAGTTCCAGGGTGGCGATCGGCAACGCGATCGTTGTCCGGAATCGAAACTCGCTGGCCGAAAACGAACAGTCGATGTGATCATTTGCCATTCAAACTGGCCCGGATGGAACCAAGCTGGAATGACCGGCAAGCCATCGGCTTAATCGAAGTTCTAAAAATACATGGGGATGGCGATTACATATTACGCTGGTCCATCGCACACCTTGGGGCTAGTAATGAAATCGCTTTTCACGCTCCGGGCTTGGTAGACACATCTCCTCGTGGTGCTTGCGCTTTATCGACTGTGCCGCTGGTTCGCAGGCCTGAAGCAACGCCGCAACGACGTCTGGCTCACTTATTTCTAAAAGCCAGATCACAAAATAGGAGGACGGACGCAGATTTCTGACCGCTGGTTGCGGCATCTCGCAGGAACCGCCCGTTAAGGCTACGAATTACCTGCTAACGCAATCGCTCGATTTGGGGAACTCTCTACGTTGCGCGCTCACCCCTTACACATCCAAATTTGGCTCTAATTGACAAGGGCATCGTGAAAATAGGTGTTGGGTCAGTGTGATTTCCACAGGCTAACGGAAATGGAGGACAACCACTGCGTAAATGATGGCGATTGAGAAAAGCCCAAAGAATATTCCAGCGCAACGAATGTACGTGGGGTACCGAGGCTTCGTCGGTATGCTTGAAAACGGAGACCATGCGAATTTCGTTTTCGCGTTCTTCCGTCCCCACATCACCAGCATGTCCGTCCTAAATACGCACAGCCAACCACAAACCGCAAATCCAAGAATCATTACTACAAACCAGATGGTTTTGAATGTTGTCATGCAGTTATCTTTTCGCTGAGTGTTTTCAGCATAAGGCCCTTGTCAATCCGCTTTGTCATGGACGCGCTGGAGCCTTGTGGAAATCAGACTGACCCACAACCTGAAAATAGGTCTTGTTGCGAAGTCTTAGGTTCGCCCGGCTCCTGCGCCGCGGTTGCGGCGTAGAAGAATCTTCAGGCACAGAGCCGAAGGGCGGGGCGAAACGAGTCGAGTGAATTGCTTTGCGGCGGCAAAGTTCGATAACTCCTGTTAGCCGACTACCGGGAGTTATCGCATGTTGGCTCCCAGAATTTCTTTTCCTCCCTGCTTCATGTCGGATTATCCCTGCGCACCACCAACGAGAGGTCTGTCAAGGCTTTGTCCTGTGGCGCTGCTGCTGTTCTTGGGCGCGCATGATCCGTTTGATCCCGTTTTTGTGCTGCCTAGCTGACAGCGGGTCGCTCTGCCGATCGAGATGGTCCAGTTCGCGACGAAGGCGACGGAGACTATCGAGCCTGTCCACGTCAATTTGTCCCGTCGCGATACCCGCAACCACGGCGCATCCGGGCTCTCCCTCGTGTTGACAGTCGCGAAATCGGCAATGGATCGCGAGCGCGGAGATTTCCGGGAAGGTTTGTGCGACCGCTGTATCGCTGGCCCACAGTTGCACCTCGCGGAGTCCTGGTGTGTCGATCAGGAGCACACCTGAGGGCAGCCGTACGAGGTGCCGGTCAGTTGTAGCGTGCCTTCCCTTACCGTCATTTTCGCGCACGCTTCTGGTCTCGCGCAGATCAGCTCCGCCGAGCACATTGACCAGGGTGGATTTGCCCACCCCTGAAGAACCGAGCAAGGCAACGGTTTCTCCCACAACAAGCGACGAACGGAGTTCGCTGATCCCATTGCCCGACACACTACTGATGCAAAGCACTGGGAAGCCGAGAGCGCACTTTTCCGCTTCCTNGCGGAAAGGGCCGACATCGGTCACCAAGTCAGCTTTCGTCAGTACGATGATCGGAGTGGCGCCGCTCTCCCAGATCAACGTCAGGTACCGCTCCAGACGCCGCACGCTGAAGTCCTGATTCATCGATGTGACCAGCAGGACGCGATCCACATTGGCGGCTAACACCTGTGCCGACGCGTGCGACCCCGCCTGTTTGCGAACAATGGCGGTACGGCGCTGCAGGATGCTCTCCACCACGTATCTGTCATCGTCCGCACATTCCGCCAGCACCCAATCGCCCACCACGGGCGGAAAGCCGGGCTGATTCCGTAAACGCCCTCTGGGCGACGCGAATACCTCGCGCACGCCATCGTGGACGAGAAAAAGATCCGTACCCTCGGAAACTACACGGCAGGGGCGTGACGGTGTGTTCTCCAGATGTGCTTCGAAAAACGCACTCCAACCAAGCGATTGCAATGTCATAGATAAGCCGACCTCAGCGGCTTTCGAGTCAGTTACACGTGTGGTATTGAGGACGTATGCAGATGCGGCTGGGTGCCGCTATCGCCCTCTAGAGACTGAGGCTAGTGATGACAGTCATAGGCAACTCGGTTGCTGTCAGGATTCGTGCAGCCATGATCTGCGCGGACAGGATCTGTGCAGACACGAAGTAAGCATATGAGACCGCAGATTCTGAGTCAACTTCTCATCGCCTAAAGTCGGCTCGTGTTTGCACGTGACGCGATTGTCCGGCAAAGATCCCGGTCGGATCACGGGCAAACCTTCCCCTACCGGTAAGGTAGGGGTTTCTGACAACTTGCCCAGAAAGCCTGACAGATTGCGCCCTCCCGGTGTAATATCCTGCCGTCTAACTTAGGAGGCGCTGCCGAAGCGTCAGCCATTCGGGGGTCCGATTTGCTTTCCTTCATCGAACATCCTTGGCTATTGTTCCCGGTCTTGCTCGTTGGCTTGACGCTAGTGGTCGAGGCGGGATTACGGCTGCGATACGCGTCGACTGGTGTGGACGAAGAGCGCCAGTTGCTCATCGAATCGGCGCGCAATGGTCTAAGCGTGCTGTTGAGTCTCCTGCTGGGATTCAGTCTTCCGATGGCCCTGTCACACTATGAGCAGCGCAGGCAACTGGTGACTGATGAGGCGAATGCAATCGCAACCGTTGACCAGCGCGCTCAGATGTTACCCGAGCCATTTAGTAGCAAGATCCTCCAGTTGGTGCGGGAGTACGTCGATGCGCGCATCGAATTCGCCAAAGGCGAATTAAATGGGCACACAGTGCTGGCGGCCATCGATCATGCCAAACATCTGCAGAATGAAATGCTCCAGCAAGCCGTAATGCTCGTTCAACAAAAACCTAATGTGGTCACACCGTTGTTTGCGCAGGCCCTCGGCGGATTGGGGGACTTGATGGAGCAAAGGTTGGCAGCGGCGGAAAAGCGCATACCCGGTGCGATCTGGCTGGTGCTCATTTTGATATCCGTGTTGACTTGTCTGGTCGTCGGATACAGTATGCGTCACAGGATGTTGCTGGCCATGTTCGTTGTGCCGATGACGGTCTCCATTGTCTTGGCGTTGGTCTCGGAGCTCGACAGTCCGCGGAGCGGATTCATACACGCTGAGCAACTGAGCATGGAGAGGCTGCAAAAGGACCTAAGAATGGAAGTCGCTTCGGCTCGATAGAAGCGTCTTGGTCTGAATCCCTTTTGACGCCGCGGCGACGTTCCGTTAGAGAAGTTGCCGCGAATCCGTAATCTGGGTTCGTCCCGAGTCGCGAGCGGGAAGGAATCTCAAAATGAGAGTTGCCGACAAGGTGCCCAGAAGCGTCAGATTCGCTGCGCCCTCGGCGCAGGTATCATTACGCGCGCAGGGCCCCACCTCCGGCCGGCACTACGGAGCGCCGCGCAGCATCTTCATCAGGGTATTGCTCGACTGTGCCGACAATTTTCTTGTGGTAAGAACGCTTGCCGTCAAGCCTGGTCTCAGACCAGCGAAACGGCCAGACATCAGGGCCTTCTTTGGCACTGTTTCGTTGCATACATCCACGTTGCACCCTAGCCTCCTGCGCCGCGGTTGCGGCGCAGAAGAATCTTCAGGCACAGAGCCGAAGGGGGGCGGGCGAAACGAGTCGAGTGAATTGCTTGGCGGCGGCAAAGTTCGATAACTTCCTGCTAGCCGAGCATCCTCACTGGAGCTATGTCGATTCTGAATTGCGTTTGAGGACATCGAGGACCTCTTGGTGATCCATCTTTTGTGCCCAAGCTTCGGGCGTAGCCCAGGCTTCAGCATCTTTCTCATGCACGGGTGCTCCGCGTTGGATCAGCAGTTCCACTAGATCGCAGTGTCCCCATCGGCATGACCATCCCAAGGGCGTCGAGTGGAGCAGGTCGTCCCGGAGATCCATCCTGGCTCCGTGATCGATCAACATTGCGGCAAACCGTGCCCGGTCTTTTCCGGACAAGCCGCTATGGCGGGCAGCCGCAAAGTGAAGCGTCGTCTGACCAAAGCGTGAGACGTTGGGATCCACGCCATGGCGGAGAAGTGCCGCCATACTCCTGAAATGACCTTCGTTCCGTGATGAGTCAGCTCCCGCACCACGGATCGGTTGAATCAGAACCCAGTGCCAGCGGGAGTCGTGGGCAGGCCAATCGAGATGGGGCAGCGCCAATTCAACAATCTCAGGGCATCCATGATCTGCCGCGGACCAGGCTAACTGTTTCGCTAGTTCCTCGTTCGGTGTTTCCGCCAGGAGCCTCTTGGCCTCTTTGACGTCATGCGTCTCAGCGATCATGTAAGGCTGTGGTTTAGCGCCTCGTTCAAGTAATAATTTCTTTACAGAATCGTCCGGGTGACCCCATGCGTTACGAAGCGGCCATCCTGAGGCGTACACATTCGCATTCGGGTCCGCACCTCGGTCGAGCAGCAGTTTTGTGATTGCAAAGTCGCCTGCCAGCGCTGCGTACCACAGAGGCATTCCCCAACTTTCGGTCGGCTCCTCAAGCTCCTCTAAGCGAATGCGTTCGTCCACATCGCCACCAAGATCGAGCAGGAGCTGAACCACTCCAGTTTTATGATGGTTCACAGCGAGGGTCAGCAGTCCACCGTTGCTACTGATCTGGCGTAGCAGATCCGACTCGGCTTCGATGAGTTGTCGAACTCGAAGATTATCTCCTAGAGCAATGGCAGCTCGAACAGTGACCTCAGCACCGTGCTCCAACAGCATCGCTGCAACCCGTGGAAAACGTTCGGCCCGGCCATTTCGAGGATCGGCGCCGAGCGCGGCATGATCGAGTGGAGTAAGGCCATGGGAGTCTTTCTTGTGGACGTTCGCCCGCCTTTCCAGGAGCCACGCAATCAATTCAACTCTGCTCGCGCGTGCTGCCAGATGCAGCGGACTTGCACCATCGCGGTCGCATGCCTGGATCAGGGTTCGATCGTCTTCGAGCATGAGCATGGCCGTGACATCGTCACCGCGGGAGATCGCGGAACTGATCTGGTCTTGAATCGGAGAAACTGTTGCATTGGGACAGCTCATCTCCTCGCGACGGTGGCGCTCCTCTTCCTCAATCACAGCGACGATATCGCTATATTGGCGGTCTCTTGCGATAGCCATGGCGGATGTGGCATCGCGGTGCGGAAAGATACCCTTACGTGCGTCCGCGCCGGCTTCCATCAGGAGACGCACCATCGCGGGATCGCGACGCAGGACCGCATAGTGAATCGCCCGATGCTCGTCGTTTGCGGACATATCCATGGCGATAAGTTCCGGGCGGCTTGCCAACATGGACCGGACTTGAGGCATGTCGCCGGCTTTTACGGCGTCTGCGAATCGTGAGATGTTGGCACCGTCGACGAAAGCTTTGAGCTTCGGCCAACTTGCGAAGCCGTACGCACGAGCTGTCACTCTCTGCGCGTCAATCAGGGAGAAGGTGGCGCTGTCCGGTTTGTGCTCGTACTGGTTCACCTCTGCGATGGCAACGAGAACGCCGGACCGGTATTGCTGTAAAAGGTCTTTGGCTTGTTTGCGAAGTTGCTCTAGGTTTGGCCGCTCGGGTAAGCGGCGGGAGGGAGCTCGATTGGAACGAGTACCGGACATGACGATTCTCCTTTGGGTTACTGCCCGGTGTCCGCGTGTCGGGCTAAAGAAGATTCGCCTTAGATTGTCAGCATCAGAGTTCACCGGTGGGCTCAGCCCTATCCGCGGACACGGGGGCGTCCGATACGCCGCCTCCATTATAACGCGGCTCAGGTCTCTTCGAGGTAAATACCCGGCTGTGAATTACATTCGTTATGCGAACGACTCTGTCATCACCGGTAAAGCCAAAGAATTACTGGAAGGAGAGATCAAGCCCCTCGTTGAGCAGTCTCTGCGAGAACGAGGACTTGAGCTTTTTCCAAAGAAGACAGTCGTAACGCAGGTGAAGCAAGGATTCGACTTTCTCGGACAAAACCTGCGCAGCAGAACTGGTCAACGTGGACCATCCCCGCGCGGATCAACGATGTCAGGTGGCCGGGCTAAGCTAGGCGTTCGACGGGAAAGAAATGCCCCAGAAATCGGTTGCGACGCCGTCTTGCTCGACAAACTCGATGGCGTAGGTGGAAACGCCCTGGGACGCTTTCAGTTGAGCGACGATCCGCGCAGAAACCTGGCTACCGTTCTTGTTTCGCAGCTGCACGATGGAGCCAACCGCAAGGTCACGAGTCAACTGCACAGCCGCTCCGTGCTTGTTGAGATTGGTGGCGCGGCCGGGCATGGTAAATGAACACTTTAGGCGATCTTCTCCGGACAATCCGACCGAGGCGCTGAGGCCCATCCGCTTGCTCCGGCGCTGATTACGGACGATACCTGCCGCGGCCACCGCGGCTGCATGATGCGATTTGAGCTGAGGGTGTGGGGAGTGGAGTTTCATTGACAAGCAGCTTAGACCCGGGAAATGGCCGCCGCAACGCACTCTCGTCGGTGGTGTACTGTCAAATTAGGACACCGCCCTCTCGTTCCTCGGATTGGTTACCCGAAGAAGTGCTTGATTCTATTGGGGTCGGCTGCTCCACCGTAATGGAGATGTTTCGACAGCGATCAGCCATCGATCTGGTACGTACTCATGCCCTGCCCGCAAACTCCCGGTTTTCCGTGGACACTTTCACCTTTTCCCCCTCTTTGATGAAGAGGGGAACCCGGATTTCCAGGCCCGTCTCCAGTCGGGCAGTCTTGGTCCCGCCCCCCGACGACTCGCCCCGAACCGCAGGTTCCGTGTAGGCAACGTCCAGCTCAACGAATGTTGGCAGCTCTAAACCAATCAGATTGCCGTTGTATTTGCGCAGCTCAATCAATGCGCCTTCGATTAGGAAGTCCAATGCGTCCCCGACCATCTGACCGTTAAGGGTGACGGTCTCGTAGCTTTCTTGATCCAGAAAATGAGAACCATCCCCATCGCTATACAGATAGGAAGCCTGTACCGACTGCAGGTCCGGTTCCTTGAATTTGTCGCTTGCCTTGAATGTCTTCTCAAAGACCGCGTTCGTAAGAAGGTTGCGCATCTTCAGGCGCACCAGGGTCTGGCCGCCGCGAGCGGTAGGCGTGTTTACGTCTGCTTCCAGGCAGCAGAAAGGAGTGTTTTCAAACTCGAACAACGTCTTCCGTTTGACATTAATAGCATCAATGAGCGCGGCCATGAAGTCCTCTAGAGTAGGTCGGGACCGAAAGCGCACGAAACCCTGATCCGAATTTCCTTCCAGTATAGGGTGAAGTACTCCGCGGATGAGAAGGCTTCGGCGGTTGTCCGTGGTTGTGAGTGTAATTGGGGTATTTCTCCAATCTTCCGGGGAGCGAACGCTTCGGAATGCGACCGGAAGCGTCATTCGATTAGGGATGGAAGATCCGATGTTGTGATTGGCAGCCTACTCCAACATTCGGAGTGCGTCTCTTTTCTTTTACCCAAACCTTTGGCCCGGCAAGACGATCAATTCCGTCCTCGACCGTGCGGACAATCTCCGGCATCCCTGCGTAAACACCGACATCCTCGAGGACCGATTTACTCTTGCTCTCGAATGAAATCGAGGTCTCGAAAGCGGGCGCATCTGAGGCTCTGGCGTCATATCGGTCAAACAGCGTGAAGTAGTCGGCGCTCGTGAATAGGTTAACCAGTTGGCGAACCACTTCTGGCGAGAGCGTGATAGGGCGAGAACGGTTGCCGCAACCTGCACTGACTGGCCATCCGCAGACTCTTGTGCGTTCAAAGCTGGTATTTGAGCGATCCGAAGAATCGTCGCCAACAATCCCAGCGCGACAGAGGTGTAACGCATGTTCAGCCCTCGATACAACTGTACTACGGGTCAACTCGGCGAAGTGGCCGGTATCCAGCCTAGGATCACTGCTGATCGCGGTCGTCGTGGGCGTCGGAATCTTTATGTTCCGCAACCTGGAGATGTGTACGCCACTGCAGCAGTGGTACTGGACCGAATATCTGAGACATTCCCTGTCGCTCAATCAACGAGGGGACAACCAAGGTCCATATGCCTGCGATGAAGCGAGCTAAAAGACCCGTCCAAACCTATGCCTGAAGACTCTTCTTCTTCGCAACCGCGATGCAGGAGGACAAAATGCAACACGGAAGTCTGAAACGAAACAGTCGCAAAAGAGGTCCTGACTGTGTGGCAGTTTCGCTAGAGACGAATGGCGAGGGCAAGGGGAGGGCGAATGAGTCGAGTGAATTGCTTTGCGGCGGCAGTTGCCTTCGCTGAGACTTCATTGAGCGTAACCAATCATCCCGTTGCCAGCAAGGCCGATAGTTCAAGAAAGCCTAGAGAGACCGGGTTTCCCACGCAGCAGTTCGTCTCGCACTGCCGGGCGCAATCGCGCCCTTCGGCACAACCCCGATTCGCGAATGCATGCCGCTCAATGGACCCGCTCATCCTCTTCGTCGTCCTCCTCGCCGATAGGGTTTTCAGCTGCGGCCATGGCCTCGGTGACGGCCTCAGCGATTTCTTCGTCGTCTGATTCGGCTAGGTCCTCAAGAATATCGGGCGCCTCCGCGGGACGGATGCCGCTGAGAGCGCCGATGGCGGCGAGCAGTAGAGGTTTCGAGGAATGAGCGTCATTGACGAGTTCGACGATGTGAGGCCAGGCTCCATCCAGTTCCCAATTGCCCGCTGCGATGACGGCCTGGTAATTTATCTCAGGGTCTTCACTTTTCAGGGCCTGTAATATCTGATCGTCAAAGCCGCGAACCCAGCGCATCGAAAATACAGCCGTCAGCATCCACTCTTTGTCTCCGCTGGAATATGCATGCCAGATCGCATCCTGATGCCAGATTTGGGGTGCGCGCACGGAGGCTTCCAAAATTCGGCGCCGCACCTCCTTGGGAGTGCTCTTATCGCTATAGACCTTCTCGAGCGAGTCCTGGATGTTATGAAACGTACCCTCGGTAATGGGTACATCATCCGGATCGTCGAATCCATCTGTGTCCGCCTGTTCCAGGATCGGCCCAAGGGAAATTGCCGCCCTGGCGCGCAGTTGCTCTGGCTCATCTGCACTGCCTGCGATCGTCAGTAACACATCGGCCAAATCGTTGTTGATCACGGTAAAATCACCCGCGAGCTCGGCGGCGAGCAGGCGGTCGGATTCACTGGCTCGCTGGTCAGCCAGAATCTTCCAAAACGTCTTCCCGGCATCTCTTGGCCAGTCCCATGGCGGTGTGTCGAGATAAACATTAAGGTCCATTAGGGTTTCCTCAGTATCGCGATCCATCATGTTACTACCACCGCCGACGTGGTCACAGGCCCTCCCCCAGCGTGGTATAGCGGGCAGAATTGCTGTTCTCCGCTTGACCGCTGCTCAACACGCGTAATCGGGATTTAACCACAGTGCGGAGGCCGATTGGCAGGTACCGTTGCGTTAGACTGTTTTTGCTGCCATCACAAAAGAAGAGAAGAAGCGCCTCTCTGCTGTTCTTCGTGCGACCGAATACCTGTTCCTTGAAAACATCGCACTCAGGCTGCTGCTCGAACATCTTCAGGTTGCAAATTGGCAGAAGCTGCTCGATCACCTGCTGTTGGACAAAGAGATAATGGCTGGAGTACGCCTGAAATTAAGCGACCTTTACCGCGAACTTGAGGCGTCAAAAGATCCCTCGTCCGTCCTTGATGTCTTCTTGGGAGGACTTCCGGCGGCGAAGGAAGCCGCATTAGCATCGATAAGCGGAATGGCGATGTAGCAACGGTTGAGCCGCTTTCCGATCTGGGTCATGAGAGAGACAGCGTTGTCGAGCAAATCCATCAGACGCCGGGTTTCCTTCTCATCCAATGCGATTCTGGCGGGGAGGTAAG
>JGI12659J15293_10000566_pt1 | contig 12113 bp, 9 predicted proteins | sample JacPinW_OM2H0_O1_FD_15293 | JGI IMG/M metagenome (IMG submission 15293) | reverse complement strand
CAACCGCTCGGCGGCCGATCCTGCACGCCACGCTCGCAAATGCGAGATATGCCACCACTCGGATCGCGACGCCATCGAGGGGGAATTCATCGACTGGCACCACCCCGACACCATCGTCGACGACTACGAGCTGAACTCTCGCGCGAGCATCTACCGCCACGCCCACGCCGTCGGCCTCTTCCGCCGGCGCCGACGCAACCTCCGCTGCGCCCTCGAACTGGTGATACAAGAGGCCGAGCGCACCTCGCCAACCGCCGACGCCATCATCCGCGCCGTCCGCGCCCACTCCCGGGTGACAAGCAGCGGCCGATGGATCGAGGCGCCCAAATACGTAGTCATCTCCCGCGGGCCAGATGTGCTCCCGCCAGGGCAACGAGGGGCAGCCGGCGACGACCCCAACAAGGCATTTCTAATCGAGACACCCAAACGATTAGAAATCGCCCTAACTGACACAAAACAAACGATGGAGGTACTTTCTAATCGAGACAATTTTGCACCCTAAATCGACCGCGATCAAATCGTCGGTCAGCGAGTAAAAGTGTGAAATGACCGTGCGACAAAACGACAACCGGGGAGTGTCAGTGATGGATAATCATCACGCTGCACGCCAAATTGTCCATTGACATCCCATCGCATCGCCCTTAAATTGATTGAGCAATGTTGAAGCCGGGCCAAATGCCGACGTCGTCGTCCACGCGATTCATTACGCCGCGTATGATTACGCCCTCGTCTTCTGGCGCCGGAGGCAGCTGAGCTTAAACCAAAGCAATCAGCACCTCGCACCCGCCGCCAGAAGACAACTGGTTGGCGGGTTTTTTGTTTTATGGGTGCTAGATTGAAAAAAGAGGAGCGCCATGAGCGTCGAAGGACAGCAGGAACAGCGGGAGAACGAAGAGGCGGCCCAACGAAACGTCGTCTTGCGGCAAGCGAACGTCCCGTGCGAATCTGCGGCGAGAGCTGTGCAACATACCCACGCGGCGGATCGCGTGCGAGTAATGAAGTTTGGAGGCAGCGTGCTGACGTCGGCGGAAAGCTTGATGAACGCAGCTGCGCACGCCGCAAGAGCGGCCGAAACCGAGCGAGTTGTGGTGGTCGTGTCCGCGCTCCGCGGAGTTACCGACCGCCTCTACAGCGTCACGCGCGCGCTGCGAATGCGCGACGCCGCCACGGCGCTGGTCGAAGCGGAAGAGATTGCGCAGCTTCACATTCATGTCGGCAAGCAGCTCTTCTCCGACGCCGAACAAGAATTTCAGTTCCGCCTCGAGTTGGCTGAACTCGCGCATGCTCTCGATCTCGTCGTCCGCCACGCGGGCCACGGCGAATCGCCGTTAGAAATGACGGATGAAGTGGTTTCATTCGGCGAGCGCTTGAGCGCGCGAATCTTTGCGGCGGCCCTGCGCAAACTCAGCGCACATGCAGAAGCGCTCGACGCTTTTGAATTCATCGTCACCGACGGAGACCGTGAAGATCCACACCCGCGCCTCGAAGAGTCGTACCAAAAGACGCGGGAGGCGCTTGATCCTTTTTTCCTGATGGGCACGATTCCGGTCGTTACCGGCTTCGTCGCCTCCACGCCCGAGGGCCGCATCACGACTCTCGGACGCAACAGCTCCGATTACTCCGCTGCGATCGTCGCTTGCGCGCTCGGCGCATGCGACGTCACAATCTGGAGCAATGTGGCTGGGTTCTTCAACTCCGATCCAAACGAGAATGCCGACGCGCAATGGATCGCGCGCTTGAGCTACGAAGAAGCCATGGAGCTTGCGCGGAATGGCGCGCGCGTCGTTCATCCGAAAGCATTCAAATTCCTGATGCAGGAGCGAATTCCTCTGCTCGTGCGCAGCGCAACGAATGTGGATGCTCCCGGAACCTGGGTTGGCCACATTGGGTAGGTCACATCGAAACCGGAGGGACGCGATGATTTGGAGACTTGCATGACGCCAGCGAAATCAAAAAAGACCAGCACGAGTGCGGCATCGCGCGAGGTTGGTAGGAGCGCGCGAATCGCCGTCATCGGGGCCGGCAAAATGGGCGGAATTTTGCTCCAGGCCTTTCTGAAGCGTGGCCTCTTCACGCGCGAGCAGGCCTGCGCCACGGTTCAGCATCCCGAGAAAGCTGCAGCGCTTACGAAATCGCTCGGCATTCCCGTCTTCACGGACAACGTCAAGGCCGTGCGCCAAGCTGACATCGTGCTTCTTTGCGTGAAACCGCAGCTGGTGCGCACGGCGCTTGCGCAGATGCGGCGCGCTCTTTCTCCGGCGAAGCTCATCGTTTCGATTGCTGCGTCCGTGCCGACTTCTTACATCGAAGAAAGCGTGCCGGCTCGAGTGCCCGTGGTCCGCGCGATGCCGAATACTCCTTGTCTGGTAGGCAAAGGAATGACCGCCGTCTCAGGCGGCTTGCACGCGGACGCGGATCACCTTGAGACCGCGCGAAAACTTTTCGAAGTCGTTGGACGCTCGGTGATCGTCGACGGGAAACACATGGACGCGATCACCGGCCTCTCAGCAAGCGGACCGGCCTATATTTACATCATTCTTGAATCGCTGGCGGAAGCCGGAGTGAAGGTGGGGCTGCCGCGCGATATGGCGACATTGCTCTCAGCGCAGACTGTTCTTGGAGCAGCGAGTATGGTGCTCGAGACCGGCGATCATCCTGCACTTCTCAAGGAGGCCGTCACCACGCCGGCAGGCTGCACGATTGACGGCATACTTGAACTCGAAGATGGGAAACTGCGCGTCACTCTGATCAAAGCAGTCGTAAAAGCCGCTCAGCGCGCGAAGGAACTTCTCATCCAGAGTTGACGCCGCTTGAACCTGCCAAATTGTTACTGCGGACGTCAACAGTGCTTGAAATATTTCAGTCTGACGCGAGGACACGTTCGAGGGCGGCGCGCAATTTGTTGACGTCCGGCTCGACGCGCAGTCGCTGGCGCGCCAAATCTTCTTCGCCGCGCCGGCGCAAACTGATTTCCGGATCTTTGAGTTGATGGCCGGTAAGAACTGCGACGATATCGGCGCCGCGCGGTATTTTTCCGCTGGCGACGAGCTTGCGAATTCCCGCAATCGTTGTGGCTGACGCGGGCTCGCAACCGACGCCATCGTGAGCGAGCGCTGCTTTCGCTGCAAAGATTTCGTCGTCGCTCACGGATTCGGCCATTCCGTCGGTCGCGCGAATGGCACGTATCGCTTTCTTCCAATTCACAGGATTGCCGATACGAATCGCAGATGCTTCCGTGCGCGGGGCAGCAACAGGAATCAATTCCGGGCTGCCGCTTTCGAGAAGACGGTAAAAAGGATTGGCACCTTCGGCTTGCGTGACGACGAGCCGCGGCAGCTTATCGATCAGTCCCAATTCTTTTAGCTCGCGAAGCCCTTTGCCGATGGCCGAAACGTTGCCGAGATTTCCGCCGGGCACCACGATATATTCCGGCACACGCCAATCGCGCTGCTCGAGTATTTCGCACACGATCGTCTTCTGCCCTTCAAGGCGGAACGGATTGAGCGAATTCACGAGATATAAATTCAGCTCGGCAGTGAGCGCGCGCAGCAGACGAAACGAATCGTCGAACGTCTCGCCAATTTCGATCACAACACCGCCGAACTCGAGCGCCTGCGCAAGTTTCGCGGCAGAAATCCTTCCGGCTGGCACGGCGACGACGGCTTTCATGCCCGCGCGCGCTGCATAGGCACTCATCGAAGCGGATGTGTTGCCCGTCGAGGCGCATACGGTGACGCGGCTGCCGAGAATCGCGGCTTCGGTGATGCACGCCGTCATGCCGAGGTCTTTGAACGAGCCCGTCGGATTGTTGCCCTGATGCTTGATCGCAAGGCGCACGTCGCCAGCCCATTCGCCCGCGCGAGATACGTCGAGCAGCGGTGTGTGGCCTTCACCGAGTGTTACGACGTTCGCGCCTTCCGGGACGAAGGGAAGCAATTCGCGAAAGCGCCAGACTCCGCTCTGATCCTCGATCGCGCTGCTGGATTTTCGTTCCTGCCAGGTTTGGCGCAGCGTGTGCGGCGCCACGCGCGGCGCTTCATAACCAATTTCGAGCATGCCGCCGCATGCATCGCACTGATAATCCTTGCGGTCAAGCGTGTGCTTGCGGTGGCAGCCGTCTTCGATGCATTGGAGAAACGCCGTCGTCATCCGGAAGCCTTCGCGAATACCGTGTGAGTGCTGAATCATGTTGCGTTCACGCTGCGATGCACATCGAGCAGCGCAACGACACGAAATACTCTCAGAAAATTATAAGGGCGGCGCGCGGCTCTACAAAGACATTAACCGCTCTGTGCGGCGGAAGAGTTCAGAGTTAGCGAAGAATTACGCGCGAACGGAATCGTGGAGTAGTTGAATGAAGCGTTCGCGCGACGCTTCCTTCACGACGGTCGTGTTCGCCGGTTTGCCAGTGACGCCAAGTTGGTCGACAACCGTCTGGCCGAGAGTTAGATCACTTTGAGTGTCGATTTGAACGTACCGGCGTTCCGTCTTCGTGGCGATGCTTGGATCGATGGCGACGGCCATGGCAATGGGATCTGGTAGATCGAATCCCGCGAGCTTGGTCCTCGTGAGCGCAAACTGCGTTAGTGATTTCTGTATATCCACGCAGAATTTCGCAAGTGGCGTGCCGATATCGCGCAGCCGCGCCGTTTCCTGAGGATCGAATACGGCTGATGCAACGGAAATATCCCAACCAACCATTTCAATCGGCAGTCCGGATTCGAAAACGATTTTCGCCGCCTCCGGATCTTCCCAGATGTTGTATTCCGCGACAGGCGTGACATTGCCTACGCCGCCGAACCCGACGCCGCCCATGATCACGCAGCGCGTCACTTTCCTCGCGATCGAAGGATCGAGCTTCAGCGCAAGCGCGATGTTCGTGAGCGGTCCGAGCGTGACGAGCGTGATTTCTCCTGCATGGCGATTGATCACGTCAATGATGGCCGGAACGGCGTGGCCCGGCGCGGGAGTCCTGCCGGTGAGCGGCAGGCCGATGTCTCCGAAGCCGTCGTTGCCGTGAACGTACTCGGCGGTGTGCAGCGGACGAAGCAGCGGCGCAGCCGATCCCTGATAAACAGGCGCGTGCGACTGGCAGAGATCGCGCGTGTACAAAGCGTTTTGCAGCCCCTTCTCAATGGGCATATTTCCGGCGACGACGGTGATGGCTTCGACGCTGACTCCCGGATTGCGCAGCGCCATCACCAGAGCGACGGCGTCATCGGAGGCCGTGTCGGTATCAATCAGGAACCTGCGAACACCGCCCACGTCGTTTCCGCGCAGAACCGACGCCGCGCGCGTTCCGCGAGCCAAGGCTGTCAGTCCGAGAAGCGAAAACATTTGCAATAGATTGCGTCGCGAGAGATCCGTGAACTTCGATGTAATCATTTGTTCCCGCCCCGGATTAGTTTCCAAAAGACGCCAGAGTATACACGCGATTTGGAGATCGCCAAGTGGGAGTAGGACTCAGGCTTACTTCGAAAAATCATGATCCGCGAAGAAAGGTTTGAGCCCGCGGACAAAAAACCCTAAGCGGACATTCCGTGTATCCTAAGCGCGAGAGCGTGAACTTGGTGAAGCGGAAAATAATCGCGGCTGCGACGTCACTGTGGCTGATTGTAGCGGTGGCGTTAGCGTGCCGTGTTGGCTACGCGTACCACGAATCGCGCGTGATTCCAGCGGAAGCGCTTGCGTCGGTGCCGTTCGAGCAGGAAACCGGCAATATCGCAATGGCGCTCGCAACAGGGAAGGGATTTAGCTCGCCGACGCGGCGCGATACAGGAGCGACTGCGTGGTTGACGCCCGTGTATCCCGCTCTCGTATCGGTAATCTTTCGCGTGCTCGGCGTGTTTACGCTGCGCTCGTTCTACTCTGCGGCCGCGCTGAACATACTTTTCTCGGCGGCGACGTGCGTGCCGATATATTTTGCTGGAAAGCGAATCGCGGGATCCGCGGTGGGGAGTCTCGCTGCGTGGCTGTGGGCGTTCTTTCCGAACGCGATTGTGATCCCGTTCCAGTGGATTTGGGACACATCGCTCACAGCTCTGCTCGCCGCAACGATTCTGTGGGCGATGCTGGCGCTCGCCGAATCGCGTCGAGTGCGCGATTGGTGCGTGTACGGATTTCTTTGGGGCTTCGCTCTGCTTACGAATCCCGCGCTGGGCAGTGTGTTGCCATTTCTATTGGTTTGGGCCGCGTATCGCGACCAGAGTGAAACGCGCGCCCGACTTGCGCGGCCCGCCATGGCACTCGGAATTGCAATCTTATGCTGCGTTCCATGGACCATACGCAACTACGCTGAATTCCACCGGCTCATTCCGCTGCGTTCAAGTTTTCCGTTCGAGCTCTGGATCGGGAATAATCAAGTGTTCGACGATCGTTCGCCAAACATCAATGCGCGAATCACGCGCTACGGCGAGGCACGGCGATACGGTCAGCTCGGCGAGACGGCTTTCATGCAGGAGAAATGGAATCTTGCGACGGAATTCATTCGGACGCACAAACGCTTGGAGTTGCGCCTCACTGAGTGGCGATTCACCGAATTTTGGATCGGATCGTCCCATCCCGCGAAGGATTTCGGTAACGCAGACTCAATGTGGATTCGAATCATCTTCGCGCTGAATTTTCTCACAGCAATCGGTAGCGTGATCGGCGCCGTGTTACTGTGGCGCGCACGCAGCCCGTATGTATTTCTCGCTGCCGTGTTCGTCGTTGTCGTTCCGCTGGTGTATTACATCACGCACGCGTCGCTGCGTTACCGGCACGCCATTGATCCGATTGTTCTACTCCTGACTGCCATCGCGGTGATGGGCGCGCAGCGAAACAACCTTGCGAATACGCCATCTGCAAAAGACGAACTGGAATGACATTTGGAAGGGATTGGGTCTGTTATGCGCGGCGTACTTGTGCGCCCGCGTTATCGGCCTTAAGAGACGAAGCGCGGGCGTCCACGCCATGCCGCCGGAAGATATCTACGAGAGCGTTGCCAATTTGTGTTGAGCTGTGGAGCGCGATGGCCATCACCGACGAGCCCGCGCCGCTCAAAAAAACTCCCGCAAGTCCCTCACACCGATACTCAAGGCATTCGGCGACGCCGGGTACAAGCGGACTGCGATAGGGCTGATGCAGCCGATCGCGGAAGATCTCCGGCGTCAACTCGCCGCCGGAAAAAAATGCGGCGGTGAGCAGCGCCGTGCGCTGAATGTTCTGCACGATATCTTCGCGCGAATAATGTTTGGGCAGCACGGCGCGCGCCTTCTCCGTGGAGAGTGGCGCGTCTGGTGCGACGCAGATGAAATCAATTTTCTCCGAGACGTCGGTGGTGCTCACGAGAATGTCCGCAAGATTATCCGAAGTATTGTGCGTAACAGCCGCGACGACCATTCCGCCATAAAGCGCTGCCGAAATATTGTCGGGATGTTTTTCAATCGCGAGCGCATGTCGAAGAATTTTCTTCGGCTCCAATTGAACGCCGCAAAGCTCCCCGCCAAGAATGGTTCCCGCGATGACCGCCGCGGCGCTCGATCCCAGGCCGGAGCCAACCGGAATCTGGTTGTCGATTTCGATGGTGGCACCGTGCAATTTGTCGGGCGCCGAAGCCGCGATATTCTGAATCGCCCTGGCGACGAGATTCGTACCATCGAGAGGAATGCGCTCGGTGTTCGGCCCGCGATAGCGGATATCGAGGCCGCCCGATGTTTGCGGCACCGCCGAAACGCGCAAATGAAGATTCAGAGCGATAGCCGCGCAATCGAATGCGGGCCCGAGGTTAGCCGAGCTGGCTGGAACTTGAACTGTGACGGTCATCTAGTGGTCAGGCTGTTGCCGCGACCGCCACCGATTCTCCCATGAATTTTTCAAATGCGACGAGTTTTGGTTCGATAGGTTCTTCGAGGGTAAAGCGATCGGCGAGTACGTCCGTGGTCTTCAAGCCGTTGCCGGTGATGCAGAGCACGGTTTCCTCGTCCGGTTGAATTTTGCCTTGCGCGATCAAGCTCTCGGCAGATGCGACGGTGACCCCGCCTGCAGTTTCCGTGAAGATGCCTTCGGTAGCGGCGAGTAGCTCGATTCCCGTGACGATGTCGGGGTCGGAAACGTCAGCGGCCCAGCCGCCACTTGTGGAGATGGCGCGCGCAGCGTACAGGCCGTCCGCGGGATTGCCGATCGCGAGCGAGCGCGCAATCGTCTTCGGCTTCTGCGGATCAATTTCGTCCTTGTTACATTTCACCGCGTCTGAAATCGGCGAGCAGCCTGTAGCTTGCGCGCCAAAAAATTTCACGACTTTGGCTTCGACGAGACCGAGCGCGATCAATTCGTTGAACGCTTTTTGGATCTTGGTGATCAGCGAGCCGCCGGCCATCGGCACGACGACGTTATCCGGCAAGCGCCAGCCGAGCTGTTCGGCGATTTCGAAGCCGACGGTCTTCGAGCCTTCGGCGTAATACGGCCGGAGATTGATGTTTACGAATCCCCAGTTATAGCGGTCGGCAATCTGCGAGCAGAGGCGGTTCACCTGATCGTAGTTGCCGGAGATGCGCGTAAGGCGCGCGCCGTAAACCTGCGTGCCGATTATTTTCGCGGCTTCCAAATCGGCAGGAATGAAAATCCACGCGTCGAAACCATGCCGTGCCGCTTGCGCCGCCACCGAGTTAGCGAGATTGCCGGTGGAAGAGCAGCTAACCGTTTTGAATCCGAAACGCCGCGCTTGAGCGAGCGCCATCGCCACCACTCGATCCTTGAATGAAAGCGTGGGGAAGCACACCGCATCATTTTTGAGGAACAGCCGGCGCGAACCGATGCGCTTGCCCAGCCGCGCCGCCGGAACAAGCGGCGTCATCCCAACCGGCAATCCGTCGTTGTAGCCTTCAGGCATGGGAAGCAATTCGGCGTAACGCCAAATATTGGCCGGGCGTGAAGAAATCCTTTCCCGTGTGAATTTTCCGCGTACCGCGTCGAGATTGTAGTGAACTTCGAGGGGCGCCATGCAGTCTTCGCAGATCGAGCTGGGGCGGTTGCCGTGTTCGCGATGACACTCACGACAGCGTAAGGAATAATTCTCGCTCATTGCATCTTCTCCGTGGCTGCGCTGGTTCTGCGCGCCCTAAAAACAAAAAAGCCTCATCCGGGAATGGGGGATGAGGCGAAATGCGACCTCCGACTCTTCATGTCCCCCGCGAACCGGGCGGGAATTGACACCAAGCGACCAGTAGAGAAACCTGATCCGGTTGTCGTGGCTTCGTCGGGCCCGTAACCCTCAGCCACTCTGCATGAAGATCGGTTCACGCCTTTGACGGCGCGATATAGGAATGTTAGGCCGACTTGCGGCAGGCGTCAAGAGGGAGCGCATATAGGTGGAGCGTACCGGCGCTAGAGCGCTCTGATTGACGCGCGATGCTGCTTTTCCTTAGTATTGGCATCCGAGTTGAGTATTGGTATCCGAGTTGGTAACTCGCCGTCACGCAACACGTAAGAAGATCGCTCCTTCATAATGGAACAACCACGAAACCCGGAACACGCCGATTCTCCGTCCGGTTCGCACTCGAACACGCCCTCACATTCTGAGCCGCGACGCCCGTTTTTCGAGCAGTTTTGGGTGAAATTGTTAATCGGCTTGGTAATTACACTTGGAATGTGGTGGCTTGCGAAGTGGGTCGAGGAAAAGCACTTCTATTTTGGCACACAGGCAAGAGAGTTGGTTTACGACGTCATCCAGCACGGGCTTGGCACCGTAGCCCGCCAAAATTTGAACGTGATAGTCGTTGATGTCTCCGATGTTGGGTGGACTCCTCGTAAAGATCCCAACCAGCCTCGAGAATACGACTACACAGACCGAAAGCAGCTTCGCGACGTCGTCATGAAGATCGCGGATCAAAGCCCGGCCGCTATCGGACTTGACATTGATTTCACGCCGTACCCGATCCAACTCGAGGATGACGACGAGTTTCTTGCTTGCCTGCTCGCGCGCTCGACTGGATATCGCGAAAGCGCAGATTCGCTCGCCAATGGCCCGCTCTCGCCGGCGTGTTTCTCAACCCCGAATCATTACGTACCGATCTATGTCGCCACCTACACATCGTTGGCGTTAGGGCCAGTCTACGCGCTTGAACGGCCGGAATACTCAGCGTTGGCCGCGTTTGCAGGCGCCGTGATTCCAAGCCAGTACGAAGCCCCGCGCAGAATGGTGGATACCATCGAGATTCGCTATGGCCTTCCGGGATCGGGATCCTGGGTCGTCAATTCTCTTTCCGTGGCCATGCACCCGAAAGTTCAACAAAATTCGTTGGCCAACATCCCGGGGGTCGCCGAGTCCATATCTTTGGCCCCGCACAACGAAGTTCCCGCGACTGAGTTTTACGTGGATTACGGATCCATCGATCGCATCGAGGCGACCACCGTCGCGTCTGCCAGCCTGATGGATCCGAAGCAGCCTCAAATCGTCAACTCGCTGAAGGGCCAATACATTCTCGTCGGTCGTGGAAAGGGCACGACGGACATGGATCAACACAACATCCCCGGCCGACTCGACCGAAGATATTCCGGCGTGTATCTCCACGCGTGCGCCATTTACACCCTGGATTCCGGTCCGCTGCTCGCTTTGCTGCTTCCTCGCGGGCGGTTGGTCCTCGATTTATCGCTATTTCTGCTGATTTTTGGTGTGGTGGAGCTGACGATATTCGCGCGCAAACGCTTCCTCCAAGCGCAAACACGAGCGGGAGTGCTGCATCTCGTTGTGACAGTCCTTGTCGTCGTCGCGGCTATAGTTGGCGGCATATATTTGGCGGGTTCCTTTCGGATCATGTGGGATGACTCACTCTTCGTGGCAGTCGGATTGATCGGCCACGCCGTTATCGACCACGTTTTTACTCACGATTAGTCCAGTCCCGCAACGATTTCTCTCCGTCCTTGACGCGGGGTCAGATTTTGCTATTGTGGATGCGCTGCCGCCTCGGGCTGCGAACTGTTCGATGAACGCAATTCCATATCGAAAAGCCGTCCGGGCGGATTTGTGTAAGGTCACGCCTCGTTGGAACATCCCCTTATTAATTGCCGTCGCGATACTGATGTCGCCGCTCGGCTCTCGCGCGCAAGTAACCACGTTTGCAGGAGTTGTAATCGAGAATACGTGTAAGGCGCAAGTGTTCGAGCCCGAAGATCAAAAGTGGCACGTGCTTGTATCCCCGAAGGGCAGCCATCGTCCGTTGATTGCTGGCGAAATTCTGAAGTGCGGTTCGACCTCAGGCAGCCTCACTCTCCTCGATTCCCAGACCTACACGACGATATCAGGCATGCAAACGCACAAAGTCGAGGTCAGCTCGGTTCTGAATGAGGTCATTCGTTACGCCGAGCCTGCATTCACCCGAGGCGAGAGCCCAGTCGAAACTATTTTTTCATCTCCGCCTTCCGGGGGCACAGTCGAGCCGGAGCGCCTCGTCGTTCGATGGAGGCCGCCGGCGGGCATCGGCGAAGTTACGCTGTCGGTCGCGCCAGAAAGTAGCGACCTGAACCTTTTCGAGTCGGGCCGTTTCGAAGCTTCCTCGGCTGCTTTTGATTCACAGGAACTGCGCGATGCGCTGGCAACGTATCGCGACCGCAATGGATTCGCGCCGCTTGTGTTGCGGCTGCGTGATGCGGCGGGACACGAATACCGCGTCTCTTTCTCAGTGCTCACGCCACCAAATCAGAAAAGGCTGGTGCAAGAGCTGGCCGAGTGGGACGCGAAAGATGGCCTGGTCCGGCATCTGGGCCGCGCGTCTGTCTACTCCGATTTCGGCCTGTATTCCGAGGCGGCGGCGGAATCCGAATTGGCGCTGAAGGAATCGCCGAAGAGTTCGATTCTGCTTCAATTGGCGGCGAGCGCCGAACGCCGCACCGGCAATTTACCGCGTGCCTATGAGCTCGAGAGCGAACTCAAACAAATGTCGGCGAAGGTGCAGTAGAATCGCTGCGTGACCTCCTCGGGAAATCCACCGCGAATCGCGTTTCAGGGTGAGCGCGGAGCGTTCAGCGAAGAAGCTGTGCTCAAGCTGCTCGGCGAGGGTGTTCGACTCGTCCCGCGCCGGACATTCGAAGCTCTGTTTTCCGCGATCCCGGAAGGCGCTGCCGATTTCGCGCTCGCC
>JGI12659J15293_10000563_pt1 | contig 12135 bp, 8 predicted proteins | sample JacPinW_OM2H0_O1_FD_15293 | JGI IMG/M metagenome (IMG submission 15293) | reverse complement strand
CTCGAATTTACCGATGATTCGGTGGCAGCGATCGCCCGCATCGCCGCCAAGGTCAACGGATCAGTCGAGAACATCGGCGCGCGCCGGCTGCAAACGGTGATGGAGCGCGTGCTGGATGAGGTCAGCTTTACCGCCGCCGACCGGAACGGCGAAAAAGTTCGTATCGATGCGGATTTTGTCGAGCGCCACATCGGCGACCTCGCCGCGAACGCCGATCTGAGCCGGTTCATTTTGTAGAGTATGTGAGCGTCGGCTTGAGCGCGTTTCGTCCGCCGCGCGAAGACTGCTTGATCCGGCGGGCAGGCGGCAACCTTGGAAAATGGGAGCCAGGCCTTCGCTTGCTTATGGGCTTGAACCCATGCGAGCCGTCGGCGACCGTTTCCATCATAACTATTTGATATTATTGTATAATCTATCATCCGACGAATTTTATTGCTTTACAGAAACCGAGCAGCCGGGTATACTGGTGGTTTGGAACGAAAGTGCGTCGAGAGCCGCGAGGATGGTAAACCTCGCGGCGAACAGAGAAAGGTGAAACGGACCGGCGTCGCAGGAATGCGCTCGGCAAGCGACTCGGAAATGGCGCCGCAAGTCTTTGAAAAGGCTCGAACCGACTCGGAAAATGGCGCGCTCCGAAGGCTAGTCCGCTGAAGTCGCCGGATCGTTCTCAAGATGGCCATAAACTGCGGAGCTTAGCCGCAAAGCCGGCGCTGGCGCTGTCGGCGACGGGCTTGCCTCAACTGCTCGCGGCGATCGCGCCGAGGTGGGAGAACGTCAGGTCCCGCCCGTTTTGCAATAGCGCTGGGTCTGCGGCCGCGTAGGATGCATAGAGCCCCCTCTGCCGCAAGGAGCCCGCCCATGACGACATCGCTCGTTCTGACCTTCGTTGGCGACGACCGGCCGGGGCTCGTCAACGCGGTTTCTGAGAAGGTCGTCGAGTTCGGCGGGACCTGGCTTGAAAGCCGCTCGGTGCGGCTCGCGGGCAAATTCGCCGGCGTGGTGCTGGTCAGAGTTCCGGATGAAAACCTGATCCCGCTCGAATCCGCGCTGGCGAAGCTCGCGCCTTCGGGCCTGCGCGTCTCGATCGAGCGCGGCGCTGCAGCGGAGGCCGAAAAACCGGTGCGCCTTGTCACGTTGGAGATCGTCGGCAACGAGCGGCCGGGCATCGTGCGCGATGTGACGCAGGCGCTCACCCGCCTCGGCGTCAACATCGAAGAGTTCATGAGCGGTCTCGAAGGCGAGCCGTTTACCGGCGTCGAGATGTTTCGCGCGACCGCGCGCCTCAGCGTCCCCGACGGGCTCAAGCTCGACGAATTGCGCAAGGCGCTCGAGCGGCTGGCGGCCGAGATCATGGTCGATCTTGCGGTCGACGACGGCCAATCGAGCGCCTGACCCGCGCGCTCTCCGCCCTTGCGCGGCTGCGTTCGCGTTGCGATAAGGGCCGCCCTCACAATTCCGGCCCTTATTGGACGACGATGGCGAAGTTTCCCGAGCGGGTGTTTTCCGGCGTTCAGCCGACAGGCAATCTGCACCTGGGCAACTATCTCGGCGCGATCAAGCGCTTCGTCGAGATGCAGAAGACGCATCCGTGCATCTATTGCGTCGTCGACCTGCATGCGATGACGCTGCCACACGAGCCAGAGCAGCTCGCGCGCACCACCCGTGAAGTGACCGCGGCCTTTCTTGCCTGCGGCATCGATCCGAAAGCCAACATCGTCTTCAACCAGAGCCGGGTCGCCGAGCACGCCGAACTGGCCTGGGTGTTCGATTGCGTCGCGCGGCTCGGCTGGCTTAACCGGATGACCCAGTTCAAGGAGAAAGCGGGCAAGGACCGGGAGAACGCGTCGATCGGCCTTTACAACTATCCGGTGCTGATGGCCGCTGACATTCTCGTCTATCGCGCGACGCACGTTCCCGTCGGCGACGATCAGAAGCAGCACTTGGAGCTGGCGCGCGACATCGCGCAGAAGTTCAACAGCGACTTTGCCGCCTCGATCGCTTCACACGGCCACGGGGACGCCTACTTTCCGCTGCCCGAACCCTTGATCCAGGGGCCGGCCACCAGGGTCATGAGCCTGCGCGACGGCGCGAAGAAAATGTCAAAGTCTGACACCTCAGAAAGCGCTTATATCGCGCTCACCGACGATGCGGACACGATCGCGCAGAAGATTCGTAGGGCCAAGACCGACCCCGAGCCGCTGCCGAGCGAGGTCGAGGGGCTGGCGCGGCGTCCCGAAGCCGACAATCTGGTCGGCATCTTCGCCGCTTTGAACGACGAGACGAAGGCCGACGTGCTCAAGCGCTTCGGCGGCGGCCAGTTCTCCGCGTTCAAGACCGCGCTCGCCGATCTCACGATCGACAAGTTCGCGCCGATTCGCGCCGAGATGCTGCGGCTCGCGGCCGATCCGGCCCATACCGACGCTGTCCTCGCCGATGGGGCTGAGAAGGCGCGCGCGATCGCGCGTCCGAATATGGACGCGATCAAGGATATCCTCGGCCTCGTGCGATAGCCGCCCAAGGACCCAAACAAATTTAAACAAAGATGGGCGCGCCCCGAGTGTGACGGAAGGCGCAAATTGGCACATCTTGTCGCTCGCACCCCTCCCTACCACGAGCGCTGGCGCCCGATCGGCGAACTGTCGTTCGCCTCGCGTCCCCAATGGTTAACGACTTTGCGGCAAACATTTCGTAATCCTGTTGAGGGGCTGATTCGGACCTTCTTGGCGGAGGGAAAGGGTCGGCGGACCACCCGTCCGGCGCGAGACATCGTCGTCAGGCTCTCGAGGAGGCAATTCGTTGCGGGGGCTAAGCGGGGCGAAACGCTCCGGAATCGGCCAGCGGACGCGACGGCGCAACTGGGCGGTCGCCGCCCGGACGGCCGCAGGCTTGGGGCTTTACCTGCTTGCGGGGGCGCTGGCGTGTGCCCAAGACCTCTCCCGGTCCTTAGGCGGGCCGGCGCGGCTGGCGTTCGACATGGCGTCAGTCCAGGCCAATGTCGTCGGCCTCGTCATCTTGACGCTGATGCTGCTGGCGACAATCACCGCCGTCCTTCATCTGGTTGGTCGTCGGATCTGGACGCGCCGCGTTGTCGAGCTCGAGACGGAGCTCGCGCGCACCAACGCCAAACTCGACCGCGCGGCGCTGATGTTGCGCAGCGAGCCGCAAATCGTCGTCTCCTGGGAACGTCCGGACGCGGAGCCGACGATCGAAGGCGATTTCGCCCTCGTCGCCGATTCGTCGCTGCCGTCGCGCGTGCTCGCCTTCGGCTCGTGGCTCAATCCGGCCCAGGCGGCCAGGATCGAGGAGGCGGCAGAGCGATTGCTGACCCGCGGCGAAGCATTCGCAGCTGCTGTGGTCAGCTTGCGCGGCCGCTATCTCGAACTCGACGGGCGCCCAGTGTCCGGCAGCGCGGTGATGCGCATCCGCGATGTCTCGGGCGAGCGCCTTCAGTTGGCGCAATTACGTGATTCATTCGCTGAAGCCGAAGGCGCCTTGGACGGCCTGCGCCGCGCGCTCGAAACCGCGGATATGTCTGCGTGGACACGCGACGCTATGGGCCGGATCGTCTGGTGCAACGTTGCCTACGCGTACGCCGTTGACGCTCCCGACGCTGAGGCCGCGATCGCCAGCGGCGGTGAAATATTCGATCCTGCGGTCCGCCGCGAAGCGGCGGCGGCGCTTAAGGACACCGGGGCGTGGAAGCGCCGCGCATCCGCGGTCGTCGGCGGCGAGCGCCGAACCTTCGACGCCGTCGAGGCAAGCGCTCAGGGCGGCTCCGCTGGCGTTGCCCGTGACGTTTCCGAAATCGTGGCGCTGAAAGCGGATATGGAGCGCAACGAGGACGACTATTCGCGGATGATCGATCGGCTGTCGACGGCGGTTGCGATCTTCGACAAGTCCAAGCGGTTGACCTTGTACAATGCCGCCTACCGGCAAATCTGGTCGCTTGAGCCGGCCTTTCTCGACCAAGGGCCGAGTGACGGCGAAATCCTCGATAGGCTGCGCGCTAAGCGGCAATTGCCCGAACAGGTCGACTTTCGCGCCTGGAAGGCGCAGCAATTGAGCGCTTATCAGGCGATCGAACCGAGCGAATCCGTGTGGCATCTGCCCGACGGGCGGGCGCTGCGCGTCGTCGTGAGCCCCAATCCGAAAGGCGGCGTCACCTATCTCTATGACGACGCGACGCAGAGCTACGCGCTTGCCTCCCAAGTGACCACGCTCACCCATGTGCAGGGCGAAACGCTGGACGCGCTCAAGGAAGGGGTGGCGGCGTTTGGGGCGGATGGGCGCATGAAGCTGTTCAACCCGGCCTTTGCGGAACTGTGGCGATTCGATCCGGCCGTCTTGAGCGCCCGCCCGCATGTCGATGAAATCGCGCGCGCCTGCAAGCCGCTGTGCAGTGACCCCGAACTGTTCAACGCGCTTAAGGCGGTGATCGTCGATCTTCCCCAGCATCGCAAGAACCGGACGGCGCGAATCGAGCGCACGGACGGGCTCATCCTCGATTGCGCCGCTCTGCCGTTGCCTGACGGAGCGACCCTCATGACGTCGCTCGATGTGACCGCGGGCGTCAACATCGAGCGCGCGCTGACCGAGCGCAATCAGGCGCTCATCGCGGCGGAGAAGTTGCGCAACGATTTCGTCAATCACGTCTCCTACGAGCTGCGCACGCCGCTCACCAATATTATCGGCTTCACCCAGCTTCTCGCGGGCGGAGGCGTTGGTCCGCTCAATCCGAAGCAGCTCGAATATGCGGGTTTCATCACAGTTTCGTCGCATGCGCTGCTCGCCATCATCGACGACATTCTCGATCTGGCCTCGATGGACGCCGGGGCGCTGGAGCTCAGGCTCGAGGACGTCGACGTCGCCGAGGCAATGAAGGCCGCGGCGGCGGGCGTGCAGGATCGCTTGAGCGAGGCGGCGATCGAGTTGCGCATCGTCATGACCGATGGGGTCGGATCGCTGCACGCCGACGGCCGGCGGGTGCGCCAGGTCTTGTTCAATCTTCTCTCCAACGCGATCAACTATTCGGAGGCGGGCCAGACCGTGACGCTGGCGGCGATGCGACGCGGCGATGAGATCGTGTTCAAGGTCAGCGATCGCGGACGCGGCATTCCTCCCGAAATGATTGACCGCGTGTTCGAGCGGTTCGAAACTTTTCCGAATGGCTCGCGGCACCGCGGGCCTGGCCTTGGGCTGTCGATCGTGAGAGCGATGGTCGAACTGCATCAGGGCCGCGTTCTGATCGACACAGCGCCACGGGAGGGGACCACGGTCACCTGCATCTTTCCCGTTGATCCAGTAGGAGCGACTGCGGCAAGTCCGCAACTCGTGGCGCCGCCGAAGGCGCAATCGGTTCAGTAGAGGGCATGAACGGTCTCGCCGGCGTAAGAGAAGAAGCGGGTGTCTGGAGCTTCGAGGCGCCGGACGAGGCGACGACTTTGGCGATCGCTGCGGCGCAGGCGGCCTGGCTTGAGCCCGGCGATTTCGTCGCTCTCATCGGCGATCTCGGAGCCGGCAAGACCGCTTTCGCCCGCGGCCTGATCCGGGGCCTCGTTGAAGCGCCGGATCTCGAGGCGCCCAGTCCGACCTTCACCTTGATGCAGGTCTATGACGCCCCGCGCGGGCCGGTGGTTCACGCTGACTTCTATCGGCTGCGCGGGCCGACGGAGCTCGCCAATCTCGGCTGGGATGAGGCGATCGACGGGGCGATTGCGATGGTCGAGTGGCCGGAGAAGGTCGCGCAGGCGCTCCCCGCCGACCGGCTCGAGGTCGACATCCGCTTTGACGCGAAGCGCGGCCCCGATTTTCGCCTGCTGTTTTTGCGCGGGTTCGGCGCCGTGAGCCCACGCTTGTCGCGGGCGCTCGGCGTCGCGAGACTGCTCGAGCGCGCCGGCTGGACCGCCGCAAGCCGCGAATTCCTGCAGGGTGACGCGTCCGTTCGCGCCTATGAGCGGCTGACCCAGCCAACCGGCGAAACCGCGATCTTGATGATTTCCCCGCCCCGGCAGGAGGGGCCCATCATCCGCTTCGGCAAGCCCTATGCGGCCATCGCCAAGCTGTCGCCCGACATCCGCGCTTTCATCGCCATGGCCGAGGGTCTTCGCGGCCTCGGGTACTCGGCGCCCGCGCTCATCGACTATAGCGTGGGCGAGGGTCTCGCTCTGATCGAGGACTTTGGCTCAACCACCATTGCCGAAAGCGGCGTTCCGGATGGCGCGCGCTACGCGCCGGCGATCGCTCTTCTGGCCGATCTGCACGGACGCGACTTGCCGCCGAGCTTGTCGGCCGGCGAGGAGCCCTATGAACCACCCGTCTACGACATCGAAGCCATGCTGGTCGAGGTCGAGCTCGTCATCGACTGGTATGCGCCGGCGATTGCGCGGGTGACGCCGCCATCGGGCGCGCGCATGCAGTTCCTGGCGATCTGGCGCGAGCTCCTGGGGCCGATCCTCGCTGAGCCCACCACCTGGACGCTGCGCGACTATCATTCGCCCAATCTGCATTGGCTCGCGGATCGGCAGGGCCTCAAGCGAATAGGCCTCATCGATTTTCAGGACGCGGTGATCGGGCCGCCGGCTTACGACGTCGTTTCGCTCTTGCAGGACGCGCGCGTCGACGTGCCAGAGGATCTCGAGATGCGTCTCGCGGCCCTCTATATGCGCCGCAGGACGGCCGCCGATCCAGCCTTCGACACCCAGCGCTTCGCTGCCGCCTATGCCGCGACGGGAGCCCAGCGCGCCACCAAGATCCTCGGCCTGTTCGCCCGGCTCGACAAACGCGATCATAAGCCTGAGTATTTGCGCCACCTGCCGCGGATCGAGCGTTACCTCGCGCGCAACCTCGCCCATCCATTGCTTCGGTCGCTTGCGGTCTGGTATCAGAACCACTTGCCGCGGGCGCTTGGCCCACCGCCGGTCAATTCCGACCCTGAGTCCTGATCGCCGAGACCCGATGAGCCTTCCCGTTCCGAAGACGGCCATGGTGTTCGCCGCCGGATTGGGCACGCGCATGCGGCCAATTACCGAGACGCTGCCCAAACCGCTGGTCGAGGTTCATGGCCGGGCGCTCATCGATTATTGTCTTGATCGCCTGGCGGAGAACGGGGTTGAGCGGGCCATCGTCAACCTGCATTGGCTCGCCGACCAGATCGAGGCGCACCTCGCCGAGCGCCGGGCGCCGAAGATCGTCATCTCAGACGAGCGGTCGAAGCTGCTCGATCAGGGCGGGGGGATCAAGCGCGCACTGCCGCTGATCGGCGACGATCCGTTCCTGATCTGCAACACCGACGCATTCTGGATCGAGGGGCCGCGCTCGAATATCGCGCGCCTGGCCCGGAGTTTCGATCCTGAGACGATGGACATCCTGCTGTTGGTCGCGGCCGGCGCCGGGGCGGTCGGCGTCGACTGGCCCGGCGATTTCATTATGACTCATGACGGACGGCTTCAGTCGCGCGAGCCACGCCACGTCGCGCCCTTCGTCTATACCGGCGTCGGGATCGTCAAGCCGCAGCTGTTCGCGAGCGAGACGGCGGAGGTGTTCCGCCTCGCCCCGTACTTTCACGCCGCCGCGGCGAAGGGCCGGCTTTACGGCGTCCGTCTCGACGGCCTTTGGGTGCATGTAGGGCGGCCGGAGAGCATCGCGGAAGCGGACAGGGCAATCGACCGCTCGACCCTGTGAGCGCCAAGGGGCGCCTCGTTTCCCAAATCAACGGAATCATCTTATGCGGTCGAGGTTGTTCGGGCCGAGCGAGCGGGCGACGGGCCCGCTGGGGGTTTGAGAGCATGAAACTGCCGAACCAGATCGGCCCCATCCATTTCGTCGGCATCGGCGGCATTGGCATGTCGGGCATCGCCGAGGTGCTCCTCAACCTTGGTCATCAGGTTCAGGGCTCGGACCTGAGCGACAACGCCAACGTCAAGCGCCTTCGCGAGCAGGGCGCGACCGTGTTTGTCGGCCATGACAAGGCCAATCTCGGCGCCGCCGCAGTGGTTGTCATTTCGTCCGCCGTCAAGCGCGATAACCCGGAGGTCGTTGCGGCGCGAGCGAAGCGCATTCCCGTCGTCCGCCGCGCCGAAATGCTGGCCGAGCTGATGCGGCTCAAGCAATGCGTGGCCGTGGCGGGGACGCACGGCAAGACGACAACGACGTCGCTGGTGGCGACGCTGCTTGACGCCGCCGGGCTTGATCCGACGGTGATCAACGGCGGCATCATCAACGCCTACGGGACCAACGCACGGCTTGGCGCCGGCGATTGGATGGTGGTCGAGGCCGACGAAAGCGACGGCACGTTCCTGAAGCTCCCCGCCGACATCGCCGTCGTCACCAACATCGATCCCGAGCACCTCGACCACTTCAAGACCTTCGACGCCATCAAGGACGCCTTTCTGGCGCTGATCGGAAACCTGCCATTCTATGGCTTCGCGGTCATGTGCCTCGATCATCCGACCGTGCAGGAACTCGTCGGCCAGGTCGAAGATCGCCGGATTCTGACCTACGGCGAGAACCCGCAGGCCGACGTGCGCCTTATGGACGTCAACCTTGCCGGCGGCGTCACGCGATTTTCGGCGTTGATCCGGGATCGCGCGACGGGCAAGGCCACCTTCATCGATGACTTGGCGCTGCCGATGCCGGGACGGCACAATGCGCTCAACGCCACTGCGGCGATTGCGGTCGCGCACGAGCTTGGCGCGCCGATCGACGTCATCCGCAAGGCGATCGCTGGGTTTGGCGGCGTGAGGCGGCGCTTCACCCGCACGGGGACATGGAACGGCGTCGCCATCTACGACGACTATGGCCACCATCCCGTCGAAATCGCCGCGGTCTTGAGGGCCGCCCGCGCGGCGACCGAGGCTAAGGTGATCGCGGTGGTTCAGCCGCATCGCTTCACCCGGCTCGCGTCGCTGTTCGACGCCTTCGCCACCTGCTTCAACGAGGCCGACACGGTGATCGTCGCCGATGTCTATCCCGCCGGCGAACCCCCGATCGAAGGCGTCGACAAGGCGGCGCTGGCGACGGCGATCGCCGCCCACGGCCATCGCCATGCGCTGATGCTGCCCTCGCCTGGGAAATTGGCGGGCATGGTGCATTCGCTGGCGAAGCCGGGCGACTTTGTCATTTGCCTCGGCGCCGGGTCGATCACGCAATGGGCCTATGCGCTCCCCACCGAACTCGCCGCGCTCGACAAGGCCTGACGCTCCGCCGATGCCTTTTCCCGGCCTGGTCGATGAGGTCAAGGCGCAGGCGCCCAAGCTGCGCGGACGTCTCACAGCCGACGCTCCCGTAGCGGAGGCGACCTGGTTCCGGGTCGGCGGTCCGGCTGAGGCCCTGTTTTCACCGGCCGACGAGGACGATCTCGCCTATGTCTTATCGGCTCTCCCGCGCGAGATCCCCGTCACCCCCATCGGTCTCGGCTCGAACCTCATCGTGCGCGATGGCGGTATAGCGGGGCTCGTCATCCGGCTTGGCGGCCGCGCCTTCGGCGCCGTCGAGATCATGGATGGCGCCCGCGTCGTCGTCGGCGCCGCGACGCCGGACCAATACATCGCCAAGGCCGCCGCAATCGCCGGCGTCGATGGTCTGGCGTTCCTGCGCGGCGTGCCCGGCTCGATCGGCGGGGCTTTGGTCATGAACGCCGGCGCGCATGGCGGCGAGATCAAGGACGTGCTCATGGAGGCGCGCGGAATCGACCGGACCGGCGCCAAGCGTGTGTTTTCGACCGCAGAGCTGGGCTACTCCTATCGTCACAGCTTGGCGCCGGACGATGTCGTCTTCACCGGCGCAATGTTTCAAGGCCGCCTCGGCGAGCCGAAGGCGATCGAAGCCGAGATGGAGCGGATCACTCGCGCGCGCGAAGCCTCGCAGCCGATCCGCGAGAAAACCGGCGGCTCCACGTTCAAAAATCCGCCGGGCAAGAAGGCATGGGAATTGATCGACAAGGCCGGATGTCGAGGTCTAACCCTCGGCGGCGCTCAGGTGTCGACCATGCACTGCAACTTTCTCATCAATTGCGGCGCCGCAACCGCCGCTGATCTCGAAGCGCTCGGCGAGGAGGTTAAGCGCCGGGTGTTCGAGACGAGCGGAGTTGCGCTCGAATGGGAAATCAGGCGCATCGGCGTCGCCGTAGGGTCCTAGCGCATAGCTTTGTGACTCTTGCTTCCCGCGCGGCGCCGGGTGCCGAGACTGCGGAAGCCGCGCTCGCGGTGATCATTGCGGAAAGACTGCCCGGCCTTGGGTAGCCTCAAAATTAGGCGAGGCGGTGAAAACGGACGTTGCTCATTGAAACGATTTCAGCGTTTTCTTCGCCACGTCAATGAAGGCGCGAAGCTTCGGCGCAAGGGACGCACGCCGCGGATAGTAGAGAAACAATCCACTATATTCGACCGCCGTCTGGGGCAGCAACCATTTGAGACTGCCTTCGCCAAGGTATGGACGCGCCAGTGGTTCCGGAACATAAGCAATGCCTACGCCCGCCAGAACCAAACTCATCGCCTCCATAGGGCCAGTCACCAAAGCCGTGCCCGACGTTTTCACAACTACCGGCTTCCCTCTATCGACGAGTTCCCAGTCGAAAATGCCGCCGGACGAGGAGCTGTGGAATACAATACAGTTGTGTTGATGTAGATCTGAGATCGACTTCGGCGCGCCTCTGGCGGCGAGATAATTTACCGAGGCGACGAGAATACTCTTGAATGGTCCAGTCAACGGCACCGTGACCATATCTTGGTCGATCCACCGGCGATTTCTGATGCCTGCGTCGAAGCCCTGGGCAACGATGTCCACGTGCATTTGGCCGGTTATGACCTCGACAGTCAGCCGCGGGTGCTCTTGGGCAAGCTTTGCAAGGATTGGCGGCAGCGCCATCTCGAACGCGTAGAGCGGCGAATCAATTCGCAACAGCCCGGTCACCTCGCCGCGTTCCGCGGACAATCCGTCGACTGTCTGGCCGATGTCGGCCAGCGCAGGTTCGACGCCGGCGACAAATCGCGCGCCCGCCTCCGTCAAGGAAACGCTCCGCGTCGTGCGCGCAAACAATGGGATTCCGAGCCGGTCCTCCACGGTGCGCACGGCATTACTGACCGCGGAAGGACTCATGCGGAGCTCAGTCGCGGCGGCGGCGAAGGCACGGTGCCGCGCAACCGCGACAACAATCGGCAAATGGCCCAAAAGGTCGCGGTCCATTCATTCACCATATCGCATAACGCGTGCGATTTGAACTCTCTAATCAACTGATGCCCCCGCGGTCATTGTGTCGACGATGCCATTTCGTCCGCCTATGGGAAGTTCAAGAGATAAGGTGCGCTCCTTCCCGCGGCAGCGACCTGCTTGCCGTCCTTCACGACGCTCGCGATCGCCCAGGTCAGTTCGCCGGAGCTTGGGCATCCCCCTGGCAATTTGCCAGCTTCAGCTCCGCGATAAATCGCGGAAACCGGCGCGAAAACGATGAGCGTTCATCATTCGTCTTCTGTAGACTTTGTGTTGAGCGAGGAACAGCCGAAGCCGGGAGGTGGCAGTCGCGTTCTCGTTATCGAGAACGATCGCGAACTGGCGGAGGAAATTCGCCTCGAGCTGGAGGCTGGCGGCCACGCCGTCCAGGTCGCCGAGACATTGACCGAGGGGCTTCGGGCGGCGCGTGCGGGCGACGCCAGCGTCCTCGTTGTCGACCGGCTCTTGGATGGCGAGAATGGACTGTCGATCATCGAGGCGTTGCGCGGGGAAGGCAAATGGACGCCGGCCCTCGCCATCAGCGAGCTTACGTCCGTCGATGAACGAATCGCGGGATTGAAAGCCGGCTGCGACAACTATCTGGTCAAACCCTTCGATGTTCGCGAACTGACCGCGCGGGTCGAGGCCCTGTTGCGCCGAGGCGGCGACGTGGGCGTCATCCGACTCAGGGTCGGCGATTTGGAAATGGACTTGATCGACCGAACGGTCAGGTACGAAGGCCGGCTGGTCGACCTGGTTCCGAGGGAATTCAAGCTGCTCGAATATNTNATGCGCCGTCCCGGCCAAACCGTNACNCGAGCGATGCTGCTCGAGGACGTGTGGAATTTCCAGCCTCCCGCCTACACCAACGTGGTCGACGTGCAAGTCGGCAATCTGCGCCGCAAGCTCGACCCGACCGGCGATCGGCGC
>JGI12659J15293_10000559_pt1 | contig 12174 bp, 13 predicted proteins | sample JacPinW_OM2H0_O1_FD_15293 | JGI IMG/M metagenome (IMG submission 15293) | reverse complement strand
TGGACAAACGGAGCGGCGACCAGGCTGAGGCGCGGGCTCAAAGGCCCAAGGACGAGCCGGCGTCCCCTCCGCATCCGCGCCTCCAACGATACCAGAACACGCAGACAATGAGTTACAAGGACGAGGCCGGGGGAAGGCGGCGTCCAACATTGAGGGCCGGCTTGGCAGTTACGTTGACTCGGGAATGGCGCCGCAAGCCATTGAAATCGCTCAAAACGGACTCGGGAATGGCGAGCCGTTCGATCAGGCGAATGCCGATGACTTACAGAGCCGAGGCGGCTCCCAGTGGCACGGATCAACTTCCCGTTGGTGTCGCCGATAGATGCGCAGCGACTTGATCCGCGGTCGGCAACGCTGACTGGGCGCCGAGTCCCGTCGTCGAGATGGCTGCGGCGCAATTGGCGAAGCGAATGGCGTCCCTCCAGTCCAGCCTTGCGGCAAGGCGCGCATGAAGGCAGCCGGCGGCGAAACAGTCGCCGGCGCCGGTGGTGTCGACGATTTTGGGCGTGAAGCCGGGCGAGGAGATACGCCCCTCGGCGATTTCAACTTGAGCTCCGTCCGCACCGAGTGTGGTGACGACGGCGGTGACGAGGCCCGCAAGCGGCCGCTCGAGGGTCGCATCCACGAAGGCGCGCGACTCCGCGTTGCAGAAGACGAGATCGAAGCCCTTGACCGCATCGAGCAGAATGGAAGCGTCGTCCGGGCAGTCGGCGCGCTCGATGTCGAGCGAGGCCGTCGCTCCGGAAGCTCGTGCAGCTTCCACCACCCGTCGGCACAGGGCGGGGTCGCCGACAGAGGTGAGATGCAGATGGCGAACACCCTTGAGCGCCGCCTGGGTTACATCGTTTGCGTCCGGCAGATAGGCTGATGTCATCAGCTTGACGAGGGACCTTTCCCCGTCGGGCGTCAGCAGGCTGATGCAGCTGAATGTCGCAACCCCGGCAAGGCGGGAGACGAAGCTCGTGTCGACGCCCACCTCGTCGAGGCTCTTGACGGCGAACGCGCCATCTGCGTCGTCGCCGACGCGGCCAAGGACGCGCACCCGCGAGCCCAGCCGGGCAAGCGCTGCCGCGACATTCCCAGCCATGCCGCCCGGCGCCTTCTGCTTCATGACGCCGTTCACCTTCCCGTCCCGGGTCGGCAGCCGATCGACCTCGATCAACACGTCGACGTCTAGGTCTCCGATACAGAGGAAGAGAGGGAGCTCTTCGGCGGACGGTAGGGCGGCGCTCAAGCGTCGGCCCTCTCGGTGATGTAGCCGACGACCATCGGCCCGGTCAGGCCTGCTATGGGACGGTCGGCGAGTTTTCGACCGAGGCGCAGAACGACGATCCGATCGCAGACCTCCAACACCTGCTGATCAGCGGGAGTTAACGCCAGCCTCCGCCGCCTTTTTGAGCGCGGGGCTCAATTCGTCCGGGTTGATGGGCCAGGTGACGATGCCGGACGGCTTCTTCGCCATGATCGTCTGAACCGCACGAGCCTGGTCCGACGCGCTGAAGTTCGAATTGCTGAGCCCCGCGATATCGACGCCTAACGTATCCGCGGCTCGGACGGAGCTCCCGTGCGCGACAAGGATCGCGGCCGAAAGCAGGATCGGAAGGCCGAATGTGGCTCCTGGGCGAGCCGAAGTGCGTTTGAGGACATTCATGATCTGGACCCCGTCTTTGAGAAGTCTTCGCCGTCTGGCGCGCCGGAGGCGTCGGATCGCCTCAGATGGTTTGTCAATGTTGATGTTTCTCCCCAAGCCAGCGGACAAGATTTGTCCAGAGCAGGCCATAGCCCTTCCAGGCCAAGAAGGGCGGCGGGCCCCAGTGGGGTCCGCAATCGGAAGCAAAGATCGCGCTGCGCCCTCGACCCACATTGCGCACGGCGATGAAGGGATCTTCGCCGACGCGCGCAAGCACATCCGCGTCCGGCCGCGCCGTGGAGCGATTGTAGCCCAGGAATTGGGGCCAGTCGGTGAGGCCCTTGAGGATGGGATGATCGGGCTTGACGAGGGTCGGCGTGACCCCCTGAGGGGATTCAACGCGGTCGTCATACGGCAGCAATTCGATGGGCAGCACGTCCTCGACAGGACTGCCCTTGTAATTGCCCTTGGCCTGGATCCCCTGAAAGGTGAGATAGCCGCCAACCATCAGGAGCCCGCCGCCGTCGTTCACAAAGTCACGAATAAGCTGCAGCCGGTTAGGCCAGCTCTCGGATCGGATCGCCACGCGGTCAGGAAGCAGAAGCGAGTTCGCGCCAATGTCGCTCAGGATCACAACGTCGAACGCCTCGATCTCCTTCCGTGAGAATGGAAACGCGTCCATCGCGATGTGACTGGGCTGGTAGGTCAGTTCGGCGCCGCCGGCGCGAAGCGCGGCGATCATCTCGGTCCCTCCCTCGTGATAGGAGGACATGTCGAAGGAATCGAAGCCCTTGGTGTGGACGCTATGCGTCATCCAGGATTCGCCGGCGAAGAGGACCCGTACTGGATTTGGCATCGGCTCCGATCCCTGAAGGGGTTCTACGGTTCTTTACTCAACGGCATCCGCAACACCATCATTTCGGCGGACACTGGCTAAACGTTTAACTCGCGCCTGTTCCGGCTTCAAGGCGCCGGCTTCCCTCTTGCCTTCGGGAGGCGCGCAGGAATCGCGGACGATCAACCGCGCCTTGAGAATGATGCGCTCCGGCGGCTCGCCTTCGCCCCGGATCCGAGCATGGAGAATGCGCACGCCGTGTTCGGCCAGCGCCTCGATCGGCTGTCGAGCCGTGGTCAGACGCGGCGCAAACGCGCTCGCCCACGGAAAATCGTCGATGCCGGCTAAAGAGATGTCAGACGGACATGTGAGGCCGAGCTCCGTTATGGCCTGCATGGCTCCGATCACCATCTCGTTGTTTGAAACAAAAAGGGCGGTCGGACGTCGAGACGCGACCAAGAGGTCGCGAGAGAGTTCGCGCGCCCGATCCTGCCGGAAGTCCGCGTAGATTACCGGAGCTTCAGTTGGGTTGAGTCCGAACTCCGCCAACGCGGCCCTGAAGCCATCAAGACGTTCCGTCGTGTTGGAAAGGTGACGCCATCCGGCGACCGCGGCCACATGGGCGTGACCAAGCGACAAGATATGACGCGTCACGTCCAAAGCCGCCTGGCGGTTGTCGATGGACACGCCATCGAAGCGCGATTCTGGGATCACGCGGTCGATCATAACAATCGGGCGGGGGAAGTTCGAAATGGGCGCTTCGAAATACATGGATGGCGGGCCGGTCGGAGCCAGGATGACGCCTTCCACCCGATGCGCCGCCAAGAGGCGAAGCGATGACAGCTCCTTTGCTGGGTCGTGATCGGCTTCGCAGAGCAAAACATTGTAGTCCAGCGAATCGGCAATCGAGCCAATGCGTCGCACCAATTCCGAGAAGAAGGGGTTGGTGATGTCGGCGACGACGACGCCTATCAATCGGGTCGATTGCATCCGCAACCCTTGAGCGACTCTCGACGGCGCGAAGCCCAGCTGCGCCACAGCTTCCTGGACCCGCGCCCTGAGCGGCGCGCTGACGAAGCTCGTCCCGTTGATGACGTTCGAGACCGTCGCCGTCGACACTCGGGCGAGACGCGCAACGTCCTTGATTGTCGGGTTCGGCAAGGTGCGCCTCGTTGTTCGGAACCGGGAGAGAGAGTCCTGGACTCTTATAGATCGGCAGACTCTCTCGCCGCCTTTTCAACGAAGATCAAGCTTGCGGCTTCGCCGCTGCAGAGCGGCTTGCGCCATGCGCTCAATCGCAATCGCCTTTGTATTCGTACTTATCGGCGGTCGCAGTGTCGCCGGCTTTTATCGTAACGATCTCGATCAGTGTCGTCCTGTCCAACTTATCGCCCTTGATGAGCTTTGCCGCGGATTCCATGGCGACCTCGCCCTCCTGCTTCGGGTCCTGCGCTATCAGGGCTTGGATGGCGCCGTTCTTGAGCGCGGCGACCTCAGCGCTCGCTGCGTCGTAAGCGACGACCTTCACCTTTCCCAGAGCGCCGGCCTGCCGGAGGCCGGTCAACGCTCCGATCGCGCCCTGATCGTTGGTTGAGAAGAGGCCCGCGAGCTTTGGGTGTGCGGAGAGAGTGGAGGTCACGATTTCCGCCGCCTTCTGGGGATCGTCGCTTTGATATTGCGCGCCGAGATAGACGATGCCGGGATATTTCTTCAGTTCCTCCTCAAAGCCTGTTGTGCGCGCGTCCTGCGCGGCGGAGCCGGGCGGCTGGGTGATGACGAGCACTTCTCCCGTCCCATCGAGCAGCGCGTTGATCGCATCGGCGGCGAGCCGCCCTCCGTGAGCATTGTCCGTCAGGATCTGAGTCTGGACGAAGGAATTGTCCTCGATCGTCTGGTCGACAGTCACGATCTTGGTCCCGCGATCGGCGAGCTGCTTCATTGGCGCAATCAGCGCCTTCGCGTCGGTCGGCACGACAACCGCGACGGCGGGGGTGGTCGCCGCGATCGCGTCGACGACCGGGATCTGGCTGTCGGCGGCAAACTGGTCTGGCGCTGAAATCGTGAGGGCAAGGCCGAGTTCTTTAGCCTTCGCTTTCGCGCCGCAGGCGAGCGCCTGGTAGAAAGGACTTCCCTTCACGCCGAGCACGACCGCGACCGCTGGATCGGCCGCCTCAGCAGCCGATGAGGCCGCGAGGAGCGCGAAAGCAGCGGCGGCGCCAACTGTCATTTTCATAAGCTTTCTCCTTTTTATTGCAGCCTCAGCTGCGTTCTCGAGCCCTTCGCTTGAGCTGGTCGATCCATACGGCGAGGATGAGAACCGCGCCGGTCGCTACCGTTTGCCAGAACGGCGGAATGCCGAGGATGACGAAGCCGTTTAGAAGTACGATCGGGATGAACACGCCGACCACGGTTCCAGCGATGCTGCCAATTCCGCCAAACAGGCTCGTGCCCCCAAGCACCACGGCGGAGATCGTCGACAAGTTGTCCATAGCGTGGCCGCCGATCGTCGTCGTCGCGAAGCGCGCGGTCGACATCATGGCGGCGAGGCCAGCGAGCGTGCCCGACAGCACGTAGATTGCGACGAGCTTGCGCCCGACCTGGATTCCCGCCCGCCGCGCAGCCTCCTTGTCAGAGCCGACCGCGAACACGTGAACGCCAAAGCGGGTGAGATGAAGGACGACCGCGCCGACAAGGGCGACGGCAGCCGCGATCACGACAAGGACGGGAACGCCGACGAGCGCCCCGGATCCAATCGCGTCGACCAGAATCTCCGGGACGGCCCGGATGTCGGTGCCGTTCGTGAGGATTTGCGCAAAGCCCAGCGCCATGCCGAAGGTGCCAAGCGTGACGATGAGCGGCGGTATGCGCGCGGCGGCGACAAGGGCGCCGTTGACGGCGCCCCAGAAGGCCCCGCTCGCGAGCGCAACAATGAGCCCGACGAAAACGACGCCCCATCCGCCCTGGGTCGTGCCATAGGTTCCACCGGCCGAGCCGGACATGCGGAGCATGACCTGAGCGGAGGCGATCGAGGCGAAGACGAGAACGGTGCCGACGGAGAGGTCGATCCCGCCGGCGATGATCACAAAGGTCTGCCCTACCGACAGAACGAGAAGAATCGCCGCGTTGATGGCGAGCATCGACAAATTGAAGCTCGAGCCGAACTGTTCGGGGCGCAGAATCGTGAAGATCGCAATCAACGCGATTAGCAGAACGAAAATCCACCCCCCGCCAAGGAGCTGGGTCCAGCGCTCGAGCGGCGAGAGTCGTTCGTCCCCCGGTTCGCTCAAGGAGGTTGCGCTCACGTGACGCGCTCCTCGACCGATCCGCTGGTCATCGCCGCCACCAGCCGGTCTACATTGGCGTCCTGCGCCGCGAACTGCGCCACGCGTCGTCCGAGACGGAGAACCTCGATGCGGTCCGCGACGGCGAGCACCTGGGGCATGTTGTGACTGATGAGGACGACGGCGATGCCTTGGTCACGAACCTGCCTGATCAGGTCGAGCACGCGTCCGGTCTGCACGACGCCCAAGGCCGCCGTGGGCTCGTCCATGAAGATCACGCGGTCGGCCCACATCGCGGCGCGCGCAATCGCGACCGACTGACGCTGCCCGCCGGAGAGGGATGACACCGGAGCGCGAGCCGAGCGAAGCCGCACACCCAGGCGCTCGAATTGTTCGCTGGCCTGTCGGCGCATCGCCATGCGGTTGACGAAGCCAAGTTGTGCTAGCAGTCCCGGCAGGACGATCTCCCGACCGAGAAACAAATTCTCGAAAGGCGGCAGATCGGCGGCAAGAGCGAGATCCTGATAGACCGTCGCAATGCCGTGAGCCTGTGCGTCATTGGGGGAATTGAAGGCGGCCGGCTTACCGGCGACAAGGATCTGCCCCTCGTCCGGCCGGTCCGCGCCGGAAAGGATTTTCACGAGCGTCGACTTGCCGGCGCCGTTGTCGCCGATGAGGGCGCAGATTTCCCCTGCGTGGACAGCGAAGTCAGCGCCATCGAGTGCGCGCACATGCCCGAACCGGCGACTGATCGCACGGGCTTCGAGCAGCGGCGTCACCATCAGGGCGACCCCTCGATCGCAAGGCCGATGTTGTTCGCGAACGCGTTAAGTTCGCCATAGGCCGCCGCCGTCAGCGCGGACCAATGTTCAAACGCGGCCTCGGCGCTCGGAAATCTCCAAATCTCGACGGTCTCGAAATCCTGCTGACCCCGGATATGATAGCGGCCGAGACGCGAACCGCCCGCGGCGAGTGAAGCTTCCGCCGCCATCGCCCATGTCTTTTCGTGGGCGGCCTGGGTTGCGGCGTCGAGCCCGTACCAATGGGGTCTCGGCCTCGCGTAATGAATCCAGATACACTCGCTCATGATCAGTCCGGGTCGGGTTCAATGAAGTCGGCAAGCGGGCGAAGCCGGCCGACGTAGTGCCGCGAGGTCGTGAATTTGAAATCCGCCGCCGCCTCGTGGCCTTGCATGGCGAGGTCTACGGAGCCGAGCGAGGACGCTTCCCATAGCCCCGCATGGTGCCAGGGGCTCGCCCAATCGAGTCGATGCCGACCAGCAATGTTGATGCCAAGCGCTACGTCGCCCTTGAAAGCAACGTCACATTCCTCGTCATAGGCCCGACGCTCCGCTTTCGTCGCAGCGGACCAGGCGTCATTCCACTCCCACAGTGCGAGAAAGCCCCAGGAATGGTCCGTCAGTGCGCCACGGCCCTGCACGGTCGAGAATTCCCTAGGGCCGAGGAGCCATTCCGTAGCAAACCGGCGAGCCCAGCCTGCTTGCTCGAGACGGACCGTGCCGGCAAGCGCCGCCGATAAAGAAGGCGCCTCGAAAGCGCCCACCATATCCATCTCGTGGGCGAAACCCGTGTCGAAGACGTATGGCTCGGCCGACGCATTCGGCTCGAACATCGCACGCACGGACATTAGCCATCCCTCTGCCCGCAATGCCTGTAAGAGGGTCTTCAGCCGCCGGACCTGGTCACTTCCGAAGAGGCCGCTCCCCAGCGGCTGACGTTTCGCTGCGAAAGCGACGAGACAACGGCCGCTTCTCTTCTCGGCGGCGAAAATATCCGTCGCTTCCGTGAGAAGCGTCATGACCCATCCCGAAACTTCGCGACAGCTTTCATCAACTGCTCTACGCGGCGTGGATCGACTGGGTTCCACCAGCGACCATCGCGCTTGAGCCACTGGCCGACGATTGCTCCATCGGCCGTCGGAAAGAGCGAGGGAACCAGATCCGCCGTCAGCCCCGATCCGACGATCACCGGCAAGTTCGTGCCGGCTCGAACTTCGGCGACTTCCCGCGGTTCGGTCGGCGAGCCAGTGCGTGTTCCGCTGGCGATCAGTACGTCGGCGTCAAACCATTCCGCGTCGGTCGCTTGCTCGGCGATGCTGCGGTCCGCTGTGATGGCGTGTGCTCCGAACTTCACGTGCACGTCGGCGAATATCGCGACGTCACTGGCCCGGATGTTCGAACGATAGCGCATAGCTTCGGGTGCCGGACCGTTGAGGAATCCCTCGTTCGCCACATAGGCGTTGACCCATTGATTGGCTCGCACCCATCCCGCCCCGACCGCCTTGGCGACGCCAAGCGCAGGGATGACCCCGTTGGCGACACAAGTGATGCCGATCGGATTTGGAACGATCGCGCGAACAGCAAGGCAGGCGGCGGTCAGCGCCGCGACCGTCGATGGCCCGATATGCTCAGGTCGAGCGAAAGGCATGTCGCTTGCGTTTTCGAGGATGATTCCATCGACCCCTCCTAGAGAAAGCGTCCTCGCATCCGCTTCGGCGGCCGCGTAGATTTCGCTCATCGATTGCCCGTCGTAGCGTGGGGCGCCGGGAAGTGCGGCCAGGTGAATGACGCCGATAATCGGCTTGCGCACGCGAAAGAGCCGCTCGAGCGCATTTGATTTTGGCGGCAGCACCTGAGGCTTGGCGTTTGGCATGCCGGTTGGTTCGGAAATAGCGTTCATTGTGTCCGTTGAGGAGTTCTGTTTCCAGCGAGCTCGATGATGAAGCGATACCGGTCGGCCCGGTAATGCATGATCGCGTATTCGATGGGACGCCGGTCCTCCGCGTGCGAGCGGCGGCGGGCGACTAGGAGAGGCGATCCCGGCGCGACTTCGAGTCTGCGCGCCATCGCCGCGTCGGCCAGAGCGGCCTCGATACACTCTCTGGCGCCGAAGATTTTCTGCCCGCAGACCCTGGCCAGCCATTCATACAAGGATCCTGCGTCAAGCTCCTCCGGCGTGGGCTGTGGGCCTGCCGCGAAGATCCAAGGAGCGAGCCAGGACTCGGACATACCGATCGGTTCGTCGTCCGCGAGCAGAAGCCTGCGGATGTGAAAAGCGAGCGCACCGTCCTCGACCTCGAGCGCCTCGGCGGCTTCTCCTCTCGCCGACGCGCTTTCCGCGCTGAATGTGGAGTAGGACGGGCGCAGCCCGCGCCTGTGCATATCCTCGGAGAAGCTCGCGAGCTCGTTGACCGGCTGCTCAACCTTTGGGGCAAGCACAATCGAACCGCGACCGGACTGCCGCCTGATCAGTCCCTCCTGACGCAGCCTCTCGAGAGATGCGCGGGCCGTCGCGCGGCTGACTTGGAAGGTCGCGTTGATCTCTGTCTCGGAAGGCAGCACGTCGCCGGGCCTAAACTCACCCATGGCGATAGAACGGCGCAATCGGTCCGCGATCTGACGCCAGAGCGGTGAGGCGTCAGGCGACAGGTTGCCTTCCTTCCACGACATAATTTAATTGTACGAACGTTATGGCGTTCCGTCCAGTGTCGGAGCGAGCCGAGAATGCACAAACTTGTGGCTAATGCAAAAAATGTTACCATGCCAATGAGGTAATGAGAGGCATCCATCGCGCTTGCCAGCGCGCTAATCGTGTGAAACGATTAACTCTGTCGCCTAGGACGTTCCCAACGACCCGATCAGGAGCAGCTTATGGACGGTATTCCTTAGAGAGCTGGCTGCTACGCATTGGCTGCGGCCTGTGTGCTTGGTGGCGCATTGTCCGCGCCCGCTCAAGCCGCTGATCCCTCGATAGCCTTGATCCTTGGCGTCAAAGGGAGCCCGTTCGATGACGCGCTCGCCTGCGGCGCGCTCGATGCGGCGAAGAAGCTTGGACTACACGTCGACCTTTTTGCACCGGACCATTTCACCGGAGAATCTCAGGCCCCGGTCGTGGACGCGGTGACCGCGCGCAGCCCGACGATCACGATCATCTCGCCTGCTGACGCGAACGGCGTGACCCGACCCCTGAAGCAGATGGCTGAGCGCGGGACAAAGATCATAACGGTTGATACGGTTGTCGCCGATCCGTCGTTCGTCGCGAGCGAGGTCATCACCTCGAATATCGACGGGGGAAAGACCGCCGCCGCAGCAATGATCGAGGCAATCGGCGGCAAGGGGCCGGTGCTAGTCATCACGAACCCGCCAGGCTCAGTGGCACAGGACGAACGCGCCAAGGGGTTCGAGGAAGGCCTGAAGTCGGCTTCGGGGGTGACCTATCTCGGCCCGCAGTACCAGAACGACGATCCTCAGAAGGCGGCCGAGATCGTGACGTCGACGCTCGCCGCGCATCCGGACCTGGCGGGCATCTTCTCGACGAATGATCAGGGCGCGATTGGCGCGATCACGGGGCTGCGTCAGGCCGGAGCAATCGGGCGGGTCAAGCTTGTCGCCTACGACTCGGCGGCGGAGGAGGTCAACGCCTTCAAGAACAACCAGATCTCCGTTCTCATCGCTCAAGACCCAAAGCGAGAGGGCGAGATGTCGGTCGAAATAGCGAAGAAGATTCTCGATGGCCAATCCGTGGTGAAGCAGGTGCTCGCGGACACGGTGCCGGTCATGAGCGGCGACACAGCTAAGGCGGACCGCTATGAATACAAAAGCGATTGTTCGCTGAGCTACTGACGCTGCATCAGGACGCATTCTGCTATGCCGACCGCCACAGCCGACCTTGTTAGCCTGTTTGTCGAGAGCGACGCGCTTCGTCTGGCGGAGCTGGTCCGACAAAAGGAGGTGACGCCGGCGGAATTGACGGAAACGGCGATCCTCCTGATCGAGAAACTGGACCCGAAGCTGAACGCTGTCGTCATCCGGGACTTCGATCGCGCGAGGGCGCGCGCGGCTGAGAATCCAACAAACGGTCCTTTCGGCGGCGTTCCCTATCTTCTCAAGAATATCGGGTCCGGTTGCGAAGGCTTGCCCCTGACCAACAGTTTGCCGTTTCGGAAGGACTACGTCAGTCCGTCCGACTCCGAGATGGTGCGGCGGATCAAAGCGTCGGGCCTGAACATCCTGGGGCGCACCAATGTGCCCGAGCAGGGGTGGTGCATCGCGACCGAGCCTCGCATGTATGGCCCGACGGTAAACCCGTGGAAGACGGCCGTCACCGCCGGCGGCTCGAGCGGTGGGGCGGTCTCGGCGGTCGCATCGCGCATGATTCCGATGGCGGAAGGCAGCGACGGCGGCGGATCGATACGCGCGCCGGCCTCGTGCTGCGGAGTCGTGGGGCTCAAGCCGTCGCGCGGACGGATCACTTATGGACCAGACGACGTCGATGTCTGGTTCGGAAGCGTGTCGACATTCGCGGTCACCCGCTCGGTAAGGGATACCGCAGCGTTGCTGGACGCGACGGCAGTCGTCATGCCAGGTGACCCCTATACGCCTCCGAAGCCGGCGCAGAGCTGGCTCGACGGCCTTCGCGAGCCAGTGAAGTCGCTCAAGATCGGGTACGCATTGACGCCGCCATGGGGCGCGGCATTCGCTCCCGAAGTGACCGATGCGATGACGCAGACGTTGTCCGTCCTTCAGGACCTCGGCCATGTCCTCGAAGAGCATGCGATGGTCACTGACCTCGAGACAGCGTGGCGCGACTATAACCAGATGAACTCCGTCCAGACTGTCCTTGAATTCGACGACATGGCGAAGATTCTTGGGCGGCCGATCCCGGAGTCGGAGCTGATTGCGTTCAACCGCGCCTGGCTTGGACGTGGACGCGGGCTTTCCGCGCGCGATTATGCAGCGAGTGTTGCAGCCGTTCGAAAGGCCAATCAGCGCGTGCAGGCGGAACTCGCGCTGTTCGACGTGTTCCTCACGCCGACCCTAACCCAGCTGCCCCGGCCGGTCGGGTACTGGGACCTGAACGAACCCGATTACGACAAATATATCGCGACATGGACGGATGCGGCGTTCCTCTTCCCCTTCAATCTTTCCGGCCTGCCGGCAATATCCGTGCCGGCCACCTGGACCAACGACGATATTCCGATCGGCGTCCAGCTCGTGGGACGATATGGCGATGAAGCGACGATTCTTCGCCTCTCCGCGCAACTCGAGCAGGCAAGGCCGTGGATCCAGCGCCGCCCGTCAATCTGCGCGGGAGCCTAAGCCCAAGCAGCAGCGGCTCATTACGGGGCTATTGAGATGAACATGGGAGAGCCAGCATGTTGAAGCGCTTGATACTGACGACCGCGATGTCCTTGGCTGCGCACGGGCAAAGATTTTTTTATTTGAATCGTCCGTAACCCATTGAAAAGTCCCGATTTGGAAAAATAAAAGAAAGCAAATGAAAGCAATTTTGCTTTCATTTATTTGCATTTATTTACGTTTGCTTGTTTAGCCGCCGAGCTGAACGGGTGGCCGCGTGCCGGTTGCTTTGGCGGCGGCGAGCCGCCAGCCCGCCGTGGCGGCGGCCCCG
>JGI12659J15293_10000558_pt1 | contig 12176 bp, 9 predicted proteins | sample JacPinW_OM2H0_O1_FD_15293 | JGI IMG/M metagenome (IMG submission 15293) | reverse complement strand
GAGCCGATCGGCACGAACGCGTCGATCGTCGCCGCCGGCAAGCGGGTCGTGGTCATCGGCGGCGGCGACACCGGCTCGGACTGCATCGGAACCTCGATCCGCCAGGGCGCTCTTAAGGTGACCCAGCTCGAGATCATGCCGATGCCGCCGAAGCAAGAGGATAAGATGCTGACGTGGCCGAACTGGCCGTTGAAGCTTCGCACCTCCTCGAGCCACGAAGAGGGCGCCGAGCGTGACTTTGCGGTGAATACGGTCGCCTTCGAGGGCGATAACGGCGCCGTCACCGGTCTTCAGTGCGTGCGCATCGACGAGAAGATGAAGCCGATCGTGGGCACGGAGTTCACTTTGCCGGCCGACCTCATTCTGCTCGCGATGGGCTTCGTGTCTCCGGTCAAGGACGGCCTTCTCACCGAACTCGGCGTCTCGCTGGATCCGCGAGGCAATGTGCTCGCGGACACCAAGCAATACGCCTCGTCCAAATCCAAGGTCTTTGCCTGCGGCGACATGCGCCGCGGCCAGTCGCTGGTCGTGTGGGCTATCCGGGAGGGCCGGCAATGCGCAGCGGCGATCGACGAGGCCCTGATGGGCTCGACGGTCTTGCCGCGGTAGCGACAGAGTAGGACGCTTTGGCTCGAGATATAGCGGCGCCATCGCAACGTACCCGAGCGCATCCGGGCGAGGCGACCGAGGGATAAGCGCCGCAGGCGCGGCTCTCGATCGCCGCGTCGCTCGTTGCTGTGACCCTCTATCAGATCGAGAAGCGATCCGGGCGTCTCACGCCGGAATGCGCTCCTCGTTTGGCGAGGGCTCGCGCAGCACGTACCCGCGGCCCCAGACTGTCTCAATATAGTTTCGCCCGCTCGATGCCGTCGCCAGTTTCTTGCGCAATTTGCAAATGAAAACGTCGATGATCTTGAGTTCCGGCTCATCCATGCCGCCATAGAGATGGTTGAGAAACATCTCCTTGGTCAGCGTTGTGCCCTTGCGCAGCGAGAGCAATTCCAGCATTTGATACTCTTTGCCGGTCAGATGCACACGCGCTCCGTCGACTTCGACCGTCTTCTGATCGAGGTTGACGGTGAGGTCACCGGTGATGATGACCGACTGCGCATGTCCTTTTGAACGACGCACGATGGCGTGGATCCGGGCGACGAGTTCGTCCTTGTGGAACGGCTTGGTCAGGTAGTCATCGGCGCCATGGCCAAGTCCTTTGACCTTGTCCTCGATGCCAGCCATCCCGGACAGGATCAGAATGGGCGTCTTTATTTTGGTGACCCGGAGCGAGCGCAGCACCTCGTAGCCAGACATGTCGGGCAGGTTGAGATCGAGCAAAATGATGTCGTAATCATAAAGCTTGCCGAGGTCGATGCCCTCCTCGCCGAGATCCGTGACGTAAACGTTGAAGTTCTCAGACTTCAACATCAATTCAATGCTTTGCGCGGTCGCCGTATCGTCTTCGATCAAAAGTACCCGCATGTTAGGCTCCCCGCCTCGCCCGTCGCTTCATGACCGCGGTTATGTACGTCGCACTCGTGCCCAAATGTCGCTGGCGCGACCTCGGGCCGATTCGAATTAGACACTGACCGCCATTGGTTAACAAACCCTGATTCATTTGGGCAAGTCCCCTGGCCCTATGCAGAAGGATATTAGTAACAATTTGATAAGAAACGGTATTTGGCAAGACTAAAAATTAATGCATCACATCAACAACCGGATCTAACAGATTCTTTGGACTCAGGGTTCGGCGGCGCGGTTGAAAGGCCATGTCGCGTCGTGGAATACCGGCGGAAGATTGTCCGGTCCCACCACCACGCGCCTCGACTCGATTGTTAACGACCGGCGTAAATGAATTGCTAACGTCCCAGACCGCGGGCTACCTGCGCCCTCGTCCCGAGGCGAATATCGCCTTCGGCAGCCAAGCCTACAGAGCTCTGCCGTCCCATGACGTAAGAAAGCAGAAACCTTCGTCATGCATCGTCCAGCCGTCTCGTAGTCGTGACCAGAGGATCGTGACGTCCTCTCGCGTTGGAGTCGCTAAGGAGTCTGCCGGAATGAAGTCGCGGGACACGCTTATCCGTCTAAAGCGCTTTCAACTTGAGGAGAAGCGCCGCCGTGTTGGGCAGATCGAGATGATGTTGGCCGAGTTTACCCGCATGATCGCCGACCTCGATCGTGAGATCGCCAATGAAGAGAAGCGCGCCGGCATCGCCGACCCCACCCACTTCGCCTATCCGACCTACGCCCGAGCGACGTCGGTTAGGCGCGACAACCTCAAGAGCTCGATCGCCGAGCTTCTGGGTCAGATCGAGGAGGCCAAGGCCGCGCAGGAGGAAGCCGAGGGCGAGCTCCTCAAATTCGAGACGCTCGAGGTGCGAGACAAAACCAACGATCGCTTGGCCGAAGCCGTAGCGCGGGCCTGACGCGGCCGCGTCATCAATACAGCGGGGCCTCGCGCGTCTACAATTCCTGCTGGGCGAGCCCTTAGCTCCGTCGCGACTTTTCGCGCCCTTTCCATCCTCCTATACGCGTTGCGGCTCGAATGCCGATGATCTAAGTCTGTCGCGGCAGCAGCGATCTGCTGCCGCTGCGCGGGGACACTCCGAGCAAACGCTCGCTGCGCCGCACGTCGACGGTGTCGGGGGAAGTCTCATGCTGATCGGAGTTCCGGCCGAAACAGACCCCGCTGAAACGCGCGTTGCGGCGACCCCGGAGACGGTTAAAAAATTCGTGGGACTTGGGGCGGATGTCTCAGTCGAATACGGAGCTGGCGCGAAAGCCGGATTTCCAGACGTCGACTATCAATCAGCAGCCGCGCGGCTCGTCTCGGCCGAAGAAGCGCTCGGCGCCGATCTGGTGTTGAAGGTTCGCCGGCCGAACGGCGGCGAAATTCCCCGCCTCAAGTCGGATGCGGTCGTCGTCGCGACGATGGACCCCTACGAACACCGCGACGCGATCGAGACGATGGCGAAGGCCGGGGTGGCAGCGTTCGCCATGGAGCTTCTCCCGCGCATAACCCGCGCCCAGTCGATGGACGTGCTGTCGAGCCAAGCAAACCTCGCTGGCTATCGCGCGGTGATCGACGCCGCGGCCGAATACGGTCGGGCCTTGCCGATGATGATGACACCCGCCGGCACCGTCACGGCCGCGAAGCTGTTCGTCATGGGCGTCGGCGTCGCCGGCCTGCAGGCGATCGCCACCGGCCGGCGCCTCGGCGCCGTGGTCACCGCGACCGACGTGCGCCCGGCGACCAAGGAGCAGGTCGAGTCCCTTGGAGCGAAATTCGTCGCGGTCGAAGACGAGGAATTCAAGCAGGCCGAAACCGCGGGCGGCTACGCCAAGGAAATGTCGGATGCCTACAAGGCGAAGCAGGCCGACCTCATCGCAACGCATATCGCCAAGCAGGACATTGTCGTCACCACCGCGCTGATACCCGGCCGCCCGGCGCCGCGTCTTGTCAGCGCCGACATGGTCAAGTCGATGCGCGCCGGCTCAGTTATCGTCGATCTTGCCGTCGAGCGCGGGGGAAATTGCGAGCTCTCGCGGCCCGGCGAATTGGTATTCAGCGACAACGGGGTCAAGATCGTCGGCTATTCCAACGTCACGCGGATCCCATCTTCTGCATCGGCGCTTTATGCGCGCAACCTTTACGCCTTCGCCGAGACGCTGATCGACAAGACGAACAAGTCGCTCGCGGTCAACTGGGACGACGAACTGGTGAAGGCGACATGCCTCACCCGCGGCGGCGCGATCGTTCACCCAAACTTCATGCCGCAATAGACGCTTGCTCGCTGTCAGCGCCGGAGAGCCCTATGGACAACATTGACGCCGCGATTGAAAAACTCCGAGCCGCCGCCGAGGCCGCGCGGCAGGCCGCTCAGGCGGCGCAAACCTATAGCGACCAGCTTGCAGCCGCTGGCCACGCCGCCTCTGGGGGCGCAATTGATCCGTTCGTGTTCAGGCTGGCGATCTTCGCCCTCGCGGTATTTGTCGGCTACTACGTCGTCTGGTCGGTGACGCCAGCGCTGCATACGCCGCTGATGTCCGAGACAAACGCCATTTCCTCGGTCATCGTCGTTGGCGCCCTCTTGTCGGTCGGGGTCGCGGCCGTCGACAGCGGATCGGGATTTGCCCGCTTTGTCGGGTTTATCGCGCTCATCCTATCGTCGATAAACATCTTCGGCGGGTTTCTGGTCACCGAGCGCATGCTGGCGATGTACAAGAAGAGGGGCTGACGCCGGTGAACGCCAATCTCGCGGCTCTGCTCTATCTCGTCTCCGGCATTCTGTTCATTCTCGCGCTGCGCGGCCTCTCTTCGCCAGCGACCTCGCGCCAGGGCAACCGCTTTGGCATGATCGGCATGGCGATCGCCGTCGTGACGACGCTGGCGGTCCGTCCACCGTCCAGTGGGCTCTCCTGGCTTCTCATCCTTCTCGGGATCGCCATCGGCGGCGGTATCGGCGCATGGCGCGCTCGCACCGTGCAAATGACGGCGATGCCCCAGCTGGTGGCGATGTTCCATTCGTTGGTCGGCCTGGCCGCAGTGCTGGTCGCCGCCGGAGCGTTTTATGCGCCCGAGGCCTTCGGCATCGACGACGGCGGCGCCATCCACCCCGGGAGCATCGTCGAGATGTCGCTCGGGCTCGCGATCGGCGCCGTGACCTTCACAGGCTCGATCATCGCTTTCCTGAAGCTCGACGGACGGATGTCCGGCGCGCCGATCCTTTTGCCGCAGCGCCACCTTATCAATGGCGGACTCGGCGTGGCGCTGGTGCTCTTGATTGTTCTTTTCTACGCTACGCAGGCGGCGGCGTTCTTCTGGCTCATCACGCTCGTATCGTTCGCCCTCGGTGTCCTGCTCATTATTCCGATCGGCGGCGCCGACATGCCGGTCGTGATCTCGATGCTCAATTCCTATTCCGGCTGGGCGGCCGCGGGTATCGGCTTCACGCTCGGCAATCTGGCGCTCATCATCACCGGCGCGCTGGTCGGCTCCTCGGGCGCGATCCTGTCCTACATCATGTGCAAGGGTATGAACCGATCCTTCATATCGGTCATCCTCGGCGGATGGGGAGGCGAGGTCGCGGGCGCAGCGGGCGCCAAGGAAACCCGTCCGGTCAAGCAGGGGTCGGCCGATGACGCGGCCTTCATGATGAAGAACGCATCGAAGGTGATCGTCGTTCCGGGATATGGCATGGCGGTCGCGCAGGCGCAGCATTCGCTGCGTGAGATGGGGGAAATGCTCAAGAAGAACGGCGTCGAGGTCAAATACGCGATCCATCCGGTCGCGGGCCGCATGCCAGGCCACATGAATGTGCTGCTTGCCGAGGCCAACGTTCCCTACGACGAAGTATTCGAGCTCGAGGACATCAACAGCGAGTTCCCGCAGGCCGATGTCGCTTATGTCATCGGGGCCAACGACGTCACCAATCCTGCCGCCAAAACCGACCCGAAGTCGCCCATTTACGGCATGCCGATTCTCGACGTCGACAAAGCGAAGACGGTCTTGTTCGTCAAACGCGGCATGGGCTCGGGCTATGCGGGCGTCGAGAACGAACTGTTTTTTCGCGACAACACGCTGATGCTCTTCGGCGACGCGAAAAAGATGACCGATGCGATCGTGAAGGCGCTGGGCCACTAAGCGCAGCGCCGGAGCGCGGCCGCCCGTGCTGATCGCCATCGCGGCGTGCGTCGCCCTCTACCTGGTGTTGTTCGTCGGACTTTTCTTCGGCCAACGAAAAATCCTGTTTCGGTGCGACGCCGCTGAGGTCGATCCGGCAACACTCGGACTCAAGGCGCAGACTCTGCGTCTGAAGACCGAGGATGGAGAAAGTCTGGTCGCGTGGAGCTTTCCGCCCGCGCCAGAGCGCCCTCTGATTCTCTATTTTCACGGCAATGCCGGCGGCCTCGACCTCCGCGTCGAACGTTTTCGCGCCATGGCCGAGGCGGGTATGGGGTTGCTGGCGATCGAATATCGCGGCTACGCCAGCTCAACTGGCTCTCCCAGCGAGCATGGGCTCAAGCTCGATGGCGAAGCGGCTTATGCGGCTGCGATCGTGAGCGGCGTCGCACCGGAGCGCATTGTCGCTCTCGGAGAGTCGCTCGGATCCGGGGTCGCTGTCGCGCTGGCTGCGCGCCACAAGGTGGGCGCCCTCGTGCTTGATTCGCCCTATTCCTCGATCGCCGACGTCGCGGCGGCCGCCTATTGGTTCGTCCCGGTTCGCGCGTTGCTTCGCGATCCGTTCCACAACGACTTGCTGATCGGCTTGGTCCAGGCGCCCACGCTGATCGTACACGGGACCAAGGATGTTGTTGTGCCGATCCGCTTTGGCGAGAAGCTGTTCGCGCTCGCCAATCCGCCGAAAGAGTTTTGGCGCGTCGAGGGCGCCGCCCATCTGGCGATGGGCGAGCGGCTCGCCGACGTCCTAAACTGGATTGCCGGAACCGTTCCCTGAACGTGAACCCCCCGACCGGGGCTTCGTCCGGGGAAGCCCAATGGAAGGGGAACTTAGGCGGCGACGGCGACCGGTATGGCGGCGAGTTCAAGCTCCACGGGAACAGGAGCGCGAAGGATATCCAAGACCGGGCAATGCGCGTCAACCACCTCTTTGAGCTTCGCCAATTCCGCTTTGCTCGCCGAGCTCTTCAGCGTCACGGTTCCCCGCACTCCGGTGAAACCCGGACGCACCCGCTCGTCGACGGCGAAAAATCCCCGTAGGTCGAGAACGCCATCGAGCTTGACCGAGACGCTAGCGAGCGGGACGCCAAGCGCTGTCGCGTAGGCGCGGTAGGTGATTTCCTGGCATGTCGCCAGTGCGGCCAGGACCAACTCCACCGGGTTCGGGCCAGCGTCCGAGCCGCCGAGAGTAGGCGGCTCGTCGACCGTCAGTGAGAACTGGCGAATCTTGGCCTCGCTGCGGAGGTTCTCCACCTGCTGCGAATCGACCGAAAAAACCGCTTTTGCGTTGGCAGCGTCCGCGCGCAGATTGGCCTGCGTCTCCACGATGATCTCTTTGAGCGCCATCCCTATCTCCCCGGTGTCTCTCCAAGGCGCTCATACAGAACTACTTTTATAGACTTTGTCAATATAAGGATTTGCGCCGGCTCGCCGACTCCGTTACCACCGCGGCTTTCTCGCCCTGGCTTGATCATGTTCGCCGCGCCGCAATCCGTCGGAGTGACGGCCGCCTATCGCGCGCTCAAGCGCGAGCTCGGCGCGACGCTTGCGCTCGGCTGGCCGATCATTCTCGCCAATGTCGCAATCTACGCGATGACCGCGACCGACTTTATCATGCTCGGCCGGCTGTCGCCTCGCGCGCTTGCTGCCGGCGCGCTCGGCTTCAATCTCTTTCAGCCTGTGATGGTGCTCGGCATCGGTATCGTTGCGGCGCTGTCGCCGATCGCCGCTGCAAAAATTGGCGCCGGCGAGAGCGGCGAGGCGCTCAGGCGCGTAACGCATCAGTCGCTCCTGTCAGCGGTCGCGCTCTCCCTCGTCGCCTGGATCTACCTATGGCGGACCGAACGCATTTTGCTGGCCATCGGCGAACCGGCCGACCTTGCGCGGGACGCCGGAACCTACATGCGCGGCTATCAGTGGAGCCTGCTGCCAAACCTTCTGTTCATCACCGCCCGCTGCATCTTTTCCGCACTTGAGCGGCCACGCCCAACGCTGATCGCCGGTCTGGTCGCCGTGGCATTTAACGCGCTGGCCAATTATGCCCTGGTGTTTGGCAAGCTTGGCGTGCCGGCGCTCGGAATCATCGGCTCCGGCATTGCGACCACTCTGTCGCAGACCTTGATGTTCCTGATCCTGCTTATGGCCTCGTTCGTCGAGCCGCGACTGCGGCGGCTTCGACCATTCGCCATCCCCTGGCGGCCCGCTCGGCGCGAGCTCGTCGCACTGTGGCGGCTTGGCCTGCCGATGGGCGCGATGATCCTCGCAGAAGTGGGCGTGTTCTCCGCTGCGACGATGGCGATGGGTCTGATCGGGCGCGTGGCGCTCGAAGCGCATACCGCCGCCCTGCAGATCGTGTCGATCGCCTTCATGGTCCCCCTCGGCTTGGGCCAGGCGGCGATGGTTCGGGTCGGCCTTGCCTACGGCGCGCGCAACGCCCGTGCGGTTGCCCATGCGGGCTGGTGCGCCTTCGGCCTCACGCTCCTCTATGCCGTCTTGTCGGCGACCGCGATGATCGCCGTGCCGCGGCTCTTGATCGCACCGTTCATAAACATCGACGCGCCCGAGAATGCGAGCGCCGTTGCGGTCGCCGTCGCGTTGCTCAAGGTCGCGGCAATCTTCCAGATCTTCGATGCGAGTCAGTGCGTTCTCGCCAACATGCTGCGCGGGCTGCATGATTCGAAATGGCCTTTCGTCATCGCGCTTCTCGGCTATTGGGCGATTGGCGCGCCGGTCGGACTTGCATTGGGCTTCTTGACTCCACTCGGCGCGGTCGGCGTATGGATCGGGCTTGCGACCGGGCTCGCTGTCGTCGCCGTTCTTTTGCTATTGCGCTGGGCCGGCAAGGAGCGTCGGGGTTTTGCGGTTTGACCTTGGGTCCCGCGCGCGACCACATTGTCGCGTCGCATTTGAAAGGGGATCATCGCGCGGGCGCATGAGACCCTGGAGGAGATTGCCTTCATGACCGAGCTCGCAGAGCCTCTCATCCTTGACGTCGATACCGGCATCGACGATGCGCTGGCGCTGCTCTACGCCTGCGCGCATGACGGGGCGCGAATCCTCGGGGTCTCCACGGTTGTCGGCAATGTTTCGCTGGCGGCCGCGACGCGTAACACACGCGCAGTCCTCGCACTTGCGGGGCGAGCGGATATCCCAGTCTGGCCGGGCGCGGCGACTGTGATTTCCATTGCCGCGAGGGACGCGAGCGAAATTCACGGCAAGACCGGCCTTGGCCATGCGATCTTGCCGGAGCCGGAGGAATCGTCGGACGCGTTGCATGCCGCGGATTCGATCATCGCTGCGGCGCGCTCGCACTCCCGACGCCTCATCCTGTGCGCGGTGGGACCGTTGACGAATATCGCGCTCGCCGTGATGCGCGAACCCGAGCTGCCGCGCCTCGTCAAGCGGTTCGTCATCATGGGCGGCGCCTATTCCGATTCTGGAAATGTCACGCCCGCGGCGGAATTCAATATCTGGCACGATGCGGAGGCGGCGCGGATCGTCTTTCGCGCCTTCGGCGGCGTAGGCGCTGCGCCGGTGATTGCCGTCGGCCTCGACGTCACCCGCAAGACGATCATCGACGAGAGCGACGTCGCGGCGATCGCCTTGCGCATCGCCGGCAAACCGCATGGGGCCAAGCTGACCCGCTTCCTCGAGGATGGGTCGCGCTTCTATTTCGAGCGCATGGAAAAAACGCTGGGCAAGCGCATTTTCACCATGCACGACCCGCTGGCGGTCGCCGTGGCGCTCGATCCGACGCTGGTCGAAACGCGCCGTGCGGCCGTCGACGTTGAGACCACGGGGCGCCTGACGACCGGCGCCACGGTCGTCGACTGGCGCGGCCAATGGGGTCGCCTCGCCAATACCGAAGTCGCCGTCGCCGTCGACGCCGGCCGCTTCCGCAGCCTGTTCTTCGACGCAATCGCGCGCCTGGCTGAGGACGTTCCCAGCAATTAGGAGCGGGTCGCCTCTCGCAAGGTTATCTGCGGGGGGTGCGAACCGCCGAACGAGCATCGCGCACGGCTGGAATGTCTTGGCAAGCTTGACGCTTGTGTTTCCGCTTATAGTTGTTCTATCTTTGTTCTAACCTTACTTTTTTTTGCACGCATGAAGGACGGCGCCTCCTTGATCCGGCTCGAGCCGCGGTTCGCCGAATTGGCGGCGATGACGAATTTTTCCTTTCTGCGCGGAGCCTCTCATCCCGAGGAGATGGTCGCGCGCGCCGCCGAACTCGGCCTCGCCGGGATCGGGATAGCCGACCGCAACTCGCTCGCCGGTGTTGTGCGTGCGCACACGTTCGCACGCGATAATTTTGAGGCGATGGCGGGCGCACGGGTCGTTCCCGGCGCGCGCCTCGTATTCATCGACGGCAGCCCTGACGTCCTCATTTATCCGAAGAATCGCGAGGCCTATGGCCGGCTCTGCCGGATTCTGACTGAGGGCAACTCGCGTGCGCCCAAAGGCGAATGCTGGCTCATTCTCAAGGACCTTTTGGACCGCGGCGACGGCCTTCAGATCGTTGCGCTCCCTTCCTCTTCGAAAGATGTTGGCAAGAACGCCTCTCCCCCAGAAGGAGACAAGGAGAAGCTCGACTACCAGGAGATGGATGAGGACGCTGCTGTCGCCCGCCTACGCGAGGCCTTCGGCAAGCGTCTATGGATCGGCGCGAGCCTAATCTATGGCGAGGACATGCGTGGCGGGCTGGCGCGGCGCATTGCGCTCGCGCGCGCCGTCGGCGCGCCGTTGATGGCGACCAACGACGTGCTGATGCATATTCCCGAGCGGCGCACGCTCGCCGATGTCCTCACCTGTATCCGCGAGAAAACCACGCTCGAGGCTGCGGGGCGCCTCACGCAAGCCAACGCCGAGCGCCATCTCAAAGCCCCGCGCGAAATGGCGCGGCTGTTCGCCGAAGCGCCGCAGGCCATAGCCGAGACCATCCGCTTCCTCGACGGCCTCGCCTTCAGCCTTGACGAACTCAGGCATTGCTATCCGGAAGAGCTGCGCGAGGGCCATGCAACGCCCCAGGAGGCGCTCGAAGCTTTCGCTCAGACAGGCGCAGAAGCGCGTTATCCGGACGGCGTTCCGGAGCGCACGCGCGAAGCGCTGAAATACGAGCTCGCGCTGATCGCCTCGCTCGATTACGCGCCCTACTTCCTCACCGTGCACGACATTGTCCGCTTCGCGCGCTCGAAGGAAATCCTCTGTCAGGGCCGGGGCTCGGCGGCCAATTCCGCCGTCTGCTATTGCCTTGGGATCACCGAGGTCGACCCGGTCCGCGTTGACCTCCTGTTCGAGCGCTTCATCTCGCCCGAACGCAACGAGCCGCCGGACATCGACGTCGACTTTGAGCACGAGCGGCGCGAAGAGGTGATCCAATATATCTATGATCACTATGGGCGGGATCGCGCCAGCCTTGCCGCCGCGGTGATCACCTATCGCACACGCTCGGCGATCCGCGAAACAGCCAAGGTCTTCAGCCTCTCGGACGACGTCATTGCCGCTCTCAACGGGACCGCCTGGGGCCAGGAGACAGCGCCGATCGGCGAGGATCGCGTGCGCGCGATCGGCCTCAATCCCGCCGATCCGACGCTCAAGCTCGCGCTCGAGATGGCGAAGGCGCTGATCGGTTTTCCCCGTCATTTGACCCAGCATAGCGGCGGCTTCGTCATCACCCGCGACCGGCTCGATGAAGTCGCGCCGGTGATGAACACCGCGATGAAGGACCGCACGATGGTCGAGTGGGACAAGGACGATCTCGACGCGCTCGGTCTTCTCAAGGTCGACGTGCTCGCGCTTGGCATGCTGACGGCTCTGAGCAAGGGGTTTACGCTTTTCGACAAGCATTACGGCGAACGCCTGACGCTTGCTACCATTCCGCCCGAGGAAGCGTGCGTCTACGCGATGATCCAGCGCGCCGACACCATTGGCGTGTTCCAGATCGAAAGCCGCGCGCAAATGTCGATGCTGCCGCGACTGAAGCCGGCCAGCTACTACGACCTGGTGATCGAAGTCGCGATCGTGCGGCCCGGCCCGATCCAGGGCGACATGGTGCATCCCTATTTGCGCCGCCGGCAGGGCATCGAGGATGTCTCATATCCTTCAAAGGAGCTTGAGGCGGTCTTGAGCAAGACGCTTGGCGTGCCGCTGTTCCAGGAGCAGGCGATGAAGATCGCCATCGTCGCCGCTGGCTTTACGCCGTCGGAAGCCGACCAATTGCGCCGCGCAATGGCGACATTTCGTCGATCCGGAACGATCCAGATGCTTCAAGCGAAGATGATCGAAGGCATGGTGGCCAACGGCTATCCGCGTGAGTTCGCCGAGCGTTGCTTTCACCAGATCGAGGGCTTCGGCGAATATGGCTTTCCCGAGAGCCATGCGGCGAGCTTTGCCCTCCTCGTCTACGATTCCTGTTGGATGAAATGCCGCTACCCCGATGTCTTCGTCGCGGCGATGCTGAACGCTCAGCCGCTTGGCTTTTACGCGCCCGCCCAGCTCGTGCGCG
>JGI12659J15293_10000557_pt1 | contig 12182 bp, 10 predicted proteins | sample JacPinW_OM2H0_O1_FD_15293 | JGI IMG/M metagenome (IMG submission 15293) | reverse complement strand
GCGAGTGGCGGGCCCCCAAAGCCGGCAAGTATTTCGACAACATCTCCCCGATCACCGGCCAGCCGGTCTGCGAGATCGCCCGCTCCGACGCGTCGGACATCGAGGCCGCTCTCGACGCAGCGCACGCTGCGAAAGACGCCTGGGGGCGCACCGCCGTAGCCGAACGGGCGCAGATGCTCAACAAGATCGCCGACCGCATCGAAGCGAATCTGGAGAAGATTGCGCTCGCCGAGACCTGGGACAACGGCAAGCCGATCCGCGAGACGATGGCTGCCGACATCCCGCTCGCCGTCGACCATTTCCGTTATTTCGCCGGCGCGATCCGCGCCCAGGAAGGTTCGATCAGCGAGGTTGATCACGACACCGTCGCCTATCATTTCCATGAGCCACTCGGCGTCGTCGGCCAGATCATTCCGTGGAACTTCCCGATCCTGATGGCCGTCTGGAAGATGGCGCCAGCGCTGGCCGCGGGAAATTGCATCGTTCTCAAGCCCGCCGAGCAGACCCCGGCTTCGATCATGGTTCTGCTCGAGCTCATCGGCGATCTCATTCCGAAGGGCGTGCTCAACGTCGTCAACGGCTTCGGCCTCGAAGCGGGCAAGCCGCTCGCCTCCTCGAACCGCGTCGCCAAGATCGCCTTCACCGGCGAGACGACGACGGGCCGCCTCATCATGCAATATGCGTCGCAGAAACTCATTCCGGTGACGCTCGAGCTTGGCGGCAAGTCGCCCAACATCTTCTTCGATGACGTCGGCGCGAAGGACGATGACTTCTTCGACAAGGCGATCGAAGGCTTTGTCATGTTCGCACTCAACCAAGGCGAGGTCTGCACCTGCCCAAGCCGCGCGCTCATCCAGGAGTCGCTCTACGACCGCTTCATGGAGCGCGCCTTGAAGCGCGTCGACGCCATCGTGCAGGGCAGCCCGCTTGATCCGAACACGATGATCGGCGCGCAGGCCTCCTCCGAGCAGATGGAGAAGATCCTGTCCTACTTCGACATCGGCAGGAAAGAAGGCGCCGAAGTCCTCATTGGTGGCGAGCGCAACATGCTCGAGGGCCAGTACGCGGGCGGCTATTACATCAAGCCGACCGTGTTCAAGGGCCATAACAAGATGCGCGTCTTCCAGGAGGAGATCTTTGGCCCCGTCGTTTCGGTGACCACGTTCAAGACCGACGAGGAAGCGCTCTCGATCGCCAATGACACGCTCTATGGTCTGGGCGCGGGCGTGTGGAGCCGCGACGCCAATCGCTGCTACCGCTTCGGCCGCGCGATCCAGGCGGGACGCGTGTGGACCAATTGCTACCACGCCTATCCGGCGCATGCGGCGTTCGGCGGCTACAAGCAGTCGGGCGTCGGCCGCGAAAACCACAAGATGATGCTCGATCATTATCAGCAGACCAAGAACATGCTGGTCAGCTACAGCCCGAAGAAGCTCGGCTTCTTCTGAGCTACTCCCCCCTCTCCAACGGGAGAGGGGTTGGGGGTGAGGGTTCGCGCGGGTTTGGCGCGGTCCCTCATCCGGCCGACTAACGTCGGCCACCTTCTCCCGGAGGGAGAAGGGGTTCAAAGGAGTGGATGAGATGGGAACCGTGTCCGCAACGCCAGCGGCGCTCGACCTGATCGCGGAGATCGTCGACGACCACGGACCTGTGATGTTCCATCAGTCCGGCGGATGCTGCGACGGCTCCTCGCCCATGTGCTACGCTCAGGGTGATTTCCTGATCGGCGACTATGACGTGAAGATGGGCGAGATCGGCGGCGCGCCGTTCTACATCAGCGGCTCCCAATACGAAGCCTGGAAGCACACCGATATCGTGATCGACGTCGTACCCGGCCGGGGCGGCATGTTCTCGCTCGACAACGGCCGCGAGAAGCGCTTCCTCGTCCGCTCGGAAATGTGCGCGATCCCGGCGGCGGCGAAGCTGTAGGCGCGCTGACCGCGCCGGCCGCGCTCATTCGAGCACGGCTACAAGGGCCGGCTCGACCCAAATGCAGTCTATCTTAGTGCCCGGCGAAGGTGACCAGGCTGCGCACCGGGACGTTTAACGCTTCGAGCTTGGCCGCGCCGCCAAGGTCAGGCAGGTCGATGACAAAGCAGGCGGCGACCACCTCGGCGCCCATCTGACGCAAGAGCTTGACCGCGCCTTCCGCCGTTCCCCCGGTCGCGATCAGATCGTCGACTAGGATCAGGCGTTCGCCCCGAGCCACCGCGTCCTCGTGCATCTCCATGTGGTCGAGCCCGTATTCGAGCGAATAGGGAATCGAGACCGTGGCGTGCGGCAGCTTGCCCTTCTTGCGGATCGGCACGAAGCCCGCCGACAATTGATGGGCGACCGCGCCGCCCAGAATGAACCCGCGCGCCTCGACGCCAGCGACCTTGTCGATCTTCGTTCCCGCCCATGGCTGAACCAGTTCGTCGACCGCGCGACGAAAGGCCCGGGCGTCGCCGAGCAGCGTCGTGATGTCGCGAAACAGGATGCCCTTTTTCGGGTAGTCCGGGATCGTGCGGATGGTGTCGGCAAGCAGCATGGGAAGCGAAGCTCGAGTCGGAGGCGAATTCCTCCATCCATATCGCATTCGCGATCGAAAGCCATCGGCGACGGCGGTCCAGCGCGGGCTCCCGGCAAACGGCCGCCGGCCCGCGCGCGATCCCTGGCCCCCCAGAGCCAGGTCCGGGCAAATAAGCGCAAATAGCCGCAACTAAACGCAACTAAAAGAAAATAAAAATGCTTTCTTTTACTTACGTTTATTTTTTCGGATTCAGACTTTTCAATGAGTTACGAGCGATTCAAACTAAAAAAATCCCGGACCCGCTGCGGTCTCCGTGTGGAGCGCCTCAAGCGGGTCCGCACCGGTCGCCTCCTCCATCCCGCTCGCCATGTCCGCCGTCTCCCCCTCGCCCGGCTCGTCAGCCGGAAGCTGGCCGGTCTTCTTCAAGTGCGCCTGCACCGCGGCTTCGAAGTCCTTGTCGATCCCGAGGTTGTTGGCGAGACGGTTGATCTTGTCCATGAGCTTCTTGCGCGCTTCGTCGTCATAGACCTGGTTGGCGCTGGCGACCGTCTGGTAGCGATCGAGGCGGTCAAGCACCTTGAGATAGGGCGCGATGGCGGTCACGTCGCCGGCGGCGACCGCTTCGGCCGCGAGCTGCATCACCGAGGCGAGACGCTCGAGTTGCAGCTTCGCATGTTCGGCGCCGCTGTCGACCGAGCGTTGCTGCAATTCCGCCGAGACAATTTGCCGGATGCGCGTGATGGTCACGCCTTCCTCGGCGGCGATCTCTTGATAGGTGAAGCCCTCGCGCAGCTGAGCGAAAATCCGCCGCCGCCGGAACATCATGCCGTGCGCGCCCAACCGCCGGCGCCNNGNNGNCGCTTTTCCCTCAACCATGCCGCCTCTCTGCGCCGCCGTTCCGCGGCTCTGTGATCGGAAGCAAGGAGAATACTGCAGATTTATAGAATCGTAAAGAAAATGTTCGAGAAAAGAGACATACGCCCGAATCCCGGGCTTTGGCGGACGGGTCAAATCAACCCTTAGCCATCGTGGCCGCGCCGGCCCTCCGCAGGCAGCCTCCGCGCGGCTTCACAGATCGAGCACAACATCGGCGCGCGGCCGGCTGCAGCAAATCAGGAGATTGCCCTGCCCCGGCGGCTCGAGCGGCTCGGGGAGATAATCGACTGCGCCGGCGATAAGCCCGCTCTCGCAATTGTGGCAGACGCCGGTGCGACAGGCCCACCGGACCGGGACATCGCAGGCCTCGGCCAGTTCGAGTAGGCTCTGAAACGCCGTATCCCAGCGCACCGCCAAATTGCTTCTGGCGAAAGACACCATCGGCCCTGTCCCAGCGGGCCGGTCTGGCGGATGCGGCGCCCGCGCCGGAGCGGCGACGATGCCCGGGGTCAGCGCCGGACTCGCGCCGAAATTCTCGCTGTGCAGCCGCTCGGCCGGGACGCCCCAGTTCATCAGGTCGGCGATCAGGCCGCTCATGAACGCGCCCGGTCCACACAGATAGAAATCCGCCTCGCGTGGCGCGCCGAGCTCCTTGAAGACCTGCACGCCCAAGCGCCCGGGGCCATCGAAATCGACCCCTGGCCGGTCCGTCGGGCCCGGCGCGCTGTAACGGATGTGGCTATGGCCTCCGGGCAATGATTTGAGAAGCGCCCGCGCTTCCGCGGCGAACGCGTGCTCGGCGCCGTTGCGGGCGCCGTGAACCCACCAGACGTCTCTCCGCGAGCCGCTTGCGGCCAGCGCGTGCAGCATCGCGAGCACTGGAGTTAAGCCGATGCCGGCGCTCAACAGGATCACGGGTCCGTCGCCCTGCCCTAGCGTAAAGCTGCCGCGCGGCGCGCTCGTCTCGATGACATCGCCGACCTTAAGCACGGTGTCGACATAGCCCCCGGCCGCGCCGTTCGGCTCGCGCTTGATGCTAAGCCGCCAGCGCTCCGCGCTTGGTTCGCTGGACAGCGAGTAGCTGCGCAGCAGAGCTGGCGCCTCGGGGGCGGGCTTCAGTCTGAGCACGACAAATTGCCCAGGCATCGCCGCAACGAGCGGATGGCCATCGCTCGGCTCGAGCATGAGCGAGGTCACATTGCTGCTTTCGCCCCGCTTGTCCGTGACGCGCAGCGGCCGGAACCCGACCCATGCCGGCGGCAGCCCGGTCGCGGGCGCCAACGGGGGATTGCCGGCCGTCGAACCGCCTGCGCGTTCGTGTTCGAGCAATGTTTCGAGCGAGGAGCGCCAGCCGGCGCTCAACGCGGGGATACGCAAAGCCCGTTCCAACCCGCCCTTGTCGCGGCCGGGCAAATACAAGAGCGCATCAATCTCGGCGACGGTCAAACTTTCGGGGCCGGCCAAGACCTTCACGATCTCGTCGCCGGCTTCGATCTCGCCCTCTTCGAGGACGCGAAAATAAAAGCCCGGCCGGTGATGCGCCACCACGAGCGCCGGCATTTGCGGCTCGTTCATTCGGATGCCGAGCCGGTAGCAAGTGACGCGCGGCTGCGTCACTTCGAACAGCGCGCTTCCGATCCGGTAATGGTCGCCGATGCACACCTCTGCGTCGGGCAAGCCGTCGACCGTGAAGTTCTCGCCGAACTGACCGTAAACAAAGTCGTTGCGGCCAAGCTGAGTTTGCCAGTAGCGGTATGAATCGATCTGATAAACAAAGACCGCGCGATGCTCGCCGCCGTGTCCTTGCAGATCGCCTTGACCATCGCCGTCGATGTTGAGCCGCCGCACCCTTCGACGGCCCTGCACGGGCGTTTTCCAAACTCCGGTATGGACAGTTTTGCCCTGCCACGGGATGTCGCGCGGGAGTCCAACATTGACCGAGAGCAAGCGCGCCATCTTTGCCTCGTCGCCGACAACGGGGAGCGTCGCGGCCGAGGCGTTTTACCGGAAATCGGCGGCTGCGTCCTCCGGCCGATATTGGCTATTGCGATGGGCGCGACGGGTCTGACGCAGGCGCGCCGCGACCCAGACCTGGCTCATCGATTTGCGCGCGGCGCGACCCTTGGACCGGCCCGCTCCAAAGAGGCCTGCGGGCGGGCGGCAAGAAGCACGAGGAGGAAATAGATCGGCGCGCCGATCCCCGCCATGACCAGAAACCAGTTCGATCGGCCGAAAAGCGCAAGCAGGATCACCAGATAGATGAAATCGCGGCGCGAGGCGCCGTCGAGCAGGCGCGTGAGAAGGCGCTCGGGCTCGGCCGACACCGAGGTGAACAGCGTATCGCCGCCGTCTTTCAAGCGCATCAATCGCCAATAGACGAATCCGGCCGAGCCCAAAGTCCCGAGAACGGCCGCGGCGCCAAGCCATAGCGGCCAGATCACGCCGGCGGACCAGCTCCAGCCGACGCCCATGCACGCGAATATGACCGTGTGGACGACATTGTCGCCCCAAAAGTCGAGAACGCCGCCCCACCGCGACTGCTGGAATTTCAGTCTCGCCAGTTCGCCGTCGCACCCGTCGAGGATCGAATGCGCCAGAAACAGAAGCGCGCCGATGGTTTGCATCAATGGGCGCGAAGATAAGAAAAACGGCCCGCCGCAGATGCCGGCCGCGATGGAAATCAGGCTCATTTGATTGGGCGTGATCGCGGTTCCCGCCAGCCGTCGGGAGATCTGCAACGAGATCGGCCGCTCGACATGGCGGGCCATGAACCCGTCGGTGTCCTTGACCAGCGAGCGCAGAAGCCGCCGCTCAGCGGCGCGAATGTCGGCGGGCGTTTCGACAAGCATCGGATCGATGTCAGCCGAAATGGGCGCTGGCGGGCAAAACAAGCGAGCAAGCCGGCTCTCGACAGCGCCGAGGTCTCGCGCGCCCCCGTCCCGATCCAGTTCGCCCACAGCTCCCAAGGCCGACGCGGCGGCGAGTATGACAATCCGGTTCTGGATTCTCCCCCAAGCAGCCGGCTCGATCCGCATCGAGGCCAGCCGCTCGAGCCAATCGGTTTCCGCGAGGATCGCGGCGGGGGCGATGATTACGGGCTCGGTATGAGATGACAGGACCGTAGCGAGATCGCGCCAATTGGCGATCGCGGCGGCGCCTGGCGTCGTTAAATCCGTCCTGCTTGGAGCATGACTTGCTCGGACCGAACCGTCATTGCGAGGAGCCATAGGGCGTTCATCAGAACGCCCGTCTTCCGACGGGTTATGGCGACGAAGCAATCCAGGAATCGTCGGGCTCCCGACGCGCCCTTGGATTGCTTCGCTACGCTCGCAATGACGGCCCTGGTTCGACCCACTCGCATCGGGCTCTAAGAGAAAGACCTGCCCATAGCCAGCCCGGCGCGCCGCCAACGCAGCCCTCTGGATGAGGCTCAGCCCCAGAAGGATCGGATCGCCCTGCGGCCCGCGCGCAACGTCCCCCGCATCGGCCCAGGCGGTGGAAAGGGTAAGAAGTATCAAGATCGGCGCTTCAGGCATGTGCTTAGGAAGTCCCACAGGCGACGCCCGGCACTCCACCTCGGCGACGATTGCTGATAGACGATTCACCGCCGCGATCGTAGTCCTGCGCAGTCTTCGGCGCGAACCGCGCCCGGACGGGGGACCCCAGCCATTTCAGCCTCGCTCATCGTCGCCGCGTTTCTTGGCTTTCTGCTCGTCGTCTTTCTGATCATCCACAGCGGCGCCGCCGAGGTGGCCTCCGCCATGCTGGCGCTTGGCTGGTGGCTCGCGCCGATCACCCTCTATCATCTCTTGCCCTTATATTTCGACGCCGCCTCCTGGCGAGAGCTGTTTCCGGCTGCGAACCGCCCGGGCCGCCTCAGCTTCCTTTGGATGCGTTGGATCCGCGAATCCGTCAGCACATTGTTGCCGGTCGCCGGCGTCGGCGGCGACGTCGTCGGCGCGCGGCTCGCGCATCAGCGCGGCGTTTCGGGCGCGCAAGCCACCGCCAGCATGGTCGTCGATATTACCGTCGGCGCGGCGACCCAGCTCGTCTTTGTCCTCGTCGGCGTTGGGCTGCTCACCGCCGGCAAGACCCACGAGGCGGCCGCGACAGCTTGGGCGCTTACGATCGGGGTCGCCATCTTCGCCGCGGCGATCGCAATCTTTGTCCGGATCCAACACAACAGTATGTTCGCAATACTGATCGGCTGGGCGAACCGACTGGCGCCGAAGAGTTGGATGTCCGGCTTCTCTGGTCGCGCAGAAACGATCGACGAAGCGATCGTCGCGACCTATCGCCGCCGTTTCGCCTTGTCCTATTCAAGCTTGCTGCGGCTCGTCGGATGGGTTTCCGGCGTGGGCGAGATCTGGCTGGCGACGCACGTCCTCGGCAACCCCTTGAGCCTGCTCGATTCGTTTATCCTGGAAAGCCTAAGCACCGGCGTCCGCGGCGCGGCGTTCATGGTGCCGGGAGCGTTGGGCGCTCAAGAGGGCGGCATGGTCTTGTTCGGAGCTTTGGTCGGACTGCCAGCGGACCTGGCGCTCGCGGTTTCTCTGACCAAGCGCGTTCGCGAGCTGGCGTTAGGCCTGCCGGGCCTCGCGGCTTGGCAATGGGTGGAAGGACGCCGCTTGCTCGCGCGCCAGGAAGGTAAGGCGAGTTCGACCTCGCAATGACTGATCTCTACTGAGGCGGCGGGATTGTGTAAGCCGGCGATCCTCCGCCCGGGCCTACCGTAGCCGGCGACCCTACGACCAAGCCCGGCGTGGCCGGCGATTCAATCTCCGGCGGCAGGCCCTGCGCCTCACGCAATTGCGCACGGCGCGTCTGATAGTAGCTCGAGCGTAGGAATGAATAGAAGTCGACCGACGAACTCTCGGCTTGTTTCCACTGGCCGAGATGGGCCACGGCGCCCAGGGCGCCCGTCCCGACTGACCACGGCCATCCAATGATAATCCCGCCCAAAACCCAGCCGACGGGATCGCCGACCGAATCCACCACTCCGCCCACAGAATCGCGTTGCGTCGAGGGACCGAAATAGGGGCTCACCACATAGGTGCCCGCGGGGACTCCCCAAACGAACATGGTCTGGCCGAAATCGCCGGTCTGCTGCGGCAATCCGCCTTGCGAGGCGACGTCGAACAAGCCGCCGAGCCCGAAGGTGGTATTGAAGATGATGCGGCCGATCGTGATACCCGCAGCGTTCCAGCGCGCCTGCAGAATGTCGTTGGCGAGGACGCGCGGCTCTTTCAGGTTCGCATCCAAATCCTGCAATCGGTCCCGAAACACCCCCGGCACCGACTTGACGACCGTCGCCGCGGGGTCGAGCACGACCTGATTCACGTGAAGAACGCCGCGGTTGAACTGCTCGTTCGGATCATCGATCGGCAGCGACGCGTCGTGCGGCACGCCCGCGCAGGCGCCGAGAAGGCCCGCCAGACCCAAAGCGCTCAGCCGTCCAGTCCAGCGTTCAACGCCACGCATGCGTTGACGGTTCCTCTCAAAATTCCCGCACGAAGCCGCCGTTCCCCCGCAGGTCCGGCAAAGGACTTGCTGACGAACCTCAAGCTCCGGTTCTGAGAAATCAGACCCCAGCCCCGACTCAAGCTAGCAGAGCCGGTGATCGGCGACTATCACCCTTTTGCCACAGTGCCGCCCTTTATGACTGAGCGCCGCTTATCACTCGTCGTGATGGGATTTGCTCTGCGTCGCCAACAGGGCGGGCTGAAATAGCACGGCGGCCGAGAGGGTCGTCACCAGCGACAGAGCCATCAGTTTGCCCATGCTCGAAGTGCCCGGATGGTGGGAGAACCATAGGCTGCCAAAGGCGGTGGCGGTGGTGCAGGCGCTGAAAAACACCGCGCGCGTCAGGCTCGACTGCAAAAAGTTATGCTCTCCCGCCCGCCAGGCCATGACGTAGTAAATTTTGAACGCGACGCCGACGCCGAGCAGAAGCGGTAGCGCGATGATGTTGGCGAAGTTCAGCTTGAGCCCGATCGCCACGCAAATTTCGAGCGTGACGAGAATGGCGACCAGCAAAGGCACCAGCGTCAGCGCGACGTCTTGCCAGCGCCTCAGCGCCACAAACAGGATCACCGCGATCGACAGTAGCGACCAGACGGCGGCCTGAAGAAATGCTTTGACGATGGTCGCCGCAGCCTCGACTATGAAGACCGGGCCGCCGCTTGCCTGGGGCGCGACCTTGCGCACGGCGTCGACAAAGCGGTGCAGGACGGCGTTGTCGTTGCCGTCCCCGCTCGGCCTCGCCTCGATCCTGACCTCGCCGTCGGCTGCGATCCAGGTGCTTTTGAGCGAGGACGGAAGGGTGTCAATCGTCACGTGCTCGGCGGTGAGGAGCTCGCGCACCTGGTGAAGCATCGTCATGAGCGGCGTAACCAGCACTCGCTCCGCTTCCTCTCGGGTCGCAGGCGGCGCCTTCGCCAGTGCCGTAAGCGCGCTCGCCAGGCGGCGCGCCGGGGCGGCCGCCTGGCTGTCCATGTTGCCGGTGGTGGTGGAGAGATCGGCCGCCGTCTTGGTGATCGCCTCCAGGGTTTGAGCCGGGGTCGGCGCGGGGTCAACGGGATCGGGATTGAGCGTGTTGGCGAAGAAGAAGTTGGCGTCGTCGATGATCGCGAGCTTCTCGTCCTGATTCTTCGGCACGAAGCTTTCCAGCGTCCGCACCTTGGCGACCTCGGCGAGCTGCTTCAGCTGTTCCGCCACCGCCGAGGCGCTGGAGAGATTGGGCTCGAGGATCTCGATGGTGTTCGGGCTCGTGTCTGGATCGCGCATCAGATCGAGAAGGGTTGAAACCGACTCGACATGTTTTGAACGCAAGTTCAGCGGATTGAAATCGAAGCTTAAGCCCCGGAGAAGCGGCAGCCCAAGAACAACCGCGGTCAGGGTCAGGCCCACGACCCAGTTGCGCTGCCTGTCGAGAAAATGGTCGAGAGGCGCGAGCCAAGCCCAGCCGACCGGCGCGGCCTCGCCGGCCGGCTTGAGCACGGCGAGCAGCGCCGGAAGCAGGGTGACCGTAGTCGCGAACGCCACGATCATACCCGTTCCAGCGATCAGTCCGAGCTCGGAGAGACCCACATAGGCGGTTGGCAGGAACGAGTAGAACGCAGCCGCAATCGAGGCCGCCGCAAGCAAGAGCGGCGCGGCCACGCGGCGCCCGGTTGTCTCCAGAGCGTCCAGGAGGTCGCGGTCCGCGAACCGTTCGGCCCGGTATCGGACGCTGAACTGAATGCCGAAATCGACGCCAAGGCCGATGAAAAGCACGGCGAAGGCGACGGAGATGAGGTTCAGCGCTCCGACCATCCATAAGCCGATTGCGGCGGTGAAACTCAAGCCGACCGCGAGGTTGATCAGAACGGCCAGCATGATGCGGGCCTGCTTGAGGGCCAGCCACAGGATCAGGAGAACGACGAGGATCGTCACCACGCCGTTCAGCGCCGCGCCGTCCGCGATGGTGGCGAATTCCTCGTCGGATAAGGGCACCGAACCGGTGAGGCGCACCGTGACGCCCCTGTCCGGCGTCAGGCCCAGTTTGGCGATCGCCGCCCGGACGGCCTTGGTCGCGTCGCCTCCGGGCTGCAGATCGCCGTAATTGAGGACGGCCTGGATGTTGACGAACCGTCGGAGATCCGAGGGCTCAAGCGCGCGTCCAGAAAGCAGTTTGCGCCACGAGAAAGCCGGATGATGGCCCTCCTCAACCTGATCCAAAGCATCAGCGATCGCGACAAGCGCAGGTTTAAGATCTTCAAGCGTCGTTTTTTTGAGCCGCACGCCTTCGAGCGACTGCGAGATGGCGCCCAGGATCCCGCGCAGTGTCGGATCGAGGGCGAGCGTTCCGAGGAAAGGCTCCGCCTTGATCAACTGATCCATATTGCGACGCACATCGTCGACGCTAAGAAAGAGAACGCCGTTGCGGGCAAAGAATTCGCCCCCGTCCGGCCGGCTGATGTTGCGGATGACGTCTTTCTGCCCGGCCAGCGCGTTGACCAGCGCGTCCGCCGCCTCGTCGGCCGCTTCCGGCGTCGTCGCGTCGATGACCGCAACGATCAGGTCGATCCGCCGCGGGAACAGCTGATTGAGCTTGATCTCTTGCTGGCGCCAAGGGAGCGAACTCGACAAGAGCTTGCCGCTGTCGGTGTTGATGGCGATGTGGCGCGCGACATAGCCGCCGGCGAGGACCGCCGCGATGAGAAAGGCCGGAATGACGATACACGCATGACGGGTCGATAGGCGCACGACCCGCGCGATCGCAGCGATGATTGGGGCGTTGTGCTCGTTCACCATAAGACTCGGGTGGAGGGCATGGTTCGCAGCGGGTGTCAATCGGGACGAGGCAACGAGGCGCGATGGCTTTCGTTGAGGATTTGGCGGAAGCTAAGGCGCCAATCCGACCGCTATTCCAACGTGGGTTTTGCCGCCTGGGCTTCGATTACGAACGGCAGCGGTTCATCCCCGACGACGGAGGGCTGGCGGAGCGAACTCATCGGCGACGTCCCCGGGATTTGTTGGCGTGCTCGGCCAAGAAAAAGCCCCCGGCTGATGGGCCAGGGGCTTTCGATGAACGCTGGTTGCGGGGGCAGGATTTGAACCTGCGGCCTTCAGGTTATGAGCCTGACGAGCTACCGGGCTGCTCCACCCCGCGTCAAAGGCTATGCGCCGTCGCGAATATGACGACGGCATTGAAAAAGAGGAAGTTCCGTTCTTGGCAGGCCTGGCGACGACCTACTCTCCCATGTCTTGAGACAGAGTACCATCGGCGCTAAGGCGTTTGACGGCCGAGTTC
>JGI12659J15293_10000556_pt1 | contig 12215 bp, 10 predicted proteins | sample JacPinW_OM2H0_O1_FD_15293 | JGI IMG/M metagenome (IMG submission 15293) | reverse complement strand
CGCCGACAAATTCGACAAGCCGTTTGAGTTCGCGACGAACCGAATCGAGATCAAGAATCTGCGAACCCACGTGCGCGCTGATGCCCTTCCACTCGAGCCACTGCGAATTGCGATGCGTTTGATAGAGGCGCCTTGCGGCGGGCCAATCGAGCCCAAACTTGTGTTGATGACGGCCGGTCGCAATGTGGCGATGCCCACCTGCTTGGACATCCGGATTTACCCGAATCGCGACTGGCGCGCGTTTCCGCAGACGCGTGGCCTCATCTTGCAGAACTTCCAACTCCGCTTCGGATTCAACATTGAAAAGAAGAATTCCGGCGCGCAATGCTCCACGGATTTCTTCGCGCGTTTTACCTACTCCGGAAAACACCACTCGTCGCGGAGAGATTCCTGCGCAGCGCAGGCGATAAAGCTCGCCGGCGGAGACGATATCGAAGCCGCTCCCCTGTTTGGCGAGCAGCTTCAGAATTGACAGATTCGAGTTCGCTTTAACCGAGTAGCAGATCGTAGCCGTCAGGCCGCGAAGCGCCGAGCAGTATGCGCGATAGTTCCCTTCGATAGCCGCGCGGCTATAAACATAAATCGGAGTGCCATGCCGCTCTGCAATTTTTGCGAGCGACATCCGCTCACAGAGAAGATTGCCGCCTTGCCAGTGGAATTGCGGCGTAAATTTTGTCGGATCAATCGGTGAAGCAGGCGGTGAAGCGGGAAGCTTGCTCGGCCCGTGAGATCTCATATTTGATCTTAGAGGACCTTCAGGACAACCAGAGTTCTATCATCAAATGCGTGGACCTTGCCGGAAAATAGCTCGACTTCCTCCAGAACGCGGTCAGCTATCTCCGCCGCCGGGCGCGCCGCATGCGCGAGTATGAAATCGCGCAGGCGATCAGTTTCGTAGAATTCACCCGCGGCGTTACTCGTGTCGCTCAATCCATCGGAATAAAACACGAGCATATCGCCCGGATCGAGAGTTACGCTCATCTCGTCGTAGCTCACTTCGTCGAGCATGCCCAGCGGAAATCCTTCAAGCTTCATTTTCTCGCAGCGGCCCTCATGTAAAAGCAGCGGCTGTTCCTGGCCGGCATTCGCGATGCGAAGTCTTCGCTTGCCGCGATGCCACGTTGCGATTGCCACCGTCATGAAGCGCCCTTCGATACGGCGCTCGACGATGAGCTGATTCATATCGCGCAAGAGCTGCGCAGGCGGCAACTTTTGCGGCGCAAGACTTCGCAGAATTCCAATCGCTGCCGCGCCGTAAAGAGCAGCCGCGCTGCCTTTTCCGCTGACATCGCCCATCGCAATCGCGAGCTCCTGCGGCCCGTATCTCAGGAAGTCGTAAATATCGCCGCAAAGTTCGCGCGAAGATACCACCCTCGCAGCAATGTCGAGGCCAAATTCAGGACCCGGCGCACGCGGCAGCAATGCTCCTTGCAGCCGGCGCGCGGCGTTCAAGTCTCGTTCCATTCGCGATTCATCGCGGGCCACTTGCTCGTAAAGGCGCGCATTCTCGATCGAAACAGCGAGGTTCGCGGCAAGAATCGAAAGCGCCTGCACATGGTCCGGCGTGAAATAATTCAACTGCGGACTTTCCAAATCCAGAACGCCGATGACTCGATTCTTGTACAACATCGGTACAGCGAGCTCCGAGCGCGTTTCCGGATTGACGTTCAGATATCGCGGGTCGAGCGAAACATCGGGTACCACGACGGGGCGCTTCAGCGAAGCTGCCGCGCCGACAATTCCCTCGTGAACCGGAACGGCAAACTTCTCCTGCACGCGCTGGCCAAATTTGACGGTGACACGATGGCGAAAAACCTTCTGGTCCGCGTCGCAGAGAAGAATTGAAAAAATCTGATAGTCAATAATCCGCTTCGTGAGCTCAGCGGCGCGCCGGAGAATTTCCTCGACGTCCAGAACCGAACTGGCTTCGCGGCCGACTTCATTCAGCAGCAGCAGCGTATCGGCTTGATTGCGCACTCGCTCGAAGAGGCGCGCATTTTCAATCGCGCTCGCGATACGTGTAGCCAGCAGCGTCAGAATGTACTGCTGCTCGCGCGTGAAATAGTCGAGCTGGCGGCTTTGAATATCGAGGACCCCGATCGCCTTTCCCGCCAGCATCAGCGGCACAGCCAGTTCGGAGCGAACGCCGTCAATCGCGTTGATATACCGCGGATCTTGGGTCACGTCACTCACTCGCACGGGTCGGCCTGTGGATGCCGCCGTTCCCGTAATTCCTTCGCCCCACGGAATTCGCCAGTGCTCCAGCACCTCCAGGCTGTAACCTATCGCAAATCGAAAATGAAGCTCCTGGCTCCCAGGCTCCGGCAGAAGCACCGCGAAAATTTCGTAGTCAATCAGCCGTTTGATGAGTGCCGACGACTTCGCGAGCACTTCGTCAAGATTCAGAGAGGAATTAATTTCTTGCCCGATCTCGGCAAGTGTAGCCAGCGTTTCGGCGGAGACGTCAATTGGGGGTTTCAGCTCGATGGGGTCCATTCAAATTCCGAACGATTGACGATTTCGTTCAATACGACGAAGGTCGCGTGGCGGCAGGCTCAGCGACCGCACCACGCGCCTGTTCGAGTATTTTCACGCTCGCGCTCGCGCCGATGCGTGTGGCGCCTGCGGCGACCATTTTCTTTACGTCTTCGAGGCTGCGCACGCCGCCCGCAGCTTTGATGCCGATATCGCCTCCGACTACGGCGCGCATCAGGCTCACGTCTTCAGCCGTCGCGCCTCCAGACGAAAATCCTGTCGAAGTCTTCACGAAATCAGCGCCGGCATTCTTGGCGGCCATCGATCCTCTAATTTTTTCTTCGATCGTAAGCAGGGCCATTTCCAGAATCACCTTGCAGATGGCCCCGCCGCGATGGCTCGCTTCCACCACGCCGCGGATATCGGATTCCACCACATCGTCGAGTCCGGATTTCAGCGCGCCGATATTCACGACCATATCAATTTCCTGCGCGCCGAGCTTGATGGTTTCATCCGTCTCGTAAATCTTCACTTGCGGCAGCGTCGCTCCCAGCGGAAATCCGACGACGGTGCAGACTTTCACAGCGCTTCCACGAACGAGCTCCGCCGCTTGCGCCACATTCCAGGGATTGACGCACACGGAAGCGAAACCGAATCGCGTGGCCTCCTCGCACAGCGTGCGAATTTGATCGCGCGTAGCATCAGGCTTCAACAACGTGTGATCGATCAGGTGAGCAATTCCGGCGTCAACCGAGCTAATTCCCGTAACGGCTGAGATCCGCGCCGCTCCTGCATCCACCACTTTCTGCGTCTTGTGAATGCAAAGCTGCGCGCAGCGTTCGGTGCACTCGGGGCAAGCGATATCGAGGAAATCGAGGGCGCGGACGGCCCCCGCGTTTCCTCCGAGCTGCAGGAGGATTTCCTCCGTCACGGACTGAATCAATTGTTCGAGCTGTTCCGAATCCAACTGAGCCGCTCCGACAGCACGCCACCGAGTCCGGGCAGGCCAAGCATCAAGCCGTTTTAGGGCTTGCGATGCCGGTCTTCGATGGCACAAATTTTGTCCACGCGCTTCTGATGGCGGCCGCCCCCAAATTCCGTTTCTAGCCACACCGCCAGAATCTCACGCGCCGCGTCCGCTGGGATGAGGCGCGCGCCAAGAGAGAGTATGTTGGCGTCGTTGTGTTCGCGGCTGTTACGCGCGGTAGCTCTATCATAACATAGCGCTGCGCGCGCTCCGGGAACCTTGTTCGCCGCGATGGAAGAGCCAATTCCCGCGCTATCTATTACGACGCCGCGCCACGCGTCGCCGCGCACGACCGCGTTTGCCACGGCTTCCGCGAAATCGGGATAATCCACCGGCTCAACGCTGGAAGTCCCAAGATCAAGCGGAGTGTATCCCCAGTCGCGCACATAGGCCTTCAAATCTTCTTTCAGCGCGAAGCCGCCGTGATCCGAGCCCAGCGCTACGACGCGCCCGAAGTGCGAATGCGCGCTCTGCTTTGACACGTCCGTAACGCGTAGTGTGATTCTGCGGCGCTCCACTTCGTCAGCAGCAAGCGGCGTGATCAAAGTATCGGGCGCTATCGTGAGTTCCCCGCCGTCCGGCGTGTCTTCGAGGTCGCGCGTGGTGAGGACGGGTCGAGGCACGGCTAGTCTGGTGGCAGGGAGAGCACGCAGACGTCCTTTAGATTACGGTATCGCTCGCCGTAATCAAGGCCGTAGCCGACGACGAATTCGTTAGGGATTGCAAATCCGATGTAATCGGCGTTCACATCCTTAATTAATCGGCGCGAAGGTTTGTCGAGGAGCGCGGCGATTTTAAGCACGCGCGGCCGCCGCTGCTGAAGTATCCGCCGCAGATAGCTCAGTGTCAGCCCGGTATCGAGAATGTCCTCGACGAGAATCACATTGAGCCCCTCGATGCTGCTGTCGAGGTCCTTCAACACGCGCACCTGTCCCGAACTTTCTTTACCCTTGCCGTAACTTGAAACTGCGATGAAATCGAGTGAAGTGTCCAGATTGATCTCGCGAATTAGATCCGAAAGGAAAATGCAAGCGCCTTTTAGAACGCCAACAAGATGCAAGCGCTCGCCCTTGAAATCTTTTGTAATCTGCTGGGCGACTTCTTGGACGCGCTTCTTGATTGCGGCTCGGCGAATGAGGACTTTGAGATGGTTGCGCCCTTTTTCAGACCCCTTTTCAGTCATTGATGATTATCCCCTCGCGAGAAGGCGGGTACTCTAACTCACGGCGATGGGGATGACAAGAAGACGAAATCCCCACGTGGAATCGTGCGATCAAGTCAATCGCAGTGCCGCGCGGGCTTCGTTGATCGACTTGTCTTTCCAATGCCGCGAAAAATTCTCGAGGGACGAAAACGAGCGGCTGTTCATCCGGTCAATATAGAGCGTGCCGAGCAGATGATCGATCTCATGCTGCAAAATACGGGCGTACCATCCCGAGGCTTCGATGACCTTCGGCTTGCCGCGCTCGTCGAGACATTCCACGCGTATAGAGCGAGCACGAGGCACGATCGCTGAAAATCCCGGCAAGCTAAGACAGCCCTCGTAGAATTCCACTTTCTGCGTGCTCATCTTCCGGATTCTCGGATTGATGATGACGTGAAAAGGTACGGCCTTTCGTTCGCGCTCGGCCAGTTTTTCCCTCGAAGCATCCTTGTGATAGTCCTCGAGATCTTCAATCACCGCGATCTGCAACGATACTCCGATCTGCGGCGCGGCAAGGCCCACGCCCGGAGCATCGCGCATTGTCTCGCGCATCTTCTCAATGAGCTTGCGAGTCGAATTGCTGGAAATCTCGGCCAGAGTAAGCGGATGGGCTTTCTGCCTCAAGACTGGTTCGCCTACATGGACGATTTTCAAGAGCGCGCACCGATCCTTGTCATGCGGAACATTTACTCCAACCCATCCATATTACCGCGAGGCCACGACCGCGCAATCCTCGTTTCGGACTCAGAAACTCAAAAACCAGTCGCGTGAAGCACACGAAACTCTGTAACTCAGCGCGAATAAACTGTTCGATGCGCATTGTTTTGCGAACCCGCAGCGTCCTGAAATTCGATGTGCTAACCTTCGGTTCGACGACTTCATACATCGAGCGCCTATCTCTTTCAATGTTTTCAGATCGCACAAATTGGAATCTTCAGCCGAATCGTCTCAGCAACGCGCTCGACCGGCACCGGGCCGCGAAAAAGCACCTCCTCGATTTGACTGCCTCCAATCCCACTCAATGCGGATTCGCCTACGACGGCAGCTCAATTCTTGGAGCACTTGGCAATCCCTCCGCGCTGGTTTACGAGCCCGAGCCACGCGGACTCGCAGAAGCGCGACGCGCAGTCGCAAAGTATTACGCGGATCGAGGGTTGCCGATAGATACCGCGGACATTATTTTAGCCACGAGCACCAGCGAAGTTTATTCGTACGTCTTGCGAGCCCTCTGTAATCCCGGCGATGAAATCTTGATTCCGCAGCCGAGTTACCCTCTTTTCGAGCTTTTGGCGCAAATTCAAGACGTCAAACTGTTTCAGTACAACCTTGTTTACGATCATGGTTGGCAGATTGATTTCCATTCGCTTGAGCGCGCAATTACTCCACGCACTCGCGCTGTCATCGTCGTTCATCCGAATAATCCAACTGGGCATTACGTTAAAGCAGCGGAAATGGCGCAACTCAACGCAATTTGTTCCGCTCGGGCCTTGGCGCTTGTCGCTGACGAAGTCTTTTTGGATTTCAATATCACGGGCGATCCGTCAGCCAGCCTCGCCGCAAATGACGCAGCCTTGACGTTCACGATGAGTGGCATTTCAAAGATTTGCGGCCTGCCGCAAATGAAAACCGCCTGGCTAATCACCAGCGGCCCTCGAGAGCTGAAGACGCAAGCGCTCGCGCGTCTCGAAGTCATCGCCGACACGTATCTCTCCATGAACGCGCCGATCCAGGCAGCGCTGCCCACTTTTCTGGGCCAGCGGCATAGCATTCAAAGCCAAATTAAGGAACGCGTCAGGCACAATCTGGACCAACTCGACGCGCAACTCGCGCTACACAAAACATGCACACGCCTGAAGCTCGAAGGCGGATGGTACGCAGTACTTCGCGTGCCCGCGACGCGCTCGGATGAAGATCTCGCGATCAACTTGCTAGAAAATCAAGGAGTCTACGTTCATCCGGGACATTTCTTCGACTTCGAATCCGATGGCTATTTGATCGTGAGCCTCATCACGCCGCCTGCAGATTTTGCGGAAGGCATTAAACGCCTACTTTCAATGCTCTAATTTCAAACCGCTTTCGCGGCGCCTGAGCTAAGCGAGTACAGCAACACCACTTTTGTCCCCGCTTGCGAATTCAGCCGATATATCGGAAGCTATTTTCCTCCCCTGATGTGTGATAGCGATTCAGAAATGTGCGGGGAAGACTCAGGCTGGCCTAACACATACGATGCCCGAACCCACTCAGGCAGTCCGCGCGGCCTACTTTTCCATGGAAATTGCGCTTTCGGCCGACATCCCCACGTATTCCGGAGGCCTTGGTGTGCTTGCCGGAGATACGTTGCGCTCGGCTGCAGACGCCGGCATGCCTCTCGCGGCCGTCACGCTGCTTTATCGCCATGGCTACTTCGACCAGCATCTCGATGAGAACGGAACGCAAACCGAGACACCGACTTCCTGGAATCCGGAATCAGTGCTTGAGCCGCTGGACGCTCGCGCGACAATCGTCATCGAAGGTCGCAAGGTTGTCCTCCGCGCATGGCGATACTCGGTCCACGGCGTTAGTGGTTCGATTGTGCCCGTCTATCTCCTCGACTCGGCGCTCCCAGAGAACAGCGAGTTCGACCAGACGATAACGGAGAATCTCTACGGCGGAGACACGCGCTACCGTCTTTGCCAGGAAGTGGCCCTGGGCATCGGCGGCGTCGAAATGTTGGCTGCGCTCGGCCACAAGAATCTCGCCAACTACCACATGAACGAAGGCCACGCTTCCCTGCTCACCATTGCCCTGCTGGAAGCGCGCATGCGCAGCCGTCCACTCACAAAAGTCACCGACGAAGACATGGAATATTTGAAGCGGAAATGTATTTTCACGACGCATACACCAGTGCCTGCGGGGCACGATCAATTCCAGAAAGATCTCGTTCGTAGCGTTCTTGGCGATGAGCGGACGGACCTGCTCGAAAAGCTCGGTTGCTTCACTGCCGACATCTTGAATTTGACTTATCTGGGTTTTCGCAGCTCGGGTTACATCAATGGCGTCGCGATGCTTCATGCAGAAGTATCGCGAAAGATGTTCCCCGATTATGCCGTTCACGCGATCACAAACGGTGTTCACGCAGGCACGTGGACGTCTCCTGCGTTCCAGGAGCTATACGACCGGCACATTCCGGACTGGCGCCGCGACAATAATTATCTTCGCCATGCCATCGGAATCCCGCTTGAAGAAATTCAGGATGCGCACGCCCGCGCCAAAGAGGAGTTGCTGAAGGAGATTCAACAATCCACCGGCGTGCAGTTCGATGAGAACGCGATGACCATCGGCTTTGCGCGCCGGGTCGCCACATACAAACGCGCCGACTTCCTGTTTTCCGATCCGGAGCGGCTGAAATCGATTGCCCATCGCGTCGGCGCGATCCAAATTGTATACGCGGGAAAAGCACACCCCCACGATGAACCGGCCAAGGCCCTGATCCATCGCGTTTTTGAACAGATGGCGGCGCTGAAAAACGTTATTCGCATCGTCTACGTTCCCAACTACGGCATGCGCTGGGCACAACTTCTCACGGCCGGAGTGGACCTTTGGCTCAACACTCCGATACGGCCCTACGAAGCATCCGGCACCAGCGGCATGAAAGCCGCCATGAATGGCGTTCCGAGTTTCAGCGTTCCCGACGGCTGGTGGCCTGAAGGCCACGTGGAAGGCGCAACCGGATGGGACATCGCCATCAAAGAAAATTCAGAACTGCACTGCAGTGAAATGGCCTCGATGTACGAGAAATTGGAGTTCACGATTCTTCCGATGTTCTATAAGCGACGGAATTCTTATGCGGAAGTCATGCGGAACTCGATTGCGCTGAATGGTTCGTTTTTTAACACCCAGAGAATGCTCTCGCAATACATCCTGAACGCTTATTTTCAGGATGACAAAGAAGTCCGCACGAAAAAGCCGACGAAAAAACCATCCGAAATCACAGTGTAGCAAGTGTGTAGAGTTGGCTCTTCAGCGCCTGTGGCCGCCAATTGTGTGTTTTCCCGAATCGGCACACAGGCGCGGAAGACACCTTTCTAATCGATACACGAAACGATTAGAAAAAGCTGTAAGCAACACATAACACAGCACATAACTAAATTCTAATCGTAACAAAAAGAAGCCAGTTGATTGCTGCGATCAGGCCGCTTTCTCATCCCGACGGCTTGCCGGCGGCTGGGCGCCCTTAGGCAATTTGAGTTCGAGCACGCCGTGCTTAAGGATTGCGGTGGCCTTGGCAGGATCGACGTCCTCCGGCAAATCTATAACACGGAGGATTTCGTCCGAGCACTGTTCGCGATAAACGATGGTCTGCTGCCTTTCCTCTTCTCTGCTCGTCTCTTTCTTGCCGCTAATCATCAGCCGTCGCGGTTCGAGGCTGACCTGCAACTGGTCAGCGCCGAATCCGGGAACCTCAATCGCAACGGTCAAGGCGCCATTGGATGCGGCAAGATTCATGTGGACCGGATGCAGCAGTTCTTCTTCGGCCTTGAACCAATCATCAAGTTCGCGTCCGGGAAGACCGCCGTTGTTCTGAAAGATTTCGAACGCCCGGCGTTCGATGCCTTCATGAATTCGATTAATCCGGTCGAGCAGGACGCCTGGCTCGACCAACTTAACTGAGGTTGTTACGGGGGCCAACTGTGTTGCATTTCCTTTTTCGGTCATTTTCTTCGCTCCTTTGAGCTCCCTTCCGGCTCCGCCGTGAGAATCGAGAGGTGAGAACTCATTCATTTGTGGAGACGCTGTTCCTCGGAAGACGGTTGCATGCTTTTCGAGGAACACAAGGCGCACGGTGACACGCGTCACACCATCTGGTGGTGAATTCAAATATCGGCTTGCCGTCAGATTTCCATTAGGAGGATGGGTAAACCAAAGAGGAGTTTAAAAAGCGCGGAAGACAGTACCTAAACAGGGGCAGGTGCGCGAGCTAAGACTGCAGCCACACTAGAATCTAGCTAGCGCTCTATCAAAAGCTAAGCGCTGGTTCATTCCGGTGCAGAAACCACCGGTCGAGAATCACGTGGCGTGAAAACCAATCACTCGCGAACAGACGTTGTGCGAGCGCGCTGACCAGCCTATCGGGAAGCCGCCGGCCGATTGCTGCCGACCACTCCGAGTCAGATTTGCCAAATCGATCAAACATGAGGCGCCGGTAATGCTCCAGCCGATCTTCAGTGTATGTGCCGCCCGCAGCAGCGATCGCCTTCGCGGCCAACAAGCCTGATTCGACCGCCGGGCGAATGCCTTCCCCGCTCTGCGAATACGCGAGCCCCATGGCATCTCCGACGAGCAGGATGCCGTCGCTGATCATGCGCCGTTTTGTGCTTCGGTACAGGAGATAAGCGTGGCCGGTCATTGTCTTGGGCAAATCGAAAGCAAGCTTGCCGCTCTCGCGCAGGAACTGCACGAACCGCGACACGTGTTGTGGCAGTCCGTGCGGGTCTAACCTGCCGAGGCCGACGTTAAGGAACTTTCCTTTGCGGAAGCACCACCCATAGCCCTTGATGTCCGAGGAGAAGAACAGCTCCGGTATCTCCGGGCGGATCTCGCAGGACGCCGCATGGCTCGCCGTCATCTCGAACTCAGTTTCCTGGGCAGCGACCGCGAATTCCGCACGCGCATCGGCGCCCAAATGCCGCGCGACGGGGCAGAAATGGCCACCCGCGCCGACAATCAGCCGCGCCTTGATCTCGCCATTCACCAGCCACTGATCTCCGATTCGCGCCAGCGACTGGAACGGCGCCGCTTTGAACACACGTGCGCCGGATCGTCTAAGCAGGAAATCGTCGAATTCACAGCGGCGGATGCCGTAACTAATCGTCGTTCGGTAATCCGTGAGGACTTCAGAGCCCCCGATGCGGCTCGTGCGAAACCCGGTTATTGGCTGAAGGACGCGGCCCGAAACATATTCATCGGCGGTAATCTCGAGTTCTTCCAGCACGGCAGGCGTGATCCAGCCGCCGCAAACTTTGTCGCGGGGAAAGGTACGCTTGTCGAGAATTCCGGCGTCAATGCCCTCACGCCGCAAGGCCCATGCGCAGGATGAACCTGCCGGTCCGGCGCCGACGATCAGGACATCGCATGAATCCATCGGGACTCTTCTCTCGTTTGCGCGCCTTCGCGATAAAGATATTCGCGCGTCCACGGGATTTGCTTGCGTTCCGATCCAGCGAACACCATCTGAAACAATTGCAGCGAACCCACGCGAAATGCAGTGAGAGATCCGGCGAGGTAAAGCCGCCAGGCTCTGACAAATTCCGCGTCGAACATCTTTTCCACCTCACCGGCTGCATTCTCGAAGCGGCTCAGCCAATGTTCGAGCGTCTTCGCGTAATGGAACCGCAGGTTTTCTACATCCTGGACGGAATAGTTCCAAGGCTGAAGAATTTGCATCGCCTCGCTTAGCGCCGGCGCGTACGCGCCAGGGAAAATCCGCTTTCGAATCCAGCGGCTGAAGGGCCGCGGCTGATTTCGCCCTATGAAGTGCAGCAGTCCGCGTCCCGTATTTCCAATGCTCCGGTGGATGACAGCTCCCAACTCCTTGTAGTTCTCGGCCCCAACGTGCTCGAGCATGCCAACAGAAACGAACGCGTCGCAAGTGCCCGAGATATTCCGGTAGTCGTCTTCAATGAACTCGACGAGACCCGAGAGGCCCTCGGCCTTCGCGCGCTCGCGCGCAAATTGAATCTGCTCCTTCGAAATATTAAAAGCGCGAACGCTGACTCCGTAATTCTTCGCCATGTGAATCGCAAGCGCGCCCCAGCCGCAGCCCGCTTCGATGACTCGCTCGCCCGGCCGCAGTTGGACCTTGCGGCAGACGATATCGAGCTTCGCCTGCTGTGCGTCTTCAAGGGTTGCGCTGGGCGAAGGAAAGTACGCGCAGGTATAAATCAATCGCGGATCGAGCCAGAGCTTGTAAAACTCGTTCGTTAAATCGTAGTGGTGATGGATATTGCGCGCCGATCCTTCCGGCGTGTTCGCTTGCCGCCAGTCCTGCCACCGCTCCCAAAGCCTACGGTACAAGCCTCCCGGCCCGTTAGCTGCCCCCGAATAGAAGAGATTTTCAAGAAGCCGGATCAAATCGCCACCGATCCGAATCGTCCCCGCTGCATAGCCATCGCCGAACCCAACTTCAGGATTCAGCGCCATGGCGACGAGCGTTTTGCGATCCTCGATGAAAACCGTATCAACTGGCTCCTTCTGAAACGGCAGCACTCCCTTGTCATCCTGAAACACGAATCGGATTGGTGCGTCGCCGGTCAAACTTTGAATTTTGTTCAGCAGCCTCCGTTCAAAGCTGGGGACGCCGGTGCTGGGCATGGCTGGATGCTCCTCTCGTTAAATGAGGCCTGGACAGGGCCTCCTGTTGCCCCACATTAAGCTACGAAATCCCAAAAGAGGCCACAGTTTTTTGATGTAAGACGCCTGACGGCGGATACATATCGCGGGCGACCCGGACGCTGGCAACGATTGATCCCA
>JGI12659J15293_10000549_pt1 | contig 12280 bp, 16 predicted proteins | sample JacPinW_OM2H0_O1_FD_15293 | JGI IMG/M metagenome (IMG submission 15293) | reverse complement strand
CCGCACGCCCGACCGGCTGGTCGCCTTCGCCAAGGGCGCGAAGGCCGCAGGCTTCAAGGTCGTCATCGCCGGTGCGGGCGGCGCCGCGCATCTCCCGGGCATGACCGCGGCCATGACCATCCTCCCCGTATTCGGCGTGCCCGTTCCTTCGAAGGCGCTGTCGGGCCAGGACAGCCTCCTGTCCATTGTCCAGATGCCGGCGGGCGTTCCCGTCGGAACGCTCGCAATCGGCGAGGCCGGCGCCGTCAACGCCGCGCTGCTCGCCTCAGCCGTGCTGGCGCTGAGCGATGAGGCGCTTTCGGCGCGTCTCGAGGCGTGGCGGGCAAAGCGGACGGCCGAGGTCGCCGAACGTCCTCGAGATGACGCCCAAAAATCCGAGACCGCCGGGCGATGATCCTAAGTCCCGGGGCGACGATCGGCATTCTCGGCGCTGGGCAACTTGGGCGCATGCTGGCGATGGCGGCGCTGAAGGTTGGCTTGCGCACCCACATCTTCTCCCCCGAAGACCTGGCGCCGGCCTATGACGCGGCGGCGGCGCGGACCGTCGCTGTCTTCGAGGACGAGACGGCGCTTGCGCGTTTCGCTCAAGAAGTCGACGTCGTGACCTTCGAGTGGGAGAACGTGCCCACGTCCACGGTCGAATTTCTCGCTGAGCGCGTGCCGGTCCGGCCAGGCGCCCGCGCTCTGGCGCTCACTCAGGACCGGCTGACGGAAAAGACGTTCCTGCGCGACCTCGGCCACAAAGTCGCGCCCTTTGTCAGTGTCGAGGATGCGGGCGCACTGGTGCGCGCGGTCGCCGAGCTCGGGCGCCCCGCGATCCTCAAGACCCGACGCTTCGGTTACGACGGCAAGGGCCAGTCCTTGATCCGCGAAGGCTCCAACGTCGCCGCGGTTCATCGTACGCTGGGCTCGGCGCCGATGATCCTCGAAGGCTTCGTTGCGTTCGAGCGCGAAGTCTCGGTGATCGCGGCGCGCAGCCTCGAAGGCGAGATCGCGGCTTACGACCTCTGCGAGAACGAGCACGAGCGCCATATCCTCGCGCGCACCCGCGCACCCGCGCGCGTCAGCGTGGAGACGGCGGCGGAGGCCAGGCGCATTGCCGCCTCCGTGATTGGAGCGCTCGACTATGTCGGCGTGCTGGCGGTCGAAATGTTCGTCACCCGCGATCACCACGGCCGTGAAGCGCTCGTGGTCAACGAGATCGCGCCGCGCGTCCACAATTCCGGCCATTGGACGCTCGAGGGGGCGCAGACCTCGCAATTCGAGCAGCATATCCGCGCCATTGCCGGCTGGCCGCTCGGCGGGACGGCGCGCCGCGGCCGGATCGAAATGCACAATCTGATCGGCGAGGACGCTGAGGACTGGCGCGACATCCTTGCCCAACCGGATCTCGCTCTGCATCTTTACGGCAAGCTCGAGATCCGACCGGGCCGCAAGATGGGGCATGTCACGCGCGTCTTCCCGGAGACGCCGAGTCACGGGCTGAACGCGCCTTGACAGGCTCGTCCGCCCGTCCTTATAGGGGCGGCTCGCCGGCGCCCGGGCTTTTCAGGTGTCGATCTCGGCGGGATAGCTCAGCTGGTTAGAGCGGCGGAATCATAATCCGTAGGTCCCCAGTTCAAGTCTGGGTCCCGCTACCAAGATAAATCAATCACTTAGCTCGCACTGAGGCCCCGAAAGGGGCCTTTTTCATGTCGCACTGCCTTGCAATCCACTACGCCTGTTCTCAATGGTTTACGGCGACTCCGGCAACTCCGCGCGACACGGGGTGCGACATGAAACAAACGAAGCGGAAGGAGGGGCTTGACGGGTCCGTAGAGTCAGTGACATAACGTGGTAGATGCTAGCGGAGTGATTCGTTGTATTCACTATCAGACGTCGAAGAAATCGCCGATGCTCCTCGACGGACCATTACGTTCTGGATCGAGCAAGGCGTCATCCGGCCGGAGCCCGGTACAGACGGTGCCGGCCGCGGCGTACATCGACAGTTCTCAGCGGATGAGGTTGTTATCGCGTGTATGCTGCGCGCCGCCTCTCAAGACCACGTCATCCCATACGGTCGGCTGCGCGCAATATCAGGAGTGCTGAGGACCCAACTGAAATCTGAGGTCGCGTTTCGGAAAACGGTCAATCAAGCAGTCTCCGGAGAGGTCAATTTATTCCTAATTTTGGAGCCCAAAGCCAGCGACGGATATTTTCGTGTGGGGGTTTTCCCCGTGCTCAAAACTTCAGAAGACAAAGATAAGGTGAACCTTTGGCACGACACGATACAAAGCCTGATCGAGGACTCCAGCCGCGAGACCTGCTCGAAAACTATCGTGTTCACGAATCCCTGGCTTTCGAAAGTACGGGAGCGGCTAAAGTAAAGATTTATACCTTATTAGCATGAAATGGTAAATGACAATGGAAGGGATATGCAACGATGACTACGAAACAGAAAGATACGGTCGACCCCCTGGCGTGCGACGTCGTTTGGGGTGCGAAATCAATCGGGAACCTGATCGGCCAATCGCCCCGCCAGGCATTTCATATGCTTGAACAAGGCCACATTCCGGGCCGAAAAGTCGGGAAGCGCTGGTGCTCCTGGCGCTCGCGGCTGATGGAGGCCGTCGGCCCGGGCCCTTTATCTCAATCGTAAAAACCCCGCGCGGCTCTTGCGAACCGGCGGGGCGAAAAACTGCTAATAGGCTTCCAGACAAGGCTGAATTTAGCAGCTTTTGCGCTCGCGATCAATGGCCGCGCTCCAACTCAAGGAGCGCCTATGCGCCCGTCCCCTATTCCCAAATCCCGCGTGCACCTGCTCGCTGCGCGTATCCATGATCTAGGCCCGCGAGCGCTGGCCGAGCTTTTCATCGAACTTTTGGCCGGCGCCGAGCCGCATGACGCGCTGGAGAGATACGCACGGCTTTCCCCACTAGCCGGCTTCATCGCGGCGAACGGCGGCGACCGCATGTCGGCTCGCGCCAGGGCCTTACGATGAGCGGCGGCCGGAAATCCCGCGACAAGGGAAATCGCGCAGAACGCGCGCTGGTGCGAACTCTCCAAGCGGCAGGCTTCGCGGCTGAGCGTGTGCCGCTTTCCGGTGCGGCGGGCGGTTCGTACCTCGGCGACCTGACGGTCCCGCTGCAAGGCGTCGATCGCGTCGTCGAAGTCAAAGTCAGGGCGACCGGTTTTGCGCAGCTTTACGACTGGCTCGTCGAGCGCGACCTCCTCGTCGTCCGGGCGGACCGCAGGGAGCCGCTCGTTGTCGTGCCCTTGGGCCTGGCAATCGAAATCGCGATTGCCGCCGAGCGAAACAAAGGCGGGGGCATATGAGCGCAGCGGGCGAGGGGCGCATTGCCGAGTGGATCGCCGCAGCGCTCGACCAGGCCGCCGATGACCTTGAGCAAGGCGGTGCGCCGTGATCGCCGATCTGCGCTCCCTCGCGCGCCTTTTGGGCGGTGAAGTCATTGGCCGGCAGGTGCTCGCGCCAGGACCGGGCCATAGCCCAAGGGATCGGAGCCTGTCGGTTACCATTTCGGCGACTGCGCCTGAAAGATTCCTCGCTTTCAGCCATGCGGGCGACGACTTCGCGGAATGCCGAGACCACGTCAAGGACGCCCTCGGGATCGAGCGACGTTCGTTCCAGCCCGCGCCCAGACGTCCGACGCCACCGCCGCGCGATGATGACCGAATCGCTCGTGCACGCGCGTACGCGAAGCAGATCGTGTCCGAGATCGTCCCTATCGTCGGCACGCCCGGCGAGACCTACCTTCGCGATGTCCGCCGGATCGATACGAGCGCAATTGCGGACGTGCTCGAACGAACCGACGCAATCGGATGGCATCGGCAAGTCTACTTCAGCGAGCCATGCCACCCGCTCGATCGCCAGCATCTAGGCTGCATCGTCGGCGTCATGACAGACGCCGTGACAGCCGGGCCAACCGGCGCGATCTCACGGACCTACATCGGCCCGGACGGCAAGAAAGTCGGCAAGGCAAAAACGCTCGCAAGCCCTATGGGGCTCGTGCGTCTCACCCCAGATGATGAGGTTCTCGGAGGCCTCTGCATTTCTGAGGGGCTTGAAAGCGCGCTCGCCGGCATGTCGCTTGACCTCCGCCCCATGTGGTCGACGGGCTCGACTGCCCTCATGGCAAAGTTTCCCGTTCTCCCGGCGATCGAAGCGCTCAACATCTTCGCGGACCACGATGCGAACGGCGCAGGCGAGAAAGCCGCGCGAGAAGCGGAAGCGCGATGGCGCAGCGCCGGCCGAGAAGTCAATCTCTACCAAACTGGTGATCTTGGCGACCTCAATACGCTCTTGAAGGGGTCCTGACAGTGTCGCCGGAACAGATACTTGAGCTGCGCGGCGTGCGAAAGCTACCTCCCGCGCCAGCGCCCTTTGAGACTCGCGCCCCGCAGCCCGACGGGAGCGATGAGCCGTCTTTTGCCCACGATGAGAGCAACCCTCCGCCGATCGGGGAGGATGTCGAGGCTAAGCCAACGGCAAAGCTGCTGCTTTGGTACGGGGACACTCCTCCGAAGCCGTCGAGCTATCTTGTCGACGAGACGGTGCCAGAAATCGGCGTCGTCATCCTCGGTGGCCAATGGGGAGCAGCAAAGACTTTCGTCGGCGCGGATCTGGTCTCTGCCGTGATCGTCGGCGGCGAGTTCGCCGGCAAGACCGTCAATCGCAAGGGCGGCGTCTTATGGCTCGCGGCCGAAGGCGAAAACGAGATCGAAGCGCGTGTATATGCCGCCATCAATGCTCGAGGTGGAGATCCCGACGAAAAGCAGCCTTTCGCCCGACAAGCAGTCAGCGTCCCGTGCCTGACTGACAAGGATGCGCTTGAGCGCCTTCGGGCCATGGCGAACGAAGCGGCAGCACACATGCGTGAGCACTTCGACTGCGATCTGGTCGCGATTTTTATTGACACACTGGCCGCCGCCGCCGGGTTTGATGATGAGAATAGCGCCTCAGAAACGCAAAAGGTCATGAACATCGCGGCAGCGCTGGCGCGAGAGGCGAAAACGCCCGTCGTCGTGCTCGATCACTACGGCAAGGTTGCTGACACGGGCATTCGTGGATCATCGGCCAAAAGCAGCGCGGCTGACGCCATTCTCGCCTGTCTAGGGGATCGCGATCAGGACACTGGCGCGACGACCAACCGGCGCATGGCTGTCACGAAACTGCGATCTGGGCCAACCGGCCGGATTATCAACTTCCGCCTTGCCCAAACTGACGATGGCTCGACCTGTACCGTTGTCTGGTCGGACGTCGCCGCGGTCGCTGAGCTCCCAAAGGGCAAGCCGTTGCCGAAATCGCTCAGGACACTCAAGCGCGCGTTTGACGAGGCGCTCAGCGCCTTCGGCAAGACGACGGTTCCGCGCGCTGGCATGCCAGAAGTGAGGGCCGTCGACCGTGAGCACGTGCGGGAGGAATTCTTTCGCCTCTACCCCGCAGACAAGGCCGATGACGCCAAGAAGGCAGCCCACGCCAAAGGGGAGGCGTTCCGACGCGGGGTCTTAGACGCCGTCGACAGCGGCGTCTTGTGCTCCCTCAACGTCGGCCCGGACCTAGCTCAAACCATCCTTTGGACGTCACAGGAGACAAGCAGATGAACGACGTTTCGCACTTGCTGGTCCAGGCTCTATCATCGCGGCTTTCGACGGCGTCGACGCCCAGGGCATAGGCGGAGAGAACGGCAATTCACTTGCGCTGCAAGAGGAGGTCCACCGCGTAATGTGCGCCTTGGCGATGATGGGCTCGCCGGCACCGTGTCCCACGACTATGCCCTCACCGGGAAGGCAGCATGAGCATAAGCACGCACACCGGCGCGCTCACACAAGCATATTCCATATGCTTTTGTGCGTGCTGTGCGCCTTGCCTAAGCACAAAGTGGCACAATGTGCGCGTTTGTGCGCGTGCGTGCGAAAGGGGGATCACTCCACGGCGCGGCGGTCCACGCCTCTCACGCACGCGCCCTGGTGGTTGCTCCCGTCGCGTTCCGCTTACCGGACAAATCGTTGGCCTCTTGCCTCGCGTTCTTCCGTCTCGACTACCGGCTGGCAAAGTGGAGCGAAGGTCGACAGCGTCGTCGCGAGCACCGCCTCTCCTGCCGGCCTGGTCGAGCGCGCTCAGGGCGGATTGCTCCAACAGCTGAGTGCAACATAACTGCGACACGTTATTGTAACTAGATGTAATAATTGGTAATTGTAGTCACTAGGCGGATAACATATCCGCTGGTCAAGCGGTCAAATCAGTGCGATTATTCGCGACATGGAATCGCGAGGCGAATCAGTAGGCGACGAGACGCAGGTCGAGATCGACCATGGTACGCGCGCTCGTGTCGATGGACGCCTAAATCGCAACTGGAAGCCTGGGAAATGCAGCGTCTGCCGGCATCCGGAGAGGGTCCGGATCGAGATCCTCCGGGCTAGCGGCGCATCGATCGATGCTTTGGCCGCGCAGTTCGATGTTTCACGAGATTCTATTTCACGGCATTTTCTCAACCATGTTTCCGATCGGCGCAGGGCCGAGTTGATTGCCGGACCGGCGCAGGTCGAAGGGTTAGCGGCGCAGGAGGCGGACGAATCCCGGTCGCTGCTCGATTATCTGCGCATCACGCGCAGCGTCTTGTTCAATCAATTCCTGAATGCGGCTGAGGCGGGCGACCGCAACGGCGTTGTCATGACGGCCAAGCAATTGCTCGACAGCTTGCGCGAGGTTGGAAAACTGACCGGCGAGCTTCGCGACCTCTCGGGCCTCACGATCAATAACAACACGGTGAATTTCATCGGCAGTCCGGAATTCTCGCGGCTGTCGGACGGCTTGCTCAGCATTGCCCGGGCTCATTCCGAGGTGAAAGACGACATCCTCAGGCTTTTGCGTGGCCTGGAGACGGCTCCCGCCGGCGCTGGGGCGGCTTTGATTGAGGGCAAGGCGTTGGAGGTGGCTCAATGAGCCATCTCGGCCGGCAACGGCCTCCTCAGGAGGCTCGATTGCAATGAGTTCGTCGATCTACTCACGCCTCGCTGAGGCGCTTGAATCCGACTGGCAATCGATCGCTCGACCGGAGCAATTGCCGCCGCATGGGGATTGGTCGACGTGGGTCTATCTAGGGGGCCGTGGGACGGGGAAAACTCGCTCAGGCACCGAATGGGTCCGCTCGCTCGCCGAGGCAGCCAGCGTGCCCAGGATAGCGCTTGTAGGGCCTACTGCGAGCGACGTCCGAGACGTCGTGGTCGAGGGCGAGAGCGGCATTCTCGCGGTCTGCCCGAATTCGAATCGTCCGGTCTATGAACCGAGCAAGCGGCGCATTACCTGGCCGAACGGCGTTATTGCCACGATGTTCTCGAGCGAGGAGCCGGACCGATTCCGGGGTCCGCAGCACGGGGCTGCGTATTGTGACGAGCTCGCCGCGTGGAGAAACGTCAAGGACACGTGGTCGAACGTTCAATTTGGCTTGAGGCTTGGCAAGCATCCGCGGCAGGTGGTCACAACGACTCCCAAGCCGATCCCGTTGCTGCGGGCGCTGATTGCGAGCGAGGACTCGGTTGTCACGAGGGGCACGACCTATGACAATAGGGGCAATCTTGCGCCGTCGTTTTTCAGTCAGATTGTGCGCTCCTACGAAGGGACGAGGCTCGGCCGTCAGGAACTGAATGCGGAAATCCTAGACGACATTCCTGGCGCATTATGGACGCGGGCGATGATCGACAGGGCGCGGGAGCAGGCATCCTCGCCGCTCGCGCGGGTCGTCGTTGCGATTGACCCCAGTGGCGCGCGCAATGCGGATGACGAAGGCGCCGACGCGGTCGGGATAGTTGTCGTTGGCAAGGGCATGGACGGGCGCGGATACGTTCTTGCCGATCGCACGTGCAAGCTGAGTCCCGCCGGCTGGGGCGCGCGTGCGGTTCATGCTTACAAAGAATTCAGGGCGGACCGGATTGTTGCGGAGCGCAACTTCGGCGGCGCGATGGTCGAGCACGTTATCCGGACAACGGATTCGTCAGTTGCTTTTAAGGAGGTGACGGCCTCGCGCGGCAAGGTGCAGCGGGCAGAGCCTGTAGCCGCGCTTTATGAGCAGGGCAAGGTTACTCACGTCGCTGATGATCTATCCATGCTTGAGGATCAACTCTGCCAGATGACTGGCAATGGATTTTGCGGCGACGGCTCGCCTGATCGGGCGGATGCGCTTGTGTGGGCGCTGACGGAACTGATGCTTAGCGGCGCGGAGTCGATGAACATCACGCCTGAGATTCTGGCGATGGCGGCTGACCCGAAGTATCGCGCGCACGTCGTGCACTCACCGGGCGAGTACCAGCAGCGCACAGGCAGCTTCTTCGGCAGCGGCGGGTTTTTCGGGGGGCAATGATGTTTGCTAAACAGGAGTTTTTCCGAATGAACAACACGGCAAGAGACGGTCTTCGTGCTGCACTTGCGCAGCGTGATGCGGCTGAAAGCGCGCTCGAGTCTGCGCGCCAGGCAAGCGCGAGGGGCCGCGCGTTAATCGAGACAATCACCCGCCAGGTTGAGGAGCTTGATGCTGCATCGGTGCGCGTTGCCTCTTCCATGGCGGCTGAGATGAGGGCCGTTATTGCAGCCGGCAGCACTCCTTCAGTTGCCACGAATGATCGTGAGAAGACGAAGAACGATGTTGCGCGAACCGCGCTCGATGCCCGCCGACAGGCCGCGGAAGAGATTGTTGGCGACTTTAAAGCGGAAGAACGCGAGCGCGAGCGTGAGGTATCGGACGCGACGGCCGCGGTCGAGCGGGCTGTCCGGGACATCCTGCGCGTAGAGGCTGAGGCGATCGCGGAGAAATGGGCTGAAGTTGACCTCGAAGCCCGGCGGTTGCGGATCCGGCTAGGCGTCCAAGGAGATCCTGTATGGACCGCGGCTGGCAAGTCTGACGCGGGTTGCCGAGCGACCCATCAAAACTTCCGGGATTCCGACTTCGGTCTTCAAGAGCAGCAGGCCGCGAGAGCTCCGTGGCTCGAGTTCTCTGCCGCGTTGATCAGCGATCCGGATGCCCGGCTGGACTTCGCCGGTGCTGATCGCGCGATCGATGAGATGCGCAAAGAGCGCGTCGCGCGCCGAGCAGAGAATGAGCGTTGGACGCGGGGCGAGGCCGCGTGACGATCGTGAGTAAGACTATGAAGAACTTCGTTGCGGGGACTTCTTCGGGTCCACCCGCGGCGTGGGGCGGAAGGCCGGTAAGCCGCCAGAAGCAAGCGCCGGTAAACTTGGCGCGGTCCGTTTGCCCTTTCTTGGCGGGCCGCGCCGCCTTTTTTCAAATTCTCAATGTGAGGAAGCAAGAACATGAGCATGGTGTCTTATTTTAAAACACTCGGCCAAATCGAGGATCGGGTGATGGCAACGGCAGCGGAACTGCGGCAGGCAGAAAAGGATGTCGCGTTGCATTGCGGCGGGATGGCCTTTGATGGCGCTACGGCGGCGGATGTCTATAGGGCGGGGCTCGATCATATCGGCGTGTCGAGGCGCGAGACCGCCGGTCTGTCGGCCTCGGAGTTGCGGGTGATTCTGAAGAACCTTCCTATCTCGCATAGGGGCGGCGTTGTCAGCGGCTCTTCCGCGGCGATGGCCTACGACAGCGCTTCGCACGGGTCGAGCGTTCTTGACTCGATTCTGAAGGGCGTCAGGCGCCCGCGGGATCTTTCGAATCGCAATGATTTCCGACGCTGATAGCACCCTACCGGTAAAGAGCCGTTCGCCCACGTACCAGCGCCATACCGCGCGCACGCGCATGCGCACGCGCGAGCAGCCGCAACGGTGGGATTGGGCTCCGGAGCGCGAAGTTGTGGTGGGACGGACCGGCAATAGGCTGGAGGACGTCCTGGAGCGTGTCACGCGCGAGTCCTCCCCCGAGCTCGCTGAAGCCGAACACCAGCAATTTGTCGCGATGCTCGCGCTCGATGATTTGTCCGGTCAGGCGCGCGCGGCCGCGGCAGCCCTTGAGGCCGCGCAAGCAGAAACGGAGCGCTCCATTGTCTGATACGATTCGCGAATTTTTGGTCGGAATTGGCTTCAAAGTCGACCAGTCCAGCGAGCGCCAATTTACGTCGGCGATGGAAGGCGCGGTGCTGAAGGCGAATCTGCTCGCCACAGCGATCGAGGGGATGGCAAAGACCGTCGCCGAGAAGGTCGGCGAAGTCGCGGAACATTTCGAGCAGCTATATTATCAAAGTCAACTGGCGCTTTCGAGCGTTCCAGGGATTATGGCCTTCCAGTTTGCTTTTAAGCAACTTGGCAGCAGCGTGGGGGACGCTGATGCTGCGCTGGAAAGTTTCGGATATAAGCTAAGGACTCAACCCGGGTTTGAAGGTTGGGTTAGCCGGATGGGCGTCGCCACGCGCGACACGAACGGCCAGCTTCGGGAAACATCGAAGATAATCCCAGAGCTTGCCCAGCATCTTCAAGCGATACACAATCCGGCGCTTTCCAATGTATTCCGAGAGGCGCTTGGGGGAATTAGCGATCAGGGATGGCGAACACTCAACAATCCGGAATTCTGGAAGCAGTACAATACGGCCATTTCATCGGAGGGGGCTGCCGGCATTGACAATGACGCCGCGAAGAAAGCGGCGGAATTCGAACAGCAATGGCGCGAGGTCTGGAAGCGCATCGGCGATATGGCCGAGGGCGGGGAATCGAAGCTTCTCTCGGCTTTAACTGGGCCGATGGAGAAGTTCAATCAGTGGCTTGATGCGAATGCCCCTAAGATTGATGATGCCCTCGGGAAAATGGCGACATCTGTCGGAGATCTGACGACTGCCTGGGTCGACGATCTCGATAAGGTCAAGTGGGAGCAGGTCGCGACCAGCATCCAGGGCGCGGCCAACTCGATAGAGAATTTCACTACCGCTCTCATCAAAGATTTGCCGCTCCTGCAAGCATTCTTGGGCGCGCTCGTCGGTGCTAAATTCGGCAGTATATTCGGCCCTTGGGGCGCCCTAGCGGGGCTCGTGGGCGGCGCGGCCGCGCCGAGCATGATCGAACAGGAGATGGACCCGAACGCGCCACACGCGGCCGATACGGGCGTCCTGGGTGCTCTGGGGCGAGCATGGGGCGGCGTCAAGAGTTTCTTCGGAGGCGGCGGCGGTAACAAAGGCGTTGGCGGATGGTGGACGCCTGAGCGGATGAAATATGCGGCCGACCGGCTCGTTAGCGAAGCTGGTCTCTCTCAGGTGGGCGCCGCGGGACTAGTAGCTCGGTGGGCGGCGGTAGAGGCCCCGGGCGGTCCGACATCCTCAAATAACATTGGGGGCGGCCATTGGGGGATAGGACAATGGAGCACCGCGCGGGGCGGTCCTGCGATCGGCTCGGCGTCGTTTGAAGATCAGGTTTCTCACGCTATTGGCGAACTAAAGACGACAGAGGCGCACGCCGCCGCTCAATTGCGGTCAGCAAAGACGGAGGGGGAAGCCGCGGTAGGCGCTTCCATGTTCGAGCGGGCGGAGAATTATAATCCGGTCAGCGGAGTGGTCGGGAAGGTGCTGAAAGCCCTTGGAAGTGGGACCGGAGGCTCGGCGATGGCCGCTCCGAAGATGTCTCCTGCGGGAGGGCCTTGGGTTAGATCCGAGGGCAAGGAATACGCGACCGACGCAAACGGCATGATTGTTGAGAGCATATCGAGGGCGGCGGGCGCTGCGAGTCCCAATGCCTCCCCTCCCAACCCTCTCAATTGGGATGTCGGCCCGGGATGGGACTCTTTCAATAAATCTCTTCCGACTGGTCCTTCTGGCGGAACGGACACTTCGAATAGCATCACCTCAAGCGTGACGAACAACATCACGGTCAGTGGTGGCGATGCGCAGGCAACGGCAGCGATGGTTGGCGTGCACCTCGACCGGACGGCGAACGATATTTCGCGCAACCTTCAAGGGGCGTTTCAATGATTCGCCGCGTTGCGATCACCCTTCTCGCGGTCATCATCGCAGCTTTTCGCCTCATGCGGCGGCGGAAGCAGGTAAGCGCGCGAGATTGTCGAGAACCGGCTTTCCGTCATCGCTGAGCGAATCCGAGAGGCCGGCGATGATGCTCACTGCAGGGCCGTGCGTGACGCTCAGGCGGCCTGGGCGCGGGATCAAGAACGGATCGACGCCGCCAGCGTCATCGCCGTCGTACAAGGCGCTCGTTCCACGATCGTCCACGCTGGCGCGGCAGAAGCGCGCGCGGTGCTTGACGATTTGCAGCGAGTGGCGGCCGCACATCCGGAGGGACTTCCGGGACACATCGTCGCAAACGCTCGCTTAAAGTTCGACGCGCTCATGAGAA
>JGI12659J15293_10000546_pt1 | contig 12316 bp, 7 predicted proteins | sample JacPinW_OM2H0_O1_FD_15293 | JGI IMG/M metagenome (IMG submission 15293) | reverse complement strand
GCTGAGATGAAGGTGAGAAGGCTGGTCGTCAAAACCTCGGGAGCGAAAAAGAACGGGAAGGTCGCGCGCCTCAGCCGCGCCCAGCGCAGCTGCCTCGACCAGACATCGCGCAGACGTCGCTGGCCCAGCGGCTGCTGGAATGGTCGGTCGACCAGATGAGCATTGAACCCTTGCGCCCGGATAAGCTTCGTCGCCGCCGCGTCTTCCGCGATCTCCGCTCCCAAAGCTTCGATGCTTCCGCCCGCTTCCAGAATCCCCCGACGCCACAGCATGGTCTTGCCTTGGGCGAACCCGTAGCCGCAGGATTCGCCCGCATATTGCCAGCGCGCCTGATAGGTGTTGAGAAAAGCGCACTCGATCTCGGCGCCGAAGGACTCTGGTCGAGAGCCGATAGGGGGGGCGCAGACGATGCCGGTGTTCGAGCGCCAGCGAGCGAGCAGGCGCTGAATGTAGTCGACTGGCATCAACACATTGGAATCGGCCATGATCACCCAGTCGTGGCGCGCCGCCTTCCATCCCTTGACGACATTGTTGAGTTTGGGATTGGCGCTGATCCGATCATCGCCGATCAACAGGCGCGCCGGGCGCCCGGGATTGGCCGCGATCGCGTTTCGCACCAGGGGTGTGATCGGATCATCGCCGCTGGCGAGGCAGAAGATGATCTCATAGCTTGGGTAGTCGAGCGCAAAAATGGACCGCAGCGTTTCGCGCGAAAACGTCTCGACGCCACACAAAGGCTGTACGATCGTGACGCTCGGAGCATCCTTGGGCGGCGGCAGCGACCCCCCCGGCCGTCGCCTGCACCGCATCGTGGCGAGCACGACGCTCAGCCCGTGCATCCCCGCGCTGGTAGCGCAAATCCCCGCCGCCAGGGCGCCTATTGTCATGGGGCCAGACTACCCGAATCACAAGGCCTTGTCACACCATATTGCCGCGCCCGCACGACGCTTCTATGAAGGCGGATGGCCCCTCTTCCGGTAGTCCGCTTCGCGCCTTCGCCGACCGGCCGCATCCATATCGGCAACGCCCGCACCGCTCTGCTGAACTGGCTCTTTGTCCGCCGCCGCGGCGGAACGTTCATCCTGCGCTTCGACGACACGGATCTCGAGCGTTCGAGGACGGAATACGCCGACGCGATCGAGGCGGACCTGAAATGGCTCGGGATACGGCTGGACCTGGTGCGCCGCCAGTCGGAGCGGATGGCGGCCTACGACGAGGCCGCCGCGAGGCTCAAGGATCTGGGCCGGCTGTACCCGGCCTATGAGACCGCCGAGGAGCTCGACCGGCGCCGCAAGCGGCAGCAGGCGCGCGGGCTTCCCCCGATCTATGATCGGGCCGCCTTGCGCCTGTCGGGGGACGAGCGGGCCGCGCTCGAAGCCTCAGGCCGCAGGCCGCATTGGCGTTTTCGCCTCGAACCGACGACTGTGCGCTGGGACGACATAGTGCGCGGCGAGAGCCACATCGATTGCGCCTCGCTCTCCGATCCGGTCCTCCGCCGCGAGGATGGAACCTATCTCTACACGTTGCCATCGGTGGTCGACGACATCGATTTCGGCGTGACGCATGTCATTCGCGGAGAGGATCACGTCACCAACACTGCCGTGCAGATTCAGATTTTCGAGGCCCTCGCGGGCGGAGCGCCGAGCTTCGGCCACCACAACCTCCTGACCGACGCAGGCGGCGGAGGACTGTCCAAGCGCTCTGGCGCGCTGTCGATCGGCGCGTTGCGCACGAAAGGCATCGAGTCGCTCGCCGTCGCGGCGCTCGCGGTGCTGGTTGGTTCAGCCGAGGCGGTGCGCCCCGTGACCTCGCTTGACGAACTGGCGAACCTCATCGACCTTTCGCAACTCTCACGTGCCGCGGCCCGGTTTGACGAAGCCGAGCTCGAGGCGCTTTCCGCGCGCACGCTGCATCAATTGCCATATGCGGCGGTCGCTGACCGGCTGGCCGAGCTTGGTGTCGCCGGCCCCGACGCTGAGGCCCTGTGGGCGGCGGTGCGGGGCAATCTTTCGCGTCTCGACGATGCGGCGATCTGGCGCCAAGTGACGGAGGGCGACGTCGCGCCGATCGTCGAGGACGGCGACTATCTGACCCTGGCCGCCTCATGCGCGCCCGACGACCCGTGGGACCAGTCGACGTGGGGCGCCTGGACGACGCGACTCAAAGAAGCCACCGGTCGCAAGGGCCGAGCCCTGTTTCACCCCTTGCGTCTGGCCTTGACCGGCCAGGAGGCCGGCCCGGAGCTCGCTGTTCTCCTGCCGCTGATTGGCCGTGCTAAAGCGATGGCCCGACTATCCGCACCGAGCGCTTGACGCCGTCGGATCCGGTCACTTCGACCATCCGGCCCTGCTTCACACTGAAGCTCGTGGCGCTCTCGACACCATCGCCGGCGATGCCGGAACCCTCGCGGCTGACCGTGGCTGCCGCGGCGCTGAGCTTGGTGTCGGCGCCGTTGGCGTCAAGGACCGGCGCGGTCGCCGTGTCGAGGGAGGGCGCCGCTGGGCTCGCGCCAGACCCAGGAACTGGCCCAAGAACTGGCGGGGCGCCGGGCCCAGCGAGCAGAGACGCATTCGGCACGATTGGCTTGCCCTTCGAATCTATGACCAGCTTGGCCTTCGGATCGATGATCGCCTTCGGGTCGATGATCGGCCGGGCCATCTCCGCCGACTTCTCCGGCGTCACCAGAATGTCGTGTTTCTCGTGGCCATACCGCGCTTCCGCGTCGGCGAGCGCTTCAGCCCACGTTTGCCCCTTGCGCCGGCAAGAGCAGCTCGGATCGTAGGCCTTCTCGAATTTACCGGCGTTGGGCAGATTTGCATAAGGCTCGCCGGTTGGCGACGCGGCCTCGTCGACCGTGCCGCCGAAAGGAAACGAGTACAAGGCCATGTCGGCGTTGGGACACAAGGCCCTGCAAACGTCCTCAAGGCTGTCCGCCCGGCTCCCCGCGCCCGAATAGGAAACGGGAAAGAAGCTGCCGTCGCAGGTGCGCACGCATACCGCATAGGAACCGGAATGCGCCTGGACGCCCTTCTCGCCCGAAGGGGCCGACTGGTGCGGCTGATCGCCGTGGTCTTCGAATCGGGCGTCCGTCTGCGGCGCCTCCTGGTCTTGCGGGGCCGCGAGCCTCGCTAGGCCGCCGAACAGAGCCTCGAAGACATTGCCGGGCCCTGACGGCTGCGCGTGGCCGCATTCGGCGTTGTAGCGGGCGATCAGATCGCCAGCCCCGCCGCCCGCGCGCGCCTGCAGGTCTGAGAGGTTGGCCTGCATACGCGAGATTTGGCCGTCGAGCTCGCCGCATTGCGCCGGCGGATCCGATCCAAAGATCAAGAACTTGCGGTTCCCGCAGCCAAGCGAGCGAGCGTAGGCGCTGGTCCGAGCGAGCTCGGCCCGCTGACGGTCAACGGCGCCCTGGGAGCCGCTCGAGCCGCGGTGAGCGGCAATCGCTTGCTGCAAACGGGCGCACTCGGCGTTCTGCGCCAGCGCAATGTCGGCGCTGAAAGCGACGATCGAAGCCGCCAGCGCGGCCAAGGCGCCGACCGAGGGCAGAATCTTGCCATATCCGAACCGACTTCGCATGCGTGTCTTCGCCGCCTTCATCCGGTCAATCGCCTCCGCGCACTTTGCGATCCTTGGACGCCCACGCCGGTTTCGCTGAGCGGGCGCCGTTAGAGACCGACATCGCGGCGCGGTCAAGGCAGCGACCTCGGGCCGCNCCCGCCGCTTCATACGTGTTTTCCCTGGAACACGCCATAGCTGGCGGCCTGTCTGCGTCTCGGGCCCTCATCCGGCGCTATAGCCCGTCGGAAGACGGGCGTCTTTCGACGCCCTATGGCGCCACCTTACTCCCTCGGGGAGAAGGTGGCCGGCATAAGCTGGCCGGATAAGGGCCTGCGGCGCCCGCGTGTGGCTTCATGAGGCCGGATCGGGCACAATGAGGCGATGGCAGACGCGGACGCGCCCCCCACCAATGCGCCCGAAATCACGGTCAGCGAACTGGCGAACGCGCTCAAGCGCGCCATCGAAGACCGGTTCGGCTATGTGCGCGTCAGGGGCGAGATTTCCGGCTACCGCGGCCGCCAGTCGTCGGGCCACGCCTATTTTTGCCTGAAGGACGCCAACGCGCGGCTCGACGCCGTCATTTGGCGCACCACGCTGCAACGCATGCGGCTCAAGCCCGAGGAGGGGCTCGAAGTCGTCGCGACCGGGCGACTGACCACCTTCCCGGGCAAGTCGACCTACCAGATCGTGATCGATTCGCTCGAGCTCGCCGGAGTCGGCGCGCTGATGGCGCTCCTCGAGGCGCGGCGCCGGAAACTCGCCGAGGAGGGCCTGTTCGACGCGGCGCGCAAGCGCAAGGCGCCATTCCTGCCGAGAGTGGTGGGGGTGGTGACGTCGCCGACCGGCGCCGTCATTCGCGACATTCTGCATCGCCTCGCCGACCGCTTCCCGGTCCGCGTGATCGTCTGGCCGGTGCGCGTTCAGGGCGAGACCTCCGCGGCCGAGGTCGTCGCGGCGATTGACGGCTTCAACGCCCTGCCACTCGATGGGAAGACGCCGCGGCCTGACGTGCTGATCGTCGCGCGCGGCGGCGGCTCGCTCGAAGACCTCATGAGCTTCAACGACGAGGCGGTGGTGCGCGCCGTCGCCCGCAGCGCAATTCCGCTCATCGCCGCTGTCGGCCACGAGACCGACTGGACGCTGATCGATCACGCGGCGGACGTGCGCGCGCCGACGCCGACCGCCGCGGCCGAATTCGCGACGCCTGTGCGCTCCGAGCTTCTCGCCACGATCGCCGAACTGGAGGCGCGCCGCCGCGGCGCGACCCTGCGCTTCTCCCACCGCCTCCGCTCCGATCTGCGCGCGCTCTCTCGCGCCTTGCCTGGGGGCGAAGCGATCGTCGCCGGGCCGCGCCAGCGCCTCGATCGCGCGTCGGAGACGCTTCATCAGCGCATGCGCGGGGCGATCGACCAGCGCGCGCTTAAAGTGGCGGGTCTGGCCCGCCAACTCGCGCGTCATTCGCCGCGCGCCCATCTTTCCGGCCTGCGGGAGCGGTTGAGGGGCTTGAGCGGGCGTTTGGCGAGAGCGCGGCCGCTGCTCATCGAACGGCCGCGCCGGTCGGCGGAGGCCGTAAGCCGGACATTCGTTCGCGAGGCGGCGCTCCTGGCCAGGCGGCGCAGCGAACAGTCGGCGGCGCTTACGCGCCTCGCCGCCCGCATGACGCGCGCCTATGACGAACGCCTGCAGGCTCGGCGCGCCCAGCTCTTCTCCGCCGGGCAATTGCTCGGCGCGATGAGCTATCGCGGCGTGTTGTCGCGCGGCTTCGCGCTCGTGCGGGACGAGGGGCAAAGGCCTCTGTGGCGCGCGGAGGACGTCCGGCAGGCGCAGCGGCTGGAGATCGAGTTCGCCGATGGAAAGATCGGCGCCATAGCCGGGGGCCGCGTCGGGCCGGCCATGACGCCGCCCGCGCTGCTGCCCCGCAAACGCGCGAGATCGGACAAGGACTCGGGAGGGCAGGGGTCGTTGTTCTGAGCGGCTGTGGCGCTTATATACTACCTATATAGACCGTATTTACTGCGAATAAGCGCTAGCAAAACCAAATAAATCCAAGCAAAAAAGCTTGCATTTCCTTGGATTCCTTTGGCCGATTCGGGCCTTTTCAATGGCTTACAGCGAATCCAAATAAAAAAATCGGCTCTTGAAGCGTTAGCTGTTGGCGGGCTGCTTCCGACTCGTCTCGGAGCCTCTCCCGTCCTGGCCGGGCTTGTCCCGGCCATCCACGCCGCGCCGCCTCAGAGACGAGTCCAGGCAGCGCCGCGTGGTCGCAATGGCCCCAGAAACAAGCTTTTCGACCTCACCGCCCCTTGCCATCGTTCTCTGCGCCGAAACGCGTGGGTAGCCGGGACAAGCCCGGCCATGACGCTTCGGGCCCCTCTCGCGCCGCCACAACATGCGGAATTTCTGTTGCCAACAGCTAACGCAATAAGAGCCAAAATATCCCTTCCCTCTTTCAGCCGGGCGCCGAACGTCTCAAGCGTCTTTTGGTCAGGCGCGGCTGCGCTCCTGTCCGTGGGAAGAGATATAGCACATATTCTGGATAACTAAAATAGATTGCGCGAATAATTATATCGAGCCGGCGCTCGTCATCGGAGGGCGCTTCCACTTCGCGCTTCGCCCGTTTCGCGCTCCGCAACGCCGTGTCTCACGCCCCGCCGTGGGGGTGCACAGCGACAACTTCCAACCGGCGGTGCCACGCGGCCGGCCGGAACAAAGGCCAGAAACATAGCGTTGGCTCGGCATGATCCGAGGGATCGGGAGGAACCAACAAAGGAGTTTCCAATGAAATGCGTTTTGATCGCCGCACTGTCCGCCACGGCGCTGTCCGCGCTCGCAGCCGCAACGCCCGCGGCCGCTCAAGCAACGGCGCCGGGCTCGCCGAGAGGCACGGCGCCGGTCACGATTGAGGGTTATGGCCCTTCGTCGGCCGTTGTCTGCGATGAGGCCGGCACGACCTGCTGGCATTCGGTGGACCGGTATGACTATCCGTCAGGCGCCCACGTTGTGGTTCATCCGTATGACTGGCAGGCGACAACGGGGCCAACTACGCCTGGAGAGAGCACCCCGGCCGCGGCTATTGGCAGGGCAATCAGTGGACGCCGTTCTGACGGGTCAGGCGCAGAGGGTAATACAGTTGCATTAGCTGCGTTATCCCAGCGAAAACTGCTCAAAAAAGCACGGATATAGCGCCGCGCGGGATCGGCCCGCGCGGCGACTGCTGCGACATGATCGCAGCCCCTATCCCCGAACATCGAGATCGTAAGGAGTCGAGATCATGGGTCTTTTTTCCAAGGACATCGCATCGATGGACGACCTTTTCGTCCATCAGCTGCAGGACATCTACTATGCGGAGAAGCGGATCGTCGGCGCGTTGCCCGACATGATCGCCAAAGCGAGTTCGCCTGAGCTCAAGTCCGCGTTCGAAGCCCATCTTGGGCAGACCAAGAACCACGTGAAGCGCGTCGAGCAAGTGTTCCAGATGCACGGGGCGCAGCCACAGCAGGTCGATTGTCCCGCCATCGACGGCATCCTCGAAGAGGCTGACGAAGTCGGCGGCGAAATCGAGGACAAGAACGTGCTGGACGCCGCTCTTATCGCCTCGGCGCAAGCAGTCGAGCATTACGAGATGACGCGCTACGGCACGTTGATCGCGTGGGCGAAAACCCTGGGTCGCGCGGATTGCGCCCAAGTCCTGCAGCAAAATCTCGCCGAAGAGAGAGCCGCGGACGAGAAGCTGACCACGCTTGCGGAGAACGAAGTCAATCGAGCGGCGGCCTAAGGTCCGATCGAGTTAAAACGCCGGCGATGGTCATGCCATCGCCGGCGTTTTTCGTATGTATCGATGACGCTGCGCCATCGCCATTCCGATGTGAAAAACACGAGCGCGAAGTCTTCCGCTGACTATCGACAAAGATCATCGCGAAAGTGTTACCGCGCAATGCTTGACCGCGAAATCCGCTTGAGGAAAGTTCGCGTCCAGCTAGTCCGTCCAATCGAATTTTAACAGACGTGCATGCGGTTAGCCGTTGCGCGCGTCGCTCTGATTCCAAACCGGGTCGTGCGCCAGAGGGCGACGCGGGTTTCGGCGATTGTAGGTGTTTGGTTCAACGAGGAACCATAACGAGGAGGAAGCGCCATGAAGCTTTTGAGCACGATTGCCTGCGGAGCCTTGCTATCGATTCCAACGGTCGCGATGGCGACCGACCTCGCTCCGCTCGACGTGCCTGCAAAGGCATTGCCCGCGCCAACGGCGGATATCAGCCCGGGCATGCAGGCGTTTGAGGGAGCGCCGCTCAATCCCAACTGGAACAAATTGTGGAAGACAGGCGAAGAAGCGCGCGCATTCGCTGATGCACAAGCCGCTGACACGGTCAAAACCATTCCCGCCTTGCTCGAGCGCCAGCATGTCAAATCCGAAGCTTCGACGATAGACGGCGTTCGCGTTCACATTCTCACGCCCGACGACATTCCAACGGAGAACAAGGACAAGGTTCTCATCCACGTCCATGGCGGCTGTTATGTGCTCTTTCCAGGGGAGTCAGGAACGCCCGAGGGAATCATCATGGCGGGAGACGGACATTACAAAGTGATCTCCGTCGACTATCGCATGCCGCCGGAAGCCTATTTTCCTGCCGCTGTCGATGACGCTGTCACTGTCTACAAAGCGGTGCTGAAGGACACGCCGGCAAAAAACATCGGCGTCTTCGGCACGTCCGCTGGCGGCGCTTTGACCCTCGAACTCGTGCTACGAGCGCGTGAGCAGGGCTTGCCGGCGCCTGGCGCGCTTGGTGCGGGCACGCCGATGTCGGACGCGACCAAGACTGGCGACAGCTTCTACACGAACGAGAAGGTCGACAATATTCTCGTGTCACGCGACGGCTTCTGCGATGCGGCCACGGTCATTTACGCCAAAGGGCATGATCTTAAGGATCCGCTCATCTCGCCTGTTTACGGCGACATGCACGGATTTCCGCCCACCATCCTGACCACCGGCACGCGCGACCTGTTGTTGAGCAACACGGTTCGCGTGCATCGCAAGTTGCGACGAGCCGGGGTCGAGGCCACGCTTCAGGTCTACGAAGGTATGTCGCACGCGCAATACGAGTTCGACGACAGACTGCCCGAGAGCAAGGAAGCGTTCGGCGAAATCGCGTCGTTCTTCGGGGCGCATCTTGGGAAGTAGCGGCGTGGCGAAGTCGACGGTGTCTTCGTCCGCTAGGCTGAAAGGCGTGCGACCGCGCGCTTGTCGTGGCGGGCGAGACGCGTGAGGAGATAGTCGACTTCCGCCATCGCGGTCGCGCTCAGACTGGCGCCGGGTTTACGCTGCGCGTCGGAAGCGAGGATGCCGCGCTTCATCATCACGTATTTGCGCGTGGCCAGGCCGACGCCCTGCTGCTGCTCATAGCGGACAAGGGGCAAGTGGGCGTCGAAAAGGTCGTGCGCCTCCTCGCGCCGACCCTCGCGCGAGAGACGCACGACGTCGATCAGCATTTCCGGGAAGGCGTAGCCGGTCATCGCGCCATCGACTCCGCGCTCCATTTCGAAGTCAAGGAACAGGCCGCCGTTGCCGGTTAGAATCGGAACGCGGCGCAGCTGGCCCTCCTTCTCGAATCGCCGCAAAGCCGAAATCTTTTCCAGGCCCGGCCAGTCCTCGTGCTTCAGCATGACGCAGGACGCGTTGTCGGTGATGATCCGGCGGATGACGTTCGGCGTCATGATGACGCTAAGCGTCAGCGGATAGTCCTGAATGACGAAGGGGATGTCCGACCCGATCGCCTCGACGGCTTGCGCGTAATAAGTCACGATCTGATCGTCGGTGCGCAGCGACGGGGGCGGGGCGATCATCACGCCGGCCGCGCCTTTGGCCATGGCCGCGTGCGACAGGGCGCGCATCGCCGCGAATCCCGGCGCGGAGACGCCGACGATGAACGGCAGTTTTGGCGCGCGCGCGACGCAGCGGACGACGAAACCGACCGCCTCGTCGTGATCGAGCTTCGGCGCTTCGCCCATAATGCCGAGAATGGTGCAGCCGTCGGCGCCAGCGGCGACGTAATGGTCGATCATGCGGTCGACGCTGGCCTCATCGATGCTGCCGTCGGCGAGAAAGGGCGTCGGCGCAATGGGAAAGACGCCCTTGGCTTCGACCGTAAGCATGGAATCTGCCTTTGTTTGGACGGGTGGCGGTTTCCAGATGATCAGGGATTCGCGACGCTCTTGGCAAGCGCACGGCAATGGCGACAATTTGTTTTGCTTGAGCTAGAATGAGGCTTCGCCTCCGAGCGGCGAGATCAGCGAAGGTGGAAACCATGACGGAGAGGCCGACCGCACTTTCGTTCGTCAAGGCCGAGGCCACATCGCCGCCATTTGATAGCGCCCGACTTGACGCGCTCCTCGATGAGGCCGGCATTGAAGCGCTGGTCATCTCTTCAAAGCACAACATCCAATATTTGTTCGGCGGCTACCGGTTCTTTTTCTTCGATCATTTCGACGCCATCGGCGTCAGCCGCTATCTGCCTCTTCTCGTCTATGTCAAAGGCCGCCCGGACCAATCGACTTATATCGGGCACGCAATGGAAGCTTATGAGAAGGACCTCGGCAAGTTCTGGACCCCGGCCTTCCAAACCGCGCGAGCGAGCTTGGACTCTGCGCAGCTCGCGATCGATCATCTTAGAAAGCTTGGCCCGCAGGCGAAGCGTGTCGGAATCGAGCGCGCGTTTCTGCCTGCCGATGCGGCGGAACTCATGGCGCGCGAGCTGCCGGGCGTGACCTTCGTCGAAGCGCACTTGCCGCTCGAACGTCTTCGCGCGCGCAAGACCCGGGAAGAGCTGGATTTGCTGCGCCTGGCGTCCGAACTCGTGGTCGATTCGATGCTGGCGGTGATCGCCTCGCATGGGCCGGGGGCGACGAAAGCGGAAGTCGTCGAGGCGCTTCGCCGCGAAGAGGTGAACCGGGGCTTGACGTTCGAATATTGCCTCATCACGGCGGGGACGAGCCTCAATCGTGCGCCCTCCGACCAGGGGTGGGGCGCGGGCGACATCATGTCGATTGATTCCGGCGGCAATTACAAAGGCTACATCGGCGACCTCTGTCGCATGGCGATCCAGGGCGAACCCGACAGCGAACTCGAGGACCTGCTCGGCGAGGTGGACGAAATCCAGCTGGCGGCGCGCAAGCCAATCCGGGCGAACGCCAATGGCGGCGAGATCTACGCCAGCGCCGGCGAAGTGTTGAAGCGATCGTCGCGCGCGAATTCGATTGAGTTTGTGGCGCATGGGATGGGCCTCATCAGCCATGAAGCGCCGCGCCTGACTGCCCATGGGCCCGTTCCCTATCCGGCCTATGATTCCGACCGCCCGCTTGAGTCCGGCATGGTCATCTCGATCGAGACGACGATCGCCGATCCCCGTCGCGGCTTCATCAAGCTGGAGGACACGCTCGCGGTCACCGACCAGGGCTGGGAGGCCTTTGGCGATCGCGGGCGGGGCTGGAACCGGGCCGGCGGCGGCGCTTCTTAGCGCCGGGGGGGTGAAAGGACTCTTGCCTCAGTTCGCCCTGCGCAAGCCGCTGGTGATCGCGCCGGCCAGGGTAAGCGCGGCAGCGCCCCAGAGCGCAATCTCTGTCGCGTGCCGAGGCGCCTGTCCGAGCGCGACCGCGACCAGCGCGGTCCCGAACGACTGGCCGATCAGCCGCCCGGAGGATTGCAGGCCGGCAGCCCCGCCGCTTCGCTCGCGCGGCGCGCTGCCGATGATGACCCGATTGTTGGGCGACTGGAAAAACCCGAAGCCCAGGCCGCAGATCGCGAGGCGCCAGGCGAGCGAGACCGGAGTGGAATCGCCGATGCCCAAAGCGACGAGAACCAGTCCGCCGCCCATCACCAGAAGACCGATGCTGCCGAGGAGGCCGGGGATGAAGCGGTCGGCCAGGCGCCCGGCGATCGGCGCGATCAAAGCGGTCGCGAGCGGCCAGGGCGTGAGCAGCAGTCCGGAGGTCGACGCCGAGTGGCCGAGCCGGTCTTCAAAGTAGAATGGCATCGACACGATCGCCAGGGCTTGCGCCCCGAACGAGGCGATGGACGTCGCCAGCGAAAGCGCAAACACCGGCCGGCGCAGAAGATCAACCGGCAGCAGCGGCGCGGGGACCTTGAGTTGCCGCCAGACGAGCGCCACGCCGACCACCACGCCGACGGCGATCTCGATTAGCGCCGGCCAAGGGGATCCGCCCTGGCCGATGCGATTAACGCCGGCGATGACGAGTCCGAAGGTGAGCGCATTGAGGAGCACGCTCCAAAGATCGAGGCGGCCGGCGGAGCGTGGCGTCGCTGGCAGCGTCCGCGCCGCCATTATGAGCGCAACCACGCCGATCGGCACGTTGATCAGAAACAGCCAATGCCAGGAGGCGACCGACAGGATCGCCGCCGCAACGCTCGGGCTCCCGGCCGAGCAGACAGCGACCACCACCGCCATGTTGCCGACGCCCTGGCCAAGCCGCGCGTGCGGATAGATGAAGCGGATGAGCGCGATGTTCACGCTCATGATTCCCGCCGCGCCCAGGCCCTGAACTACGCGCGCGAAGGTAAGCACGGCGAAATTCGGCGCGAGCGCGCAGGCGAGCGAAGCGACAGTGAAGAGCGCAAGCCCCCACCAATAGACGCGCCGGTAGCCCAAGATGTCGCCGAGCGCCGCCAGCGGCAGAAGCGAGACGGTGACCGCGAGCTGGAAGGCGTTGACGATCCAGATCGCGTTCTCCGGCGCGACGGCGAATT
>JGI12659J15293_10000545_pt1 | contig 12322 bp, 14 predicted proteins | sample JacPinW_OM2H0_O1_FD_15293 | JGI IMG/M metagenome (IMG submission 15293) | reverse complement strand
GAAATGACCCTGAGCTCCTAGTCGGGATCGATCCATTTGAGCGTGACGGTTTGCGGCTCGACCGGCTTGTCGCGCGACGCCGCGCGACGCCCCCAACCGCGCTGCCGTCCGTCGGCGCTCAATCGCAAAAAATAAGCCGCAGCCTTGAGCCGCGTCATGGGATTTTCGTGGTCCAGCCCGTCGCGCAGCGTTTGCTTGGCCGCGTCAAGGGCCCGCTCGATCGCCTGGTAAATCGCGTCCGCCAGCATGGGCCGAGAACCCACCAGTCGACGCAAATCGACACTCGGCACGCCCAAAACCCGCGCCGCCGCAGCGATCGACCCGCATTTATCGATGAGCGTCTGCTCAATGATTTTGAGGTCAACAGGAAGAGCAGCCCTTTCCCGAACGGCGACTTCGCTACATGCTGGGGGGGCGGGCTGCGCGCCAAACTTTGGTCAGGGGCGCCTTATCGGCGGTGGCTCACCGGAACGAGAAGGATAAGTCCACAGCTGGTGGAACGCCGGTATGGATAGTAAATCCTGAGACGTGTAAATACTTGTTATCTTTATACGCGTCACGGAACCGCTCGGCGTCCTCTGTAAGCGTCTGAAATAATCTTATCTGCACATCGTCGTCTTGTTGGGTAGTATTATCTTCCACCCCTTCGATCTTCACAAAGTCTGGCTTTACATCACCAGCCATTATCCATCCTGTTTTACCATTATCGGCAGCGACTGCATAAAAATCGTTCGCCTTATCAAGTACGAGGAATTTGTCTCCTTTTTTAGCGGCAAATTCCTTCGGCGCCGATAGCTTCGCACCACCTAGAACACTCGCAAAGTCGCTGGTTACTTCAATTTTTTTCCCAATGGGCGATGACGCGGTGATTTGACGAAAAGATGATTGAATGTCTGCTTGAAATTTAGCTAAATCGGTATCAAGTTTATTCATGACATCGGCAGGAATACTATCCGAGTGAACTGCACTTGTTAAAGGTTGCTGAGCGAAACTGACGTTTGGCGTGAAGAGCGCCACAAACAATACAACCGCGCAGGTCGGAGGTGAAGGGCGTGACATGGCGACGTTTAACATGGGCGTCCCTGCTATCTTGACCACTGGCGCTTAGCCGAACCAGCGCCCATCAGTCAGACAGGCTCTTTCCATCGGGACAAGTCAATCTGACATTTCCGCTGAAGTCAGCGCCTGCGGCGTCCCATACTCCATCAGTTAGGGGGCCCCGTCGGTCGTTCAATCAATTCGCACAAAATCGACATCAAGAGCCTAAGTTCACGCGATGCGGCCCGGCGCGCCGAGGTCGTTCGGGTTGTATCCCCGACAAGCTCAATCAAATGGCCCACGCGCTCGATAAAAGCCTCGCCAACCTCTCGATGATCCAGATTGTCCAGTACGATGTTCAAACTGACCTTCCGCGCCTGCACAACCGCTGGGTTGTAACCCAAAAGAGGAGCGAATGGACGGCCCGACCTGATCACATAGGCCAATCTTCTGCCTTTTGAGGCCTGCGCGGCTGGTTTGCGCGGGAGAAGGCTTTATCCTGGCGCGGGAAGCTGCTTCTGATTGCGAGCAGCAGAAGGCGACTGCCCCGTCCAACGTTTGAAGGCGTGGTTAAAGGAGGTCGATCCTTCGTAGCCGAGCAGCCACGCGATTTGGGAAAGCGATAGGCTCGGCTCCTTGACGTATTGAAGCGCGAGGCTGCGCCGCAATTGATCCACGACCTCCTCGTAGGTCGTGTTTTCGTCAGTCAATCTGCGCGTGAGGGTACGCTCGCTATGGCCCAATGTCTTGGCGACCCTGTGTCGGTGGGCCTTGCCGTGGGGCAGCAGCTTTTGCGCCTCGTTCTCGACCGCAGCTCGTAGCGACCCGACTGCCGTTCCGCGCTCTTTTGCAGCCTCATCGCAGATGGGCCGAAGGGTTTCAAGCAAGTGCGGATCTTCGGTGACCAGCGGGAGAGCCAGCGTCTCATTTGAGAATGCGACTTGATCGCCCGATGCGCCAAACTCAACGGGGCAACCAAAGAAAGCCTCGAACTCCTTCAGATCAGAGTTGCGGGCATGGAGGAAGCTTAAGTGCGTGGGACGGATCTTCCGACCCGCGATCTCTCGCAAAGCCTTAATCGTGACGCCGACGCCAAATTCAGTAACCTGCTTCGTCGCGTGCCTGGAAAGGCCAATGAAACTGATCTCGGCAATGAGCCCCTCCTGCGCGGGTGCACGTTTGATGCGCACCGCTTCGTTGGCGATCCGGCTATAGCGCCCAAAGAGCGTTAGCGCCTCCTCGATGTTAGTCGCGGCTGACGTGACATAAAACAACAACCCCGTCTGGCGCGGATTTGCTTCTTTGGCCAGGTGCAGTCCGAAAGCGCTGTCATCCAGCGCTTCCGCTACATACTCAAGAAACTTGCCCTGAGATGCAGCTGAGATGCGCTGCTGCCCCCCATCAAAGTCCTCCGCCGAAAGACCGGCGCGTTGCAGCAATGGCGCTATAGCCACATTGCGCGTCTTTAATGCGGTAATTGCGAGCCTCGCGGCTATACCGGTTACGGTTGGGAGCGGCCGCCGAACCTGCTCGTCGATCACGTCCAGGGTCCCTTTGCGAAAGCTGGGTGCGATCTAGCAACCGATTGGCACGCAAAGACAAGACCCCAGGAATGATGAGCCGGGAAGCTGGCGCTGTCGGCGACCAACCGTCGTAGGCGTTTCAAAGTAACGAAGGCCACAAGTTTGCGCGTGCTGCTGTTTATACAAACGCGCGCCGTTCCTCCGCCAGCCGCTTCCGCAAACGCCACTTGGCGCGCGAAAGCAAAAGAATGGCCCATAAACACAAACTATAGGCGTGCTTTGTTGACTATTTGGCAGCCTCCAAGTTTGAGGCGAATGGCGAATTACGCCGCGTGTCGTCTCAGGCCAGCGGCCGCCGTCTGTCCTCCTACCGGCGGCCGCTGTTCCCATCCATAAGGGCCAACCGGGGCGAGCCCAGCAGCTCTTGGGGCGCCGCGCCGCCGCTCATGGCTAGCCGTCGCCGCCAGAGGAGAGCGGCGCCCATCTCGGCCTCGGCGCAAGCGCCTACTACAAGATGGTCCGGGCGGGCACGATCCAAGTGGTCGGGCGAGGGCGGATGAGCCGCGCCCTCTACTCTTCCATCGTCGAATACGTGCAGTCGCTGGTGGCCGAGGCTGAGGGCCGGAAGGCGGCATGAGTGCACTTCCGAACCAGAGAGGGGCCACTCCCGCGGATCGCGGATAGTGGCCTCTCAAGAAGCGAGCGGATGCCAGGCCGTCTCAGCAACCATTCTACCGCGCCCCTGCCCTGCGCAAAGCGTTCCACGCGAAAGCCTCGGCCCACCTGACGCGGAAAATCTATCGCCTCGGCGAACGCCCCTTGTTCGAACTCTTCCGCGAGCTCGACGCCGGCGCGCCCCTGATCCCGTGTCTCGAGGCGTATGCCCGCCTTGAAAGGTTCGCCGACTTCATCACGGCGAATGACGGCGATCGCCTGCCGCAGCCGAGGCTCGTTCCAGGTCAACGCACATGATCGACGCCCACCTCATTGAGCGCGCCCCGCGACGCCGATCTTCTGGCGACGGCCGTGACCCTTGGCGCACGCCTCAAACGCGCGACCGCCGTCGAGTGGGCTGGCCCGTGCCCGGTCTGCGGCGGACGCGATCGGTTCGGCGTCAATACCAAAAAACGGCTCTGGAATTGTCGCGGGTGCATCGCGGGCGGCAGGGACGCCCTCTCGCTCGTCATGCATGTGCGCGAGCTCGATTTCCGCGAGGCCGTCGCTTTCCTTGCGGGCGAAGCTACGATCCCGAAGCCTGCCCGCGTAAGGCCGTCGACGGAGCCAAAAGACACGGAAAGCAACGCCTTCGTTGAGCAGCTAATCACCGACATCGTCCGCGAGCTCGTCCCCGTTCGAAGAACGCCAGGCGAGCCATATTTCTCCTCAGTCCGCAAGATCGACACGGACGCGATCGCCGACGTGCTCGAGCGAACCGACGCCATCGGCTGGCACCCGTCCGTCCTATTCCTCGAGCAAGGCCATCCCCTCGACGGCCGACGGCTCGGCTGCATCGTCGGGATCATGACCGACCCCATAACGGCAATGCCAACGAGCGCGATCAGCCGAACCTATCTCACACCTGACCTCGCAAAAATCGGCAAGGCCAAGACGCTCGGCAGCCCAGCGGGCGTCGTTCGCCTGACCCCCGATGATGAAGTGCTCGGCGGCTTGCATCTCGCCGAAGGGCTCGAAACCGCGCTCACGACGATGTCGTGGGGCCTCAGGCCGATGTGGGCGACCGGCTCGACCGCGCTCATGTCGAAGTTCCCAGTCCTGTCAGGCATCGAGTGCTTGAACCTGATCGTCGACAACGACCGGAACGGCGCGGGCGAGAGGGCGGCGCGCGAGGCCGAGGCGCGCTGGCGGGCTGCAGGGCCTGAGGTCCGCCTGCTGCGATCTGACGCGCCCGGCGATCTCAACGACGTCCTCAGGGGGGCTCAAAATGAGGCGGGAAGAAAGCCCCGAGGATCAACTCGCGAGGCTGGGCGTGCGCGTATTGCCGGCGGCCGACGAGCGGCCGGTGCGCTTGAACGGCGAGGGAGGCAAGAGAGAGCAAGCCAGCGAGAAATCAGCGCGCTTTCCTCTTGTCGCGTTCGACGACGTGCTGACGTCGACCACGAGCTTCTATCTGATCAAAAACCTGATCCCGCGCGAGGGACTGGTCGTCGTGTGGGGACCGCCCAAGTGCGGCAAGAGCTTTGGGCCTTCGACCTCCTGATGCATGTCGCGCTCGATTGGGAATATCGCGGCTTGCGCGTCAAGGGCGGCCGCGTCGTCTACTGCGCGCTCGAAGGTCGCCCCCACAGAGACGCTGTCTCAACTGCTCAATCCGTGGAACTTTGTCGTCCTGCTGGCAGCGATACCTGAGCCCGCCTCAGGACCCGCGCGCGTCTGGCGCATGTGGGACAGAGGAAAAAACGACCGAGGCCGTGCGAAAACGCGGCGAATTTCTGCGGCGCGCCGAGCAGAGCGAAATTCTTCGCGATTTTCTTGGTTCTGAACGTCCTGAGGCTCGAAAAAGCGAACAAAATAGGTCCGCGTGAAAACGCGCAGGAGTTTTCACACAGCCTGAACCAAGAGCCGCTGTTCGGAAATCAACGGTGCAAGATGCGGACTTCCCGCGACAGCCCGGCCACAGTCACGCGAACGCGGGGCGTGTCCACCACCACAGACCCGCAGCGCTCATGCGCGAGATGAAATGCCTCACCGCCGCAGATTTGGCCGCCGGGTCAGGCGGCTTTCCGCAAGTAGGCGAGATCCGCATGGCGTTCGCAGTAAGGGCCGCGATGCGCAGCCTCGCCGCAATACCTGAACGTCGCAAGATCGCGCGGATTGCCGCTCGGCCAGCGGCAGGAGCTCGCCGTCAGGTCGACGACGGTGAGCCCCCCGTCGATCGGGTCTTGATCGACAAAATAGGCGGTGAACTCTACCTCGCCCTCGATCGTTTCGTCGACGGCGATGTCCGCGATGGCATCATCACTTGTAGGCATGGTTCATTGAGCTCTGGAATTTGTGGAAAACACGCGACCTCAAACGCGCGGGGCGATGCCCCTCAAGCGGCCACAGAACGCGGATTTTGTAAGGGGTGCCGGAGGGCGCGTCTTGTCGCCGTACGCCAATCCTCTGCTTTTTCAGGCCATGGCCCGGCTTTTGCTCAACATGAGCTCGGCTTCGCGCTCCCGCCAGGCGCGCCGATAGCCTGAATTCCGGCGCTACAACTAGTAGTTGGCCTGTTTCGCTTCAAGCCCGCTCGAGGCCGAGCTCCGACTATTTCCCAACCCGGTCGATGACGCGGCTCGGCGTCGCGGGCTTCGCCGACGCAGCCGTGCCGAAATACTAACGCTTTGAACGAGTGGGCAAGCAGAGCAGCTGTCGTTGACGGCGGCGTCAGATGACGCTCAGAGGCTAGAGCACACGTTTGCGCTGCAAATATATCCCGACAGAAATTCCAGAACTAACGAATGTTACCAATCCAAAGCGAGCGCTCCGATAAGGTTCTGCATATTTGTCTTAGCCGCATCTAAATACTCGCTATCCCCACGTGCGAACCCAGCGCCCAAGAGCCGCGTCTTTATATCTTCTTGTTCCCAGCGACTAAAAATATCTCCTTTCGCCTTCGAGTTCAAAGCCCAACGGCCAGCCGGGCACGAGACAAATCCCGGTTGAGCCGCTGCATATTGTCGCAGCTCTTGCTTATCGTATCGCTGGGTGAGAAACGCTAAAGCGCCAAGCATTTCAAATTCGTCGAACAGCGGCGTAAAATCGCTTGGGAGATAATTATAGTCGGCAGTCCAATGGCTAAAAAGTCGATGTAGGTGCTCGCTCAACGGTAACTTACGCTTGGTTCCGTTAAATTCTGGAAGCGTATTCCACAACTCAGGTGCTACAGCCTCCCATTTCGTTAATAGTAACCCTTCGACTAAACTTTTTTTAACGCCAAATTGATCTAATAGTTGCATGGTTAGTAATTTAAATACTTGTGAATAATCATCAATTTTCAAAACACCAAGACTATACGAGTAGGTCAAAAGCATAGCCGGATATAAGCGTAGTGCGTGCAAAATAGTAAAGCTATCTTGCATTTTCGGTTGTCCAAATGTTTGAATAACGTTTAAGATATTAGAAAACTCTTGAGTTGAACTCCAGCGGCCCAGAACCCCAAAAATTCTGGCCAGTGGTTCTACAACCGCTTCATAGTGAGTGATAGTTGGAACAAACGTTTCCTTGGACAGATGTCCAAGGGGGAATTTGTAATTGTTTACAATCACAAACAGTTGCTGCGCCTCCTGGCCAATTATTTCGTTTAGCTGAATTCGAAATTCTGGCTTTGAAAGGTATTTCTTCGTGCTCGATACCAGTAGTTCGGTGCTTCGCGGATTTGGCCGCTGCATTTCCACTTGTACGGATACCATGCGTTCTAGGTTGCTAAAAAAAGCGTCTGCGGTTTCTATAGCTATTACCTTACCGCCACGATGAGTTATGAGATCATTGGCATTGGAGGAAGGCGCGTTGATAGCCGCCCAAAACAAAGGATATCTCCGGCTCGGAGCGCGTGTAATGGCTAGCCTCAGCGCGGTATCCCACTCACCTGACCAGCCGCAAACAATTAATCCGTGTTCGTCTAAAATCCGATCGAGAAGGGCGTCCGTTTCCGGCGAATAAGAGCTCAGCTCGCGGTCCGTATTTCGAAGGCGCGTATCGAGATAGTCGCCGTGCACTTTCAGTAGAAAGCAGCGGCTATGTGTGATCGGGATTGCGCCCTTGAGGTCGTCGTCAGATTTGACGACAGTGGGTTGAACACCCGCATCCGAGAGGGCCATTTCCGTAAGGCGATCAAAGTTGGTTGTAATGATTACGCGGATGAAGCCCGTTCGAACAAGCCGAGCTATTGCACGATGTGCCGGTGTCGGCATTTTTCGCCCCTCGGCAACATCCTCGGGGGTCGGCTCAATGAAACTGTGAAGGATTGAGCGCCGTTCGTCCGTCGTCGAGGATAGTTGGTCAAGTAGATCGGCATAGCCCGGCTCTATGCCAAATTGTTTCGTGTACCAACGAGCCCAATCAGGCTCCCCTGTGATGCCCTGAAGGGCCGCGATGCGCTCAATGAGATTGAGTGTGATTTCCCAGCCTGTCGGAATTTGTCCCGCACGTGACACCCCCGACCCTATGAGAAGTGCGTAAACCCCCTTGTTTTCGTAGAGCGAGAATGCAAGGGCGGTGAGATTGTCGATCATTTCGATGAGCCTCCGAAGGTGACTGAACCGCTCCTCCCCGACCTGACTTGGTCTAGGCGACCGTCATCGGGCGGCGGCATAGTCGGAGCGTGGGAACTCCGGCGGCCGGGGGGTTCCGTAAAATCCGGTCAGTTGCCATTCTGTGAGCGGAAGCAATCCTTTACCGATGAACGCCGCGAGCGGGAAATGATCCACAACGAAATATATTAGTAGATAGGCAAGTTCTCGTAGGGCTGAGTTATTCTGATCAATCATTTCAATAGATAACGCAGTAACTCGGTCGTGGGAACGCTCTGAAAAATTCATATGACTTTCTGAAATCAGAACGTTGTATTTAGTCGGCGGAGACGTTGCCGCTCCGACGTGATCCGTTATGTGATAAACCTCAAAATGGGCAAGAGAATTCCTATACTTCACGTAACTCTTTGTGTCATTGTACAATGGGACCCACGTCTTCTCGTAAGCATCGGGCCGGAGTGCTTTCTTCAGCGCTCCATCTGTCAATTCTAACCTGCCCCCGGCTCCTGTTTTCTTGAAGAATTCCTTGGAGCACTCCGCGTGGCTTACGCCCATCGCACCGAACGCGGCGAGGTAGAGAGCAGGCTCAATCGACTGCCATTGGACCAATCCCCGGCCGAGCGCTCGGTACAAAACCTCGAGGTCGGCCTCGTTCCGGTTTAGCGGGGCGGGCAGCATAATGCCCTACATATATTTGGAGTACGGGCCGCTCAGCAGGCTTGCGATCGCTTCCGCGGCGGCCTGTCCGTCTGGGGTAGCCATATCGGGGCCGATGGCATTGAGCGCGGCTTCCAAAACCTCCCGCGCCGCGTCGAGGGTGAGAATATGCGTCTCGACGAGTTTTTTCAGCAGGGATGCGGCGATCAGACCGCCAGCCAAACCGCTGGCGTCGACCTTCTTGGGCGTATCGACCATTCTCAAAACTCCGACCGCGAGCGCCCAAGCGCGTTGGTAAATTTAGGCTCGGATTGGCTTGCAAGAGCCAGTCCGGGCCGCTTATTCATCCGCCTCAATTCGCCCGGAATTCAACTCACGTTTTCGTGCCGCTTCTCGTCAGTGACGCGTGTGCGGCGCTCTCGCCTCGCGGATCTCGACTGCGAGCTTTCGAGGCACGGCTAGCAGATGAGGAAGCGGTACGAAGTCGGACGATCAAGACGCGCGATGTGCTGCTCAGCGATCACCTTTCGCGATTGGCAGCGGTCTAGTTCTCGAGCCACTTGATGGTGGTGGCGGGCTCCGCCTCGTCGACCCCGCCGAGCTCGATCGCCGAGCCCGCTCCCCAGCCGCGCCGCCGCCCGGCCGTGGTTTGGGTCAGCATGACTTTCGCGGCCTGCAGCTTGTGCGTCTTGTCGTCGCCTGAAAGCGCGTCCAGCACGACCCGCGTCGCCTCATCGAGCACCTCCTCGACCGCCTCGTAGACCGTGTCGGCCAACTTGGTCGACCAGACCAGCTTTCTCAGATCCGCGGACGGCACGCCGAGCGCCTTCGCCGTCAAGGTCACGTTGCCGCTGGTCTTGATCAACTCCGCCTCGATCTCGCGGTGGTCGAGGTGCGCGCATGACTTGGGGATTATTTTGTTGGGTGACCACGCCATCGCTCGACCTCCTCCAGAAGCCCCAGCCGCTCCACAATCAACGCCCGTTTCAGCGACAGCTCCAAGGGCCGGCGCCGCTCGAGGTCCCGGTCGCCGCGAGGATGGACCCGAAGCGGGCCGCCCGCGAGCTTCGCCCGCAGCTTCTCAATCCGCCGGGCCCCGGCCCTCTTCCGCTCCGCGCGCGTCCCATAGGCAATCCGAAACTGAACCCCTTGGTTCCTGAGACAATTGCGGCACTGCGGTGCACCATCATACAGCTTTAGAAGCTGCGCCTTCCCCCCACACCGCGGGCAAATAAACAAGCTGATCCCACGCCCGTGCGTCCACTGGCGGTGCCAGAGCTTGACCTCACGCTTGAGGGCGTCCTCCCCCTCGCCAAAGACGACAATGGCGCTCGCCGCGTCAGGCTTGATCACCCCCAACGCCCGCTGCCTCGCCGCATTGACCGCGTAAAGATCGTCCTGAAATACGCGCGCCATGCCCAATTGTTAGCATGGCCATCGGCGGCCCGCGATCCGCGTCCTCTGCGGAAGGCCGCCGCATGAAGGAAACGAAGCCGTCGCCGACGAAAAACTGACCAAGCTGACCGGCAACGTGATCGCGGCCGTAAGCGCCCAGGTGCGGCATCTGGTGGATGTCGGGCTTGTTGAACCGGACAAGCTGTGCCTGACGATCGAGGCGCGGCGCGAGAAAGTGAAGGAGCTCACCGACGCCGGAATGTCGCAGCGCAAGGCGGCCGAGGCGCTCGGTATTGGCCTTGGAACAGTCCAGAGGGATCTGACCCACATTGGGTCAGAAAGTGACCCGGAACGGGTCGCCTCAGACCGCGACGAGCGGCGCGAGGCGGCGATTGTCGGCAACGAGGCCTTGGCTGCGGTCGAGGTTCTCGAGCCGATCCAGACGTTCGAAACCGTCGTCCTCGACCCGTCAAGGCGACGCCGACTTTTGTCGAGGCCGAGCGCGAGTGCTGCGAGATCCGCCTGCGGGCTGAACGCCGCTGGGGCGACCTTACCGGCAGAGCGAGAAGGCGAAGGGTGGGCGGCCATTGGAAACTCATCCCACGCCAGGATCGGTTTCCGATCCTGCTCCGACACTCGAAAGCATGGGCGTTTCGCTCAATCGGTCTTCTCGCTGGCAGGCGCTCGCCGATATTCCCGAGGACCAGTTCGGGCGCGGCTGCCCAAACTCGGCCGCAGTCATGCGCCCCCCTTCCGCCGCCGCTCCCAAGTCCGCCGGCTCACCCCCTCCTTTTCCCAAGGCTGACCCTCAATCGTCCGCGGTCGACCCCCCTTCCGCGGCCGGTTGACAGATGACCCAGATTTTCGGGTTTGGTCGCCACACGCCAGAGGCAACCGCTCAGCCTGCACAGCCGGGGCCTCATCCTGGATCTGCCACACCAGTCCCGTCGGACCCAGCCCCAGCTGTTTCCCCAGTCGAGGCCCATGCGCCTTGAACCCGCCCATGTCGCAAAATCCCGCAGCTCCGCGTTTTGCGTCAATGGCAATCAACTGTAATACATTTGCTGGAAGTGAAATTGCCTGGGTCGTGCCGGGGAAGCTGGGGCCCCCGGTTCCGGTCCGGACAGAGGCGGTGGTAGGGGGGCCAAATTGATCGGCTGCTAGAAAATCGGGGCTCTCTTTGGGCTCTCATCACCCCGCGCGCCTCACGCGCCAAGCCGAACGCTTGGCGGTCGTGATCCGTCAGGGGACCATTGCCTGCGGCCTCGACCTGACCAATCCCTCGCCGAGCCTGTGTGCGCATCCGGCTGCTTGCGGCCACATATTATTTCCACTTGTAAAAACTGTGAACGTTCGTATATCTGTTTACAGAGGCGCGCGGGGCAGTACGCGCACAGATGCACATTTGCGGATTTCCTATGCCTAAGCCGCTCGTCGCCTATTACCGGGTGTCAACTCGCGAGCAGGGCCGCTCCGGCCTCGGGCTCGACGCCCAGCGCGCCGCCGTCTCCCGTTTCGCCGAAGCTGAGGGCTTCGATGTCGCCGCCGAACTCACCGAGGTCGAGACGGGCAAAGGCGCCGACGCGCTCGACCGCCGCCCGCAACTTAACGCTGCGCTAGCCGAGGCCCGCCGTCACGGCAAAGGGACGCCGATCGCCGTTGCCAAGCTCGACCGACTGTCGCGCGACGTGCACTTCATCAGCGGCCTCATGGCGCACAAGACGCCGTTCCTGGTCGCCGACCTCGGCCCTGACGTCGAGCCGTTCCTGTTGCATTTGTACGCCGCGCTGGCCGAGAAAGAGCGGGCGCTGATCTCGAGCCGCACGAAAGCAGCGCTCGCCGCCGCCAAGGCCCGAGGCCAAATCCTCGGCGGCCCTCGCCTGACGGAGGCCCGCGCAATCTCCCATGCGCGCCTCAAGGCCGATGCCGAGGCGCATAGCCTGGCCGTCATGCCGACGATACGCGAGGCCCAGGCCGCAGGAGCGAAGTCGCTTCGGCAGATCGCCTCCGCTCTCAACGGACGCGGGATCGCCACGGCTCGAGGCGGCAAATGGGAAGCAGCGACAGTGCGAAACATCCTTCGCCGCGTGCAAAGCGGCGTCTGATCGCACTACCGCGCATCAGGGCCGTAGCCATTGCCTCGCGCGACGGTTCTGGTACTATTCGCTCTGCCTGTCGCCCGTTTGGGCGAGCGTACTGGGCCTGTGACCCAAAGTCCGTCCTTCAACGGACCTATGAGCCGGGACCCTGGCTGACTTTTACTTGGCCGACACCGCGCCCGCCTGTTGTGCGGCGTAAAGACGGACCCGCTGACCCTTTCTCGTCAGCTTTGCCGAAGCGTGTGAGCGCGAGCTCCTCGCCTTCAGCCATCCAAATCAGCGCCGCTAATCGCGGCGGCCGAGCGCACGCGTTGAGAGTGCGCTCGGAACAGGATGTGGGCCCGATCATGAAAAACAC
>JGI12659J15293_10000543_pt1 | contig 12335 bp, 11 predicted proteins | sample JacPinW_OM2H0_O1_FD_15293 | JGI IMG/M metagenome (IMG submission 15293) | reverse complement strand
TACCGTTCCACACCCCCACGCAGCGCCAACTGAAGACGGCGCAACTTTGGTGCGCGACGTGGAATCATTCCTCAACGAATACCTATCACTTCCCCGATTTGTTTCGCTTCCGTCGGCGCTCTGGGCGATGGCAACACACTGCTACGGAATATTCTCTGTTTTCCCATATCTTGGGGTTTCCTCTCCAACGAAAGGTTGCGGCAAGACGACCTTTCTTAGATGTGTGCAGTTGCTTTCTCATGAGGGCAAGCTATTCACGAATCCCTCCGAGGCATCGCTGTTCCGAATTATCGAGGAATTGCGCCCGACCCTGCTGATTGACGAAACCGAGCCACTAAGAGGCAAGCACGAACGTTCGGATTACCTAAATGCTTTATTCAACTCTGGCAATCGGCGAAGTGCTCGTGTGCCCCGATGCGAAGCACAAGGGAAAGGCAAAAACTACACCGTCATAGAGTACAGCGTGTATTGCCCTAAGGGTTTTGCCTGCATCGGTAACCTACCCGAGACGATTTCTGATCGCGCAATTTGCTTCACAATGCAGAAACGTCGAAAAACAGACCGAACGCTTGGGCCGTTTGTGGAGGAATTTGTCGAAGAAAAGGCGACTCCATTGCACGCTCGGATCGCAAGCTTTATAGAATCCCGCCAGGAAGAGATTCGGGCCGCCTATCGCCCGGCACTGACGAGCGTGATTGAGTTCTTGCCTGACCGGGATGCTGATAGCTGGGGACCTCTGTTCGCGCTGCTCGCAGTAATTGACAGCAGTCGGATCGCTGAACTGAAGGAATCCGCCGAGGGACTGACGTCTGCGAAGGTTGCTGACGCGCAAGATGACAACCTCTCGCTGCGTCTTCTGGCTGACATACGTTCGATATGGCCAGCGGAGGAACCTAAGATATTCACGGCAGAGCTGCTGAACAGGCTTAAGGGAATGCCGGACGGCCCTTGGGCCTCTGACGAGAAGTTTGATGGGCGCAAACTGGGACGATTAATGAAGCCGTTCAAGATAAAGCCTAGGGGCGTCCAGATCGGCGAAGTTAATCTGAAAGGGTACTACCGAGAGGAATTCCAAAACGGGGCGGGACCTTATTTGGAGTTTCAGCCGTCAGATGCGTCAGAACTCCTATAAACATTGGTGATTATGTCGATTTGCCTGCCGTCAGAGTCGCAAGGCAACCTACCCACGAAACCCACATGAACATTGGCGTCTGACGGTCTGACGGACAGAAAGTCGCTGGAAAGGTGGACGATGGACAGGGCGATTGTAGAACAGGCGGTACGGGCTCTGGCGGCAATGAATTCGGCCCGGAATCCTAAGGCTCGTACTCTTGCATGGCCAGCGGTTGCGCCTACAAATACGGATCAGCCCAACCTGCCTCCGCCAGCGAACTCGCCACAAGCGGCCGAATCGGCATGTTGGCACTGCCAAGGCAAACGGCAGTGCTCGTGTATCTCGTGCCTCGAAGGTCCGCTGGGACAGATCGCCGCCCCCTGTGTTGTGTGCCAACTGGCACGCTGCGAAGTAAAGAGCAAGCCGCAATGACCGCGAGGCGAGGCTATTATCGGATTCCGAGGAAGTTTCCAAGTAATCGCGTTGATGGCTTGCTAGCGGAAGTTGTTCGCGCCAAATTCAGAGCGGGCTGGCCGAAAGCTCGAATCGCACGGGAACTGCGACTCGCCCGACGCACGGTGATCCGAATTTGCGCCGCGTCCGGCCAGTACTCAAACTCACCACCGCCATAATCTCAAACGCCAAAGTCTGGACCAGAAGTCGCGTGTAATGCTGTTCGGAAGGCATCTTGTGAGGGAAGATGTTCGATACTTGAAGTTCGGCGGTTAACCCGAGAATTTCCCGAAGCCTTCGCCAAGCTCAAGAAACTCAAGGACTGTTTTTGTTCTGATTGTCTTGCCGCTCATGTTGTTGCTTTAATGAAAAATAGTTCCAGAAGGTGAGGTCCCACACAGCGCGTATCAAGCGAAGCGTAATACCCTTTGGCGTATCGGCTTCAATTCTCGCCTCTGGCGCTCCGCTGAACTCTTTCAACTCTCGAATGGCATCGAGCGTCTCGTAGTGATTACGGTGGGGGGCAGCCACCAGTCTTTCCAGTGAGCTTCTTAACGTCGCATCTAGAACAGGATCGAGTTCAAGAAGAGACTTAGCTGCAAGGCGAGTTGGCGCTAGAACTTTTTCAATGCCATAGTCGCTTTCAGGGACAAATCTGTAACGCTCGATTGCGCTGAGCAACATCGAAACCCGTCGGAACTTATCAGGTAGATTTGAGGATTGGTCGGAGAACACCTTACAGATTTGTTGGAATCGCTCCTGTTTGGTAATTAACAACTCTTCAAGTTTAGCATTTTCAGCCAATCTCGCACCGCGCAGAAGAGTATCAACGCATAGTCGGAAAACTTGTCGGCCAAAGGTCAGTAAGGAGTGGTATTCAGGTCCATTTGAAATTCTTCGAGAATCGGAAGCTACAAACTTGAGCCTTGCCGTAGAGCCTTGATGGACGATCTCGGATCGAGCTTTATAGAACTGCCACACCCACATGTCGAGTCGGGGAAATCTTCCGAGGAGAAGTGCGACGGAATCCACGAAACGATCCGTGACGGACTCTCCCTGCGGCAGACCAAGGAGCGTTTCAAATGCGACGGCCAAATTCACTATCGACCCCTGCTCTCCGACGACATAACTCGTGGCAGAATTGAACCAATTCATCGCCGTTAGAATGCGCTCTCCAGTAGAACCAAGCTGAGAACGTGGTGACTTGAGAAGTGGCTCGTAATCGGCCCCTCGGTACACGAAAAACTCATCGAGATTATGTGATAGGTCTTGAGACAGGTTGAGACCTATATGGCTCACAGGGGGATACAATCGCGACCCGCGCGTAACCCAAAAGAAGGTTTTGAAGTTATAGATGCCCGCGTATCCATCTACTTGCTGACGGGCATCTGGAGTCAGAGCAGTTTCAGTCCCGACATGGGTCGCATGATGAAATTCGACCTTATCCGGACGAACGATGTAAATCGACACCTTCCCAGGGCTAAAAATTGCAAGGCTTGCGTGCTCGTACATAAGGAACGGTTCGCCAGAAATTGCATGAGGCTCGGCGTAGCAGTACGCCACGAGAGTCTGTAGGCGTTCCAAATCCTTCAGCGTGCCCAATTCCTCGATACGCGATTGGGGCAAATCTAACTCGATGAATGGTACAGTGCAATAAGAGGCTGACCGCACTCGGAGATCGTCCTGCAAGAACAGCATCTCCGTGATTTCCTTAAGTTGTTGCGCTTGTTCGGGCTTAAGGCCAGAGTCATCGTCAGTGGACCGAAGTGTCAGCCCGGCAATATTGACTGGATGGCTTGTCTTTAGAAATGGAAATACCGCAAAGCTGTATGGGTTGACTACGTATGGCATGGAGACTATCGGGCTATCCATGCGAAAACTGTACAACAAGAGAGTTTGTGTTCGTCATAAAAACAGGGATCGAATGGGACACATCAGTAAACCAAATCGCTGCCACGACCTTAAACGACCTCGGCCCCAAGGTTCTTAAGACATCGGCGTTATAGTCCTCAATGGCAGATGGGTAGGTGCATAAAGTAGCGGTACTCGCTTGCACACAATCCCAGATAGAGAAATATTTACGACTGCGATCTCGCTCGAACCGCGCGCAATGAACCATTGGAACTTTCTAAGTCTCAAGGCCGAAATGAGATATGCGCGCCGTTCGCGGACCTTCCCGCGTCAGCAGGTCGCAAAACTTCCCTGGTCTTGCTTGCACGGGATCGGATAGCACGAATTTGCGCAACATGTACGCCTAGGCGAGCGGAGATTCTTAAGTCGAATACTCAAGTCACGGAATCACTGACAGCAGCGATTTGGTTCAGGAATCAGGGCGCTCCGAGTGAAATGCCGCGGCGAAGTGCCGCTGGCCGTCTGCCGGAAATCACAACTCACTAAGGGGAAAATCCGATGTTATTCTCTGCCGCACTGGGCTGCGACAGGGCCGAAGCGTCGCCGTCTTGGAGCATAAGGAGAAAATCAAGTGTTCAATGAGAAGTGGCGTCAGCGCCTCCGGAAAGGCGGGCGGATTTTGCTTTACGGATTGGTCGTAGCTTACCTGCTTGCGGTTTTGGATGACCTCAATTCAATTCAGTCCAATATTTCAGAGGTTGAAAGTGACCTCAGCAACCTCCAAGTTGATGTCAGCACGATTCAGGGTGACGTCAGTTCGATTGAAAGCGACGTTAGTTCCATCGAAGGCGATATGCCGACAGCAGCTCACACAGGCCAGCACCGGCCACACGCCATAGTCCAACACCGTTTTGAAACCATTTCCCTCCGACTTTTCCGGCCGCTAAAACCCCTCCATTTAGGCCATTTCTCGCTCGTGGCGTTACGATAACTACAATGAACCCCATGCACCGCGAAAGAGGCTGGTTAAAGAACGGCAACCCGTCTGGAGACCCAAGCTCAGCGCCAAGATGCGGCGCTAAGACACGACTCGGAGACTCCTGCCGTGCCCCTGCCATGCCAAACGGGCGTTGCCGAATGCACGGCGGCCCAAGTACAGGTCCCAGAACTCCAGAAGGATTGGCACGATCCCGAAGAGCAAACTGGAAGAGCGGCGAGTATTCGGCTGAAGCAAAAGCCGACCGCAAAGCATCGCAGGTCGCATTCTGGCTATTGGAAACGTTTGAAATATTGAAGCCGCGCCGCCGAACGCGACGACCGACGGATGCAGCTTTCATAGCGTTCCTCAGCAGAAATTACGAGGGCCGCGACGAAGAGGCTTAGCGTCGTGCCGCCCAGACGCATGAACGGTTCTGCGGATTGACGCGAGAATCGGACCGTGCGATCCGGACTCGAAATTTATCTCTTGGCGGAATTCCACAGCCTCCACTGCCAACCGATGCACGCCATTAGCAGGGGCACACAGAGAACTATAAGCGACAGCGAACTGACAGGATGAATAGGAAACCGAACTCCGGCAGCACCCAGTGCTGTTGCTAGGGCGAAGATTAAGGAGAGCGCCAATGTTTGGCGGCCGGCATTCACATTCCCGAGCAGAACAAGCCTCAACCAGAAACAAACCAGCAGAACGCCCACGCTAATTTCATACATTCGCGAACTTTCTGGGTCGTTCGCCGTCACGCTCAAGGCGAACCCTATCGTGATAGGCAAAAGTGACATCACGGAGACGTAGAGGAGAATACTTGGGAGTACCGAGAGCAGCAGTCTTGCGCTTACCCGCGCAACAGCCTCTATTGACCGGCTGCCTAAGGCCCACGTTGCGGCGATCCCCAAAAAGAGAATTCCGAATCCCAAAGAAAGCCCCACTCCATTCACTAGTGCCAGGCCAGCAATTACCAAAGTGCCGAACAAACCGACTTTGTGTCTGCGGTTCAAGTCCATCAGCATGCCTGTGCGCAGAATCCTTGCCAGTATTTGCTTCGGGGAACGATCCCGATCCTTGCTAGAAGCTCAACTGCGTGCGTGACTGCCCGAAAAACACTGTGCCCTTTTTTGTGCCCACTCTCCATAAGAAACCATCACAAACGGTAGCAAAGTCGCGAGGGCGAGAATCCCTCTTCTAGCGAGTAAAAGTCAACGCTATCGCAATCCGTAACTCTCGATCGTAAATCGCTAGTTGACAACTGTCACGCAGGAGGTCGCGGGTTCGAACCCCGTCGGCCCCGCCAAAATTTTCAAAAACTCCAAGTTGCCGCTGGCGTTCCTGTGGCCGCATTTGCTATTCGTTTCCCGCTCGTTGAGGGTGCAATTTTGTCTCGATTAGAAATGATTCCGATCCATGTTTTCTGTCAGTTACGGACGTTTCTAATAATTTCCAGTCTCGATTAGAAATTGATCCGATAGCGGGTACTGGACTCCGCAAATTTGCGGGGATCAGGGGCGCGCGCACGGGCCTGGTGCTGGTTATCATATCGTTATATTCATCTTCATGTATTTAATTCCATCGTAACATTAGCAGATTTTACGGAAATGTTCAAATCCACGCGATGTAAGGCGCATCGGAAGTGCTGCGGATTCAGCGGGATTCGGGGTGGAAAAATTTACGGAATATAGGCGAAAACGGGGCGAAGAATGTCGGCTGAAACTTACTCGCGTCTGCCGCTTCCAGCGGCCTCAAGGGCGAGCGAACGATAAATCAAACGGGAGAAAGTCAAGAACCGCACCCTTGCAAACCAAAGGGTGCGGCACCCCCGGCGGCAACATCGAATTCGATTCAAATTTAAGGGTGTGCCACCCGCCTCCAGACCGCGCTCCCAGCCGCTAGGACGCAGCGTTCCAGATTGCCTGGGGTCAGAGCGCCGTTACGTGGGACGCGGAACGCGAACCGTGACCCCGGCGATGTTGGAAATGGTTGTAAACCAAAGCCACAAGCAAGCAGCACAAGCCGAAACCGATCAGCGCAATTGCCGTGGTGTTAAAAAGCGCACTTTTGGCATTCTCCAGCCGCGCTTGGTAGGTAATCAGGAACGCAAGGCTATAGAGAAATGCCATCACTGAAATCCGATCTACCAGATTCAGTCTCCGCTGTGTGATTGCCGTCGCCAACATCGTCGCTGTAGCGTAAAAGAGTGTCAGGTACAAAGCGTCGAGGCGTGCGATGGGCATGGTGGGATTGGCAAGCACATGCCCGCTTGAAATACTCACCAGGCCGTTCAGCACCGCGAGCCCTAGAAAGCCTGCCATCACCTTAGCCCAGCGGTTCATAGTTACGATCATGATCGGCGTCGAAACGATGAGGAATACAGGCCCAAGCCATCGAGAAATGGAATTTGGAGAGAGCAGAGAGGCCACGCCGCCGAAAAACATTCCGCCCACCACGAAACCGATGAGTATAAGCGCCGCCGAACGGAAGCCGCTCTTCACTTGCGACATTTTGCTAGGGTTCGACATAGATTATTGGGGGATTGCACACCCAACCGCTTCTGCGCCGAACAGACCGGCATCAACTGCCGCTTTCTCACTAGCACTAAGTCCGAGACTCAACGCCCGGCTCATCGAACCGAGGAGTGATTTCGCTCCGCTCGATGCAGAGGAAAGCGCCTGGGGGAGTCCACCTTTCCCCGCCAGGTTAAGAGAGATTATGTCGGCTGTTCGTCTACCGTAGGTCAGCGCCGAACCCATTCCAGCCTGGATTATCCCCGGCGCTGCTCCGGCCATCGAAGTACCTGCGTCCGATGCTGAGCCACCAAATGCAGCGCAGAGACTCCCAAAGGTATTAGCGTGAAGCATAGCTTTTTCCTTAACAGCCTCCTTTCGTGGTAACTGTGTTTGTCTTAAGGGTCGTGACAGAAAAGCCATAACCTACTCCCATTTTAGGCCCACTGACCGACAGCATCCAGACTCCGTTCCCCTGAGCCCAAGAGACTTGCAGTTGTGCGTAACTGTATCCAACATTGATATTCAGCGTTGAGAAATTTCCGCTTATTTGCTGCACGGACCCTGCGTTAGTCACGAAAACGCTGGCACCTGCTCCGGCAAAAGCTCCGAAGACGCTCGTGCCAGTTGGCGCGGGGATGCCAGCAGAGTGTGTACCGGCATACGCTGCTACCGCGCCAGTGGCAAACGCTCCTCCGGAAAGACCGTTACCTGAACTGATAAATCCTCCCACGCCCCCTGATCCCGTCACCGCCGCGCCTGCCTTGCCTATACCAAGATCCCCGTTAGCTCCGTTGACGGTCTTTTGAACCCGGCGTCCAAAAGCATCGTAGAAATAGCAGGCGGTAGCAGTGCTGCAATTACCTGATGTACCGTCCACTTGCACGAGGCGATTCTCGGCGTCATAGAAGTAGCTGTGGTTTGCATCGTGAGAGGGCCGATCCTTCGGGTCTAGACGAAATTGGTATCGCTTGCGAACTTCGCCCAGCACGGCCACAAATAAGTTTCGCGTTCTAACCCTGCCCAGCAGGGCTTGGCGCCGATAACAGCCAATCGTAACAAAATGCAGATGCCCTTGGCCGTAAATCCGCACCAGTTTATTTCGCATGTCCCACACCCGAAGAACAGCAGCATTCGAAACCAAAGGGTGCGGACCCCCGATCCGTCAGGTCACCCTTTGATGAAATACCAGAGTGGTATCATGTGTAGGCCAAAATTGTGAGGATTTTCAGGTCAAACGGAGAAAGTCAAGAACCGCACCCTTGCAAACCAAAGGGTGCGGCACCCCCGGCGGCAACATCGAATTCGATTCAAATTTAAGGGTGTGCCACCCGCCTCCGGCGATGTTGGAAGTGGTCATAAAGCCAAGCGAACAGCAGGAAGCAAAATCCAATCCCTAGAACTACCCACATGAGGTTAGGAGCAACCGCCTGCCAGAAGAAGCAGACGACGAACGCGAAAAGCGCAACCCGATCCGTGGCATGTAACTTCCGTTTTGTAAACGTGAATGACAGCACAGCGGCAATGGTGAAGAACACTATCATCACCACACCGTCAAGCCGAGAGACGGGAACTTCCGGGTGGTTCACCGCGTGTCCATCCACAAGCGAGAGGACGCTGCCCAGGATTCCATAGGCAAGAAGCCCTGGGAAGATTTTCACCCAGCGATCCATTGTCACAAGCGCAATAGCCGCAGCCAGAGCGAGAAGTACCCATCCAACGGCGGGCGAATGCGGACTCGGTGTAAACGCAATCGCCATTCCCGCGAACACTAGGCCAAGCCACGCGATTCCAAGCAGCCACACACCGGCTCGCCGGAATCCCTGCTTGGTCTCGGTGGCTTTTTCTCCCATGGTGTTTCTCACTGCGGAATCGCGCAGTTAATGGCCTCAGCGCCTGTGAATGCTGCATCAACCGAAGTTCTTTCCAGAAAGCTCAGCCCAAGACTTAACACGTTCCCGATCGATCCAAGAGCCGACTTCACGCCGGCCGATGCCGGGCTAAGTGCCATCGGAAGTCCACCTGCACCCGCGAGGTTGAGAGACATGATGCTCGATGTTCTTCTTGCAAAGGTCGTCGCCGTACCCATTGCTGTGCTAACGAGACCTGGCGCACTGGTGGCCATAGTTCCAGCCGCGTCACCCGTCGAGCCGAAAAGGAAACCGTTGATCGAATTCCCCGTCACGGCACTCACAAGAGGGTTGGACGAGAAGGACGTGTTCGTTCCAGTCGCTACATTGATGCCGAGTTCAACGCTCCCGCCGAGGCTGTAGGTATTCGCGTTCGCAGCCATACATGCTTTGTACGTTTGACCCGGCTGTCTAATGCCCAGCGTGAATCCCGTCGTTTGCGGCGAGGAGATGAAACTGTTACCCGGGTCAGAGGTCCAGATATCGCTCGTGTAAGTGGATTCGCCGGTGTCTCCGTTAACGGTGATTGATTGATTTAGCGTTGGAATCCACGTTCCCCCACCCTTACTCTCGCAGTCGTCTTCGGTGAAATCGATCATATTCCCATTTCCATCGAAGCAATACAGGCCGGACGGGTCAATGAAGCTGAGAGGGCTGTTCAACACATAGGCGTAGCCGTTCCAGCTTTGGGGATTGCGCGGATCTGCGCCGTAATTCATCGGATCGGGGGACATAAAGCGGCCCGTGGCCGACGAATAGTATCGCGCCGCGAAGTTATCAAGGCTGGACTCGGCGTCGCGTTCTTTGCCCGTGAAATCGTGGGTTGTGGTAGTAGAAGAGCAAATGCTTGAGTCTTGCTCGCCGTAAGGATAGAAGGCGATGCAGCCCCCGGGCCCACCGGATACGGTAGTCAGTATGGTGCTTGATCCCACTTGATCTTTATCTACGAAATAGGTGGTACCGCCTGAATATTGCGCTACAAGCTGCCCATTTAGACAGGCATAGCCGAGAGACCAACAGGTCGAGGGACAATCGTTATTGAATTCCGTGACTACGTTGCCCGCACCATCGTAAAGAAAATCGGTAGCGATTCCGTTAACGGTCTTCTGAACCCGGCGACCGAAGGCGTCGTAGAAATAGCAGGCAGTGGCAGTACTGCAATTACCTGATGTACCGTCCACTTGCACGAGGCGATTTGAGCGGCGCCCGCGGCAACATCGAATTCGATTCAAATTTAAGGGCATGCCACCCGCCAGTCGCAGCAACTTCGAGCGACTCGCGATAGATGACGCCTCGTTCATTGCCGCGCGCTCGGGCCATCAAGCAGGCAATCTGTCCGGCCTCGATACACGTTTGTCCCAAAAGCGCACAGGACAAACACTTGTCTCCCACTCACGCCGCTGTAAGTATCCGCAACATCTGAGGCATAGGACGATAACGTGACGGGGCCTGATTTGCAACGCGCTCAGCTTCTACCTCGATAGACTCTAAAGAGAACGGTGTCCAATGCTACGGCGTGAAAGGAGAACTATATGACGTTCGCTAAGGCTCTGATCCTCTTTCTTCTCGGCGCAGGTTCTGCCCAGGCGATGCAACTCAGCCCGGTATCCGGTGATCAGCGGTCGGTGGATCGCGATGCGATTCGAGTTCATATTGATAAGATTTTCCAGGCCTATATCCAGAAGAACGCCGATGTCATTCGCGCCACTCATGCCAATGACTGGACCGGTTTCCAATCGTCCTCTCGCACTGCGATCCATGGAATCGACCAATATATGGACGACGTAAGTGGCTTCCTCAAAGCGCCCATAAAGATGACCGCATACAAAATGCTGGAGTTCGATGTGATTTTTTACGGCGACATCGCCATCGTCCCGTACATCGCCGACGTAACTTACGAATATGACGGCCAACCTTCAACCCAAAAACTTCGGGTACTCGACATATACGCAAAATTGGCGAACGAGTGGAATCAAGTCGGCTCCGATACCACCTTGCATCCGGAGTCGCTCGCGGCTCAGTTGCAACAAGCTCAGCCAGTAAGTGCTTACGCGAAAAAAGACTTACTCTCCGCACGCGAAGCGGTCTGGCGTTCTTGGTTCGCGAACGATAGTCCGCGCCTCGCAGAGCTCGTGCCCGCTGAATTGATTGCCATCGATCAAAGCGATAAGTGGGAGAATCGCGACGAGGTCCTCGCCGGGGCCAAGGACTTTGCGGGCAAGGGCGGCAAACTTGTGCGTCTCGAATTCCCACAGACGGAAATTCAGATGTACGGATACACCGCCATCCTCTACTCAAAATATCTGTATGAAATCGAATTGGACGGAAAACGGTCCACGCAGTCGGGCCGGGCTACAGAAATGTTTGTCAATCGCGAGGGGAGATGGGTCAACGTGGGATGGCATCTGGACTCAGGCAGTTAATCGTCCGACGATTATTCTAGTGGAGCGAGGGCACTCGCTATCATCATCGGGTTTAGAACGCTCGTGCGAGGTCGCAGGTTCGAACGTCGCCGGCCCTGGCAATATTTTCACGGATCCACAGTTGCCGCTTTTTTTTCAGCACGACGATCAGCCCGGACGCGGAGTCATGCTTGAAACGACCGATCGCACGCTTCTAAGCAGCTTGCCAAAACGGCATTCTGGGTTGTTGCTCGGCTGACTTCTTCAGTCTGTTCAGCTTGTCGGTTACGCTCGAGGGGTCGAGGCCTGCGCTCCTGCACACGCTCGCAAAATCCTTCTGGCTTTGAAAGAGAAAGCGCTCCGCTTCCATCTTCCGTCCCAGGCTGGACGACTGCCAGTCTTCGAGCGCTTGCAAAAGCACCGCGGTCCACAATCGGCGTGACCCAACCTGATCGTCGAAATGGTAATCAGCTTTGGAGCTTGCCTGTTCGTAAATGTTGATGTTCATCTATATCCCCTGGTAAGTTTTTCTAGCGCCTCAGCGGACCGTAGTCCGAACCCCGGCGCTCATACTTCTACTTATTGCACACGACACGCCAGAGTGATGGGCGTAACATAGCTATCTGACTTTGCCTCTCATATCGCTGAAAATAAGCCACTTCCATATATTTCTGGTGGATGTACTTGCTAAAAGCAAGAGCGGATGATGCTATGAATGTGTTCTAGTTTGAAACACAGGAAGGTCGCGACGGCCGATATCATCGCTTTTACGCGATGGGTCCACAAAAACTGCCCTGAATCCGGGCCCAAACCAACGCGTCGGCTGCTCATCTCATTGATTCGGCAGCATTTCCCGTCTAGCGTGACGACGGCGAAGAAGCGAATTGCGTCTGTGCCGTTTTGAAACGCTCGCCAACCGCGGAACATTCCATTGGCCATCTTGATCCCCGTAATAGGCCAGCGCCTACAGGCGCGTTTCGACAGTTCTCACCGATGCAAGCCATTCACGTTGACTGTCTCGTACCCGATGTGGAACTAGGACGTAGCCCATCCTTGTCAACTCGATATCTAACCAGTACGCTGAAATCATCAAAGCCGGACAATCGTTCG
>JGI12659J15293_10000539_pt1 | contig 12345 bp, 10 predicted proteins | sample JacPinW_OM2H0_O1_FD_15293 | JGI IMG/M metagenome (IMG submission 15293) | reverse complement strand
TGGAAGAAACCGCTAGTCGATTCGACCTTGACGCTCGCGTTGCTCACAGGCATGAGCGTGCGTACGGTCAGCGCAAAGGTTGTTGCCAACCTGGGCTGGGACAAAGTGAAAGCGACGCACCCCGTGTTCGCGGGGGACACGCTGTACGCAGAATCGACCATCCTGTTCAAGCGCGAGTCGAAGAGCCGGCCCACGCAGGGAATCGTGACCGTGACTACTCGGGGTGTGAATCAGGATGGGGCGGAAGTCATGAGCTTCGAGCGCACCATGTTGATCTACAAACGAGGCCACTCGCCCGAGCCTGCTGCGAACTATTAATGGGATCCGCATTCCGTTGACCGGAGAAGTGATGGCTTACGAAAGCAAATATAAAGCAATGCTTACTGATAGCCGCAGCGCTGTCGAGCAGATCGGTAGCGACAGCATCGTCGCCATCGGCCAGGCAGTGTGCCAGCCACCAGCGTTAATGGAAGCGCTCGCGGCCCGTGCGGAAACTGCGAATATCGACAACGTGAAGGTGTACTACATGCACGCAGAAGAAAACATGAAGCGGTCGCTTCTGCGCTATGAGTTGATGGGTCGGATCAAGCCGTATTGCATGTTCATACAAGAGGCCGAGCGTGACCTAATCAAGAAGGGGCAACAGGATGGTGATCGCAAGGTCGTGTACTACGTTCCAAACTCGTTCAGTCAGTCGGTCCGCTTCTTCACGGAGCACATTCATGTCGACACGTTTCTGGTGACCGTGTCGAAGATGGATCGCAATGGGTATTTCACCTTCGGAACAAATAACGACTACACCAGCACAGCGGCGCGCTCGGCCAAGCGGCTGATCGTGGAAGTCAATCGGCATATGCCGCGCGTCTACGGTCGTTCTGCACTTCATATCTCGGAAGTGGACGCCATCGTAGAAAACGATGCTCCACTACTGACGCTGACTCCTCGAGCGATTCAAGACCATGAACGACAGCTCGGCCAGCGTATTGCCGAACTCATTCCTGAACATGCTTGCCTGCAAATCGGTGTGGGCGGAGTACCCAGCGGAGTCTGTGAGGCGCTGATGAACCGTAACGATCTGGGCATTCATACCGAAGTGCTTAACCCTGCCCTGGCACTGTTGATCCAGAACGGGGTAGTTACCAATCGATGGAAGAAAATCAACCCTGGAAAGTCCGTCTTCACCTTCGCGATGGGAGACGAAGCCTTCTATGACTTCATGAATGACAACATCGCGATTGAAAGTCATCCGGTCGATTACGTGAATGATCCCGCCGTGATCGCCCAGAACGACAACGTGGTGTCGGTGAATTCAACGATCGAAATGGACCTCACCGGCGCCTGCAATTCGGAATACGTGAATGGGCATCAGTTCACTTCCACCGGCGGACAACTCGACTTTGTCAGAGGTGCCTATGCGTCCAAGGGAGGAATGTCGTTCATCGCCTTCCAGTCTGCGATCAAGGAGGGCAAGATCAGCAAAATTGTGCCTCGACTCTCTGGTCCTGTAACAACACCTCGCACCGATGTTCACTACGTAGTTACCGAAAACGGCGTTGCAAATCTGAAGGGGCTCTCCTCTACGGAGAGAGCACAGGCTTTGATCGCACTGGCGCACCCCGCGTTCCAGGACGGGCTCACGGCAGCGGCCAAGGAGAATCACCTGCTGTGAGTCTGAAGAATTTGAAAACCGGAGAGACCAATATGAAGGACCGATGCATACATCCGAACGCAAGCACTAGCCACTCTGCTTTCCATAGCAAAGCTGTCGGCACGAGTGCCACGCGAGAAGTATGGTCGGACCGGTCGCGAAAGCGTTCAAAACAGACGGTAGTCTTGGTGGCAGCTCTTGTTTTCTTTGCAGGAAATGCGTGGACTCAAGAGAATAACGCAGTCCAGTCTCAGTCTGTCGCCACCAGTTCCGACTCTGGCGAGGCGAACGACACGAACGCGGCGAATAATCCGGCTCACCCTCTGCTTTCAGTCGATCTGCAAAACTACTTCGTGCCTTCGCCAGAAGGATTTCCGGGCAGAATCGGTAATCAGGGGTTACTGCGAGTTTCTGTGCCGATAGACGCATTCGGCTTTCATCAGTTCCTACGCACAATCCTGCCGATCAACACAACTGCCAGCGTGCAGGGCGGCCCGAATACTGGAGTCGGGGATCTGACGATCTACGACTGGGTGCTTTTTAAAGAGCATGGGACCACAGTCGGAGTCGGGCCGCTTATCGCCGCGCCAACAACCAGAGGAGAGGTGTACGGTTCTGGAAAATGGCAGGCTGGTGCAGCCGGACTCGTGGTTGCGCCTCACAACTGGGGATTATTGGCTCTAGTCGCTACCTATCAACACTCCCTCCCTGGAAACAGTTCAAGCCCGGTTGGCCAGCTCACGTCTGTGCAACCGTTCGTTATCCGCAATTTGCATCGCGGCTTCTACTTCCGATCTTCGGGAGCCTGGACGTTTGACACTTTTCACCATGTGCAGGACATCCCGCTTGGATTCGGCGTCGGAAAGGTATGGAAGGGGTCAAATGGCGACATAGCGAACCTCTACATTGAGCCCCAATACTCCGTGTTCCAAAGCGGTGTTGGATCGCCCAAGTGGCAGGTTTTCGCCGGTGCCACATTTAAGTTCCCGACGGGGAAACGGCAGATGGAGCGCTAAGACAAGCGCGGCCGCTTTCCGGCGTGGTCCAAGACGGGCTCAGGGCAACGGCCAAGGAGATGCACCCGTGAGTCTGAGTAATTGGAACAACGGAGAGACGAATATGAATAACCGATGCATGCATCCGAACGCAACCGCTATCGATTCTGATGTCTATAGCGAGATCTTCGCCACGAGTGCCATGCGAGAAGTGTGGTCGGACCGATCGCGAATACAGTACTACCTGGATTTCGAGAAAGCTCTGGCTTTAACGCAGGCGCATCTGGGCGTCATCCCAAAAGAAGCGGCTGAAGAGATCTCGCTGCACTCCAACGTGTGCGAGATGGACTTCGGGAAGTTGAAGGATGCAACCGAGCACATCGGCTACCCTGTGCTACCAGTCGTTCAGCAGTTAACTGCGCTTTGCAAAGATGATCTCGGGCAGTGGTGCCATTGGGGTGCAACGACCCAGGATATAACGGACACCGCCACGATTCTGCAGATCCGCTCCGCACTCCAGCTTGTCGAAGACGAAATGAAGGCGATCTCCGCATCGCTAGCTCACCTCGCCAAAGAACATCGCGACACTCCGATGATCGGCCGGAGCAATCTGCAGCAGGCTGTGCCTCTTACCTTTGGATATAAAGCGGCGGTGTGGCTTGCCGGCCTCGACCGTCATCTTGAGCGCCTCGATCAGATGAAGAGACGTGTCCTCATGGGTGAATTCGGAGGCGCAGTAGGAACGCTTGCTTCTCTCGGCAAACAGGGCCTGCCGGTTCAGCAGGGTGTCATGGAGACGCTCGGCCTTACACAGCCGCCGATCGCATGGCATACCGTGCGCGACACCATTGCTGAGGTTGGCTGCTTCCTCGGCATACTGTGCGGCTTGCTGGATAAGATCGCCTCCGATGTCAAGGTCATGATGATGACGGAGCTAAATGAGGTGCAGGAGCCGGCCGGGGGCGGAGGTCGCGGAGCGTCGAGCACGATGCCGCAGAAGCGCAACCCCATTTCCTGCGCTTACATCACGGCCTGTAGCAGTGTTGTGCGCCAGCATACTGCGAGTCTTCTGAATGCGATGAACGCAGACTTCGAGCGTGCCACGGGCACGTGGGAGATCGAGTGGCTCGTACTACCCGAGATTTTTTGTCTGAGCGCCGGAGCTCTGGCCCAGGCTAACTACATGCTCAGTGGGCTGGTCGTTCATCCCGACAATATGAAAAAGGATCTGCAACTGACCAACGGCCTGGTAAATACCGAGGCCGTCATGATGGCTTTGGCTCCGAAGATGGGCCGCGGTAAGGCGCACGATAGGCTTACGACCATTTCCATCGCTGTTTCACAGGGCAAGGGACAGCTGATCGATCTTCTGTCGAACGATCCTGAAATTGCCAAGTTCCTTGACCATACAACTATCGAAAGGCTCATCGAGCCAACCAACTATCTCGGAAACTCCGGCGCGATGGTCGATCGTGTTCTGGCCGGGAGAGGAGAGTGAAATGTTGCTAGATACGATTTTGAGCGCACTCCTACCAATGGTCGTCACCTTCCTGCTCGGTTTTGTGGCGGCGTGGCGACACGATTTTGGGTCAAAGGATGCCCCAACCCTGAATCGGATGGTGCTGCTTTACGCCGTGCCGCTGGCGCTTTTTGCCGGAACGGTTACCACGTCGCGTGCGGCACTCGGTCAGGACATCCCGCTGGTCGTTGCCTTGTGCGTCGCCATCATCGGCTTCTACGGTGTCGTGTTTCTATTGTGCCGTCTTGTTTTCCGCATGCAACTCAGCAACTGCGCTCTGGCCGCGCTGACGGCTTCCGCGCCAGCAGTGCCTTTCGTAGGTCCAGCCGTTCTCGGTGACCTGTTCGGAGGGCTCAGCGCTATCCCAGTCGCCATAGGCAGTCTCGTCATCAACCTCACAGTCGTGCCAGTGACGATTCTGCTTCTCGCTTTGGGTTCGACGGCGAAAGACCAACAGGACAACACTCCCGTCGCGCAGGACGGTCCGCATTCGCCATCATCCGCCAAGTCTTACGCCTCGGTTTTCGCTGCCAAACTCGTGGAAACGGCCAAAGAACCGATGGTGTGGGCACCCATTCTCGCTTTCATTATCGTGCTGTGCGGCTTTCACATTCCTCAACTCATCGTCCACGCGTTTTCGCTGTTAGGACAAGCATCCGGGGGCGTCGCCCTGTTTGCCTGCGGGATTGTGCTTGCTTCCGGCAAAATCAAAGTCAACCGGTACATCTTGTTATTCGTATTCCTGAAAAACATCATGCAACCGGCCCTGGTCCTGGGTGGTTTGCGATGGATCGGCTATGGCAATCCCATTGCCAGCGAGGCGGTTCTGACGACGGCCATTCCGACCATGCCGATTGTGATTATGTTGGCTCTGCAGTACCGCACCGCACAAGCGGAGGCAGCCTCCGCCGTGTTCCTCAGCGTGATGGGCTCGGTGGTCACGATGGGGGTTTTCATCGCCCTAACCCACTAAACAAATGAACTCACCAACTAGAAACGGAGGATNNAAATCATGACTCAAGTTGAATCTCTCGCCAAGTATGCCGCCCGCGCTTCCTTCGCCGACCTTTCGGCCGAATCGCGCAGGCAGTTACCAATTCATATTCTAGACTCGCTGGCTTGCAGCATCGCCGCACTGGGCGCGGGCCCGGTCGACGCATGTCGCGCCCAGGTCACGGAGTTCGGCGGTACCGGACCCAGTACGCTGATCGGAGGGGGACAAGCAAACCCTATCTACGCTGCGTTCTGGCACACCGCACTCGTGCGCTACGTCGATTTCATGGACAATTTCCTGGCCCCAACCGAAACCTGCCACACGGCGGACAATTTCGGGGTGGCGCTGACCATCGCCGACTACGTGGGCGGTAGCGGACGCGATTTAATGCTCGCAGTCGCATTAGGCTACACGGTGCAATCCCGTTTGGTTGATCATGCCAACTTCATGAGCAGCGGCTTCGACCACACCTCACAACTGGCCTTCTCGCTCAACGCCGCCGCCGGCCGGCTGCTCGGTCTGAGCGAGCAGCAGATCGCGAACGCTATCGCGATGGCTGCGGTCAGCGATGCGTCCTTCGCCGTTGTTCGGGCGAAGCCGCTGTCGCAATGGAAGGGTCTTGCTTCGGCGCAGTCCGCGCTCGGTGCCATGAACACTTTGTTCCTGGCTCGTCGCGGAGTGCAAGGGCCGCTCCAGGTCGTCGAGGGCCCGCTGGGCATTGATCACCTCCTGAGAATGAAGATCAACATCGACTGGGACAAGCAGGGATATGAGGGCGTCGTGGAGAGCACGATCAAAAAATACAACTCTATGATCCATACGCAGTCCGCGGTCCACTGCATGGTCGAACTCGCCGGGCAGAACAAATTCGACCCCGACAAGGTTGTCTCGATTGAGGCAGATGTGTTCCAACTTGCATACGACTTCGCCGGCGGTGGTCTCTACGGCGTGGACAAAGTCATCCGTATCAAGGAGCAGGCGGATCACAGCCTGCCGTATCTGCTTGCGGTGGCCCTGCTTGACGGTAACGTGATGCCGGCGCAATTTAACCCGGAGCGTATCGTCAAGCCCGATGTCCAGAACCTGCTGAAGAAGGTTTCGGTCCGGCCGAATCATGAATTCACGGAAGTGTATCCCAAGAAAATGCCTGCCAAAATCATCGTGCGGCTGCAGGACGGGAAAGTGATTGAGCATGAGGTCCAGGACTACCCAGGCCTCGCTTCTCATCCGTTCACTTGGGAAGAAGCCGTCCAGAAGTTCGACGCACTCGTGGCCGGTCGCATCGACAAGGGGCTATCAAGCGAGATCAAGGATGCCGCTCGTTCGGTGGAAAACATCCAGGTGAGGGACTTGATGAAACTGCTCGGCTCCGTCAAGGCGGGCCAAGGGACGTCATCCTCACGGAAAGTAGCCTAATAAAACCACAGAGACAGATCACAAACCGACAAGGAGAGATTCAAATGGAAATTACATCCGACAGTGTTCGCGAAATCTTCAAGGGACTTGAAAATGGCGACGGAGCTGCCTTCTTCGAGCACGTGGCTGACAACGTGGACTGGATTGTGGAAGGGACCCACCCACTCGCTGGTCACTACTTNAGCAAGAAGGCATTCATAGAGGGCACCTTCACCAAGTTGAGCCAGGTTCTCCCAAATGGCGCGCAGCTCCATGTGGAGGATTTGCTCGTAAAGGACAACGAGGCGGTAGTCGAACTTCACTCTTTAGCAACGGCGAAGAACGGCTTGCGCTTCGACAATCGCTACTGCTGGGTAGTCTATTTCCGCGACGGAGTCATTGTGCGGGTTCGTGCGTACCTCGACTCTGCGATGGTCGCCCGATTGTTCGAGGAGAATCCGATCGCATGATCGGTTGCAACGGTCCCATTTCCACCGCCTCCAGCCGATCTGATGGAATAGCTGGCGTTCGTGATTGAACTGGGACCGTTTCACGCCCGGGAGTTTGAGTTCAAAAATCACTGATCTGGCCGAAACAAATCTCGGGCGCCGAGTACAAGGGAAATCAGCGTGCTCGATGTCGCAAAGGTGTCGAATGGAACCCAACGCTAGCGTCACTTTTTCGAGGACTTATGGTGGGAATTCGAGCGGGTACCTCGATTTCGTTCTTTCTTCTGGCGTTCGCGAGCTACGCTCTCGCTCAGAGTGCGCCTGGTTTGCCTAGCCAGCCGTGGCATTCAGCAGAGGAGCAAAGATTTGAAGTCGATGCGCGCAATTTTCATGATTCCAGATTCCACATCGATCCGACGAGGACTTATTCACTAGCGGAGTTGATAGATTTGGCTGAAGCGCACAATCCCGAGACTCGTGTCGCATGGGAACGTGCCCGTGCCCAAGCCGCAGCTTTAGGCGTTGCACGCAGTGAGTTGTATCCCACGGTGGCGGCGGCTGCTCTCTCTGAGACAAGCCGCTCGAATGTTCTGTTTGGAAATGAATTCTTCCCGCAGACGATCCAAGACTTTCAGGTCGGGCTCGATCTTAACTACACCGTCTTCGACTTCGGCGCCCGATCCGGTCGAATCAGTGCGGCGAAGGCGGAGCTTCTCGCGGCCAATTTCGCATTCAACGACACACATCGCAGCATCATTTACCAAGTAGAGCAAGCTTATTACCGACTGTTGAGTTCTGTAGGGCAGGAAGACGCTGCGCGAGCGAGCCTTGCCAACGCGCAAGCAGTGCAACAAGCCGCGGAAGATCGCTTGGCACATGGCCTCGCAACTTTGCCCGACGCATTGGAAGCTCGGAGTGCGACGGCGCAGGCAGACTATGATCTGCAAGCTGTGCTCGGAGCTGAGGAGATCGCGCGCGGAGATCTGGCGACTGCGGTGGGGACTTCCGCGCCTGCTGTAATTCACGCCCAACCGCTCGATCAGGTCCCGACTCCCGAGTCGATTGGCGATACGGTCGATCTGGCGATCAACCGGGCACTCGAACAACGTCCCGACCTGATGCAACAGGTGGCTGCAATAAGATCCGCAAATGCAAAGGTGCAGGAAGCGCGGGCCGCATACTATCCTGCGCTGAGCGTCAATGCCACGCCAGCCGCGCAAGCCGTGTACGGGCTGCAACAGCCAAACCCGTGGACGCACACCGGGGACTTGGTCGGCGGAGTGACTTTGAATCTCCAATGGACGGTGTTTGACGGAGGCGCAAGACGGAACCGACTGGCACAAGCGCGGGCTAACGTTCACGCGGCAGAAGCACAAGCGATTGTTGCCCGCAACCAAATCGCCGATGAGGTTTGGACCGCTTATTCGAATCTGAACACGGCATTTCGGCAGCGGCAGGCAGCGCTCGCTCTCTTGCAAGCGGCCGATCAGTCTTACAGTGCCGCGCTGGAATCGTACAACTATGGTGTACGCAGCTTGTTAGACGTAACCGCGGCCCAGCGGACACTTGCGCAAGCCCGCTCGGCCGACGTACTGGCGCGCACGCGGGTGCTCACCGCGCTCGCAGACTTGGCTTCCCGAACCGGGGATTCCATTCAGCCCAACAAGGCGAGGTCTCTACCATGACTGGAGACGCTAACCAAAGATTTGTGCGCTATCCAATCGCCTTCGCTCCCTTGCTGCTTACAGGTTGTGGACGAGCGCCCGCCGTGGACATCCTGGGTTCATTCTTTCCCGCTTGGCTCATTTGTTTAGTGGTGGCGATCTTGTTTACCGCTGTCGGCCGATTTGTGCTTTTGCGATTCAACATGAATGTTGCTTTACCCGTCATCTTCTATCCGAGCTTTACCGCCTTTTTCACATTCGCACTGTGGCTAGTCTTCTTTCACTAGTCAAGAAGAGCAACTATGGCCGTTGACACGAATACGAAACCCCAAAGGCTGCTCAGCCGCCGACTGAGTATCGGCTTCGCACTGGCGGCAGCGGTGCTCGGCGCAGTGGCCCTTTATCGCACGAATCACTATCCACGCACAGATGATGCGGCAGTTTTTGCAAACTTCATCGGGATTGCGCCCCAAGTAGATGGACCCGTCATCCGCCTGAACGTGCGTGACAATCAGTTCGTGAAAAAGGGCGAACTACTCTACGAGGTCGACGATCGTCCGTACCAGTATGCCCTTGAAACAGCCATTTCCAACCAGGAGGCGCTCGAAGGTCAAATTGTCGACGAGCAGCGAAGGATAGCAGCATTGGTCAGCGCGGTTTCTGTTTCGCAAGCAAAGATCCATAGCGCTGAGGCTGACGTCGCAAATTCGGAACAGGGTATCAACAGGGTGCGAGCCGAGTGGACATATGCAAGCAACAATCTGCATCGGCTAGAGCCGCTGCTGACCAAACAATTTGTCACAGTAGATCAAGTGGATAGAGCAAAGACCTCGGAAGTTGCGCAGGCAGAGGCCCTGAGGCAGGCAGAGTCACGGCTGCAACTGTCGCGGGCCGAGTTAAACTCTGTTCTCGCGCAACACGAGCAAGCACAGCACGCCGTCACCACGCTCGAGCCGCTCATCAACCAGCGTGGAGCAAAGTCTGCGGCGGTAAAGCAAGCTCGTTACAATCTGGGCAACTGTCGCGTTTACGCACCATTCGATGCTCGTGTAACGAATCTCACAATTTCTGAAGGCGCCTATGCCCACGTGGGCCAGCAATTGTTCACACTGATTGACGCGCGCACCTGGTGGGCAATCGGCAACTTTCGTGAAGGCCAGCTCAAGCGCATTACACCTGGAATGCACGCTGAGGTTTACGTGCTGTCGAGGCCCGACTTGCATTTTTCAGGCGTAGTTGACAGCGTAGGTTTCGGCGTCACACCGGACCCGGACGTTGTTGGCACCTTACAACCCTCTCTCCCGGACGTCCCGAGAACTCTGAACTGGGTCCATTTGGCCTCAAGATACCCCGTTCGTGTGCGCGTATCCAACCCACCTTCTGATTTGTTTCGAATTGGTGAGTCAGCCATCGTCACGATTCGCGGAGATTGAAAATGGCCACTGCTGCACAAAGCCTATACGAATCACCCCACGCTCTGACTTGGTTCCTGGAATTTCTCAAGGAGGAGTTAGCTCCATATCCGGGGCGAGCAGGAACAATAGCGCGGATGGTGCTGGCTGCGACTCTGGTCATGATTATTTGCGTGACCTTTCGTATTCCCTATGCGTTCGAAGGCGCGATTTATACATTTATCGTTTTGCGCGAGAGCCCCAGGGCCACGCTGCAATCAGCTGGAGCAGCACTCCTCTCTGTGGGAATTGGCGCAGCCTATGTCTTGATTTCGGCTGGGTTTGTTATCAGCGTTCCGATCCTGCATTTTCTCTGGGTCATTGGTTCGTTCTTTCTGACTTTTTATGCCCTCAGTGCGATGATCAATTACGGCGCAGCCTCGACGTTCGCCATTATGATCGCGGTCGCCGTTCCTATATGGGATCGCCATGTATCTGCCGAAACTAATGTGGAAGATACGCTTTGGCTCACATTGGCGGTATCGATAGGAGCCGTGATTTCGGTCGCAGTAGAACTGGCGTTTGCCCGTGTAAATCCGGGCGACGATATTGTGTTGCCCATCGCCGAACGATTGTCCGCGGTAGAGAGTTTGTTAGCTTGCTACGCCGAGGGCTGTCCCCCAGACAACGCAAGCAAAAATAAGGTCATCAGGTTCGGGATGCTTGGAACATCGAGCTTGCGGCGCCTCCTCCGGCGCTCTGACTATTCCGCTCAATACAGGGTGCAAATGAGTGGTGTTGTTGCGCTGGTTGGAAGGCTCGTCGACATTACCGCCACCCTGACTGAACTCAGCTTCGAGCCTACCGAGAGCGATGAGAAGCAATTGCGTGCTTTGGGAGCCACCATCGCGATCATTCGCACTGATCTAATGAACCGGCGACTTTCAAGCTCCATTCACTTTGATTCTGACCATGCCTTCTCCCATGTTCCGTTATTGACCGAAATGCAGAATATAGTTTCCTTCATTCCTCAAGCGTTTACGGACTCTGAGTCAATGAAAGTGCACCTGCCGGCTTCACGCGACATGTCGCGATCGAAACTTATGCATCAGGACGCATTCGTTAATACCGAACACCTTAAGTTCGCACTGAGAGGGTGCTTGGCAGCTAGTGGCTGTTACATCATTTACAACTCCATTGCCTGGCCGGGCATCGGCGCGCCCGCGATGGCCACGTGCCTGCTGACGGCCGTTTCAACGGTCGGAGCGTCTCGTCAAAGGCAGATCGTGCGCTTCGCTGCCTTCGTGGTGGGCGGGTTTCTTATCGGGATAGGCTCGGAGATATTCATTCTGCCGCACATCGATTCGATTCCTGGATTCACGATTTTCTTCACACTGGTCATAGCACTCGCCGCTTGGTTCATGACATCAAGCCCGCGATTGTCATATTTCGGATTTCAGCTCGTTGTTATCTTCTGCCTCATGAATTTACAGGAGTTCGCGAGACAGACATCGCTTGCAGCGGCAAGGGACCGAGTCGTTGGGGTTGGCTTGGGACTATGCATGATGTGGCTGGTATTTGATCAGCTCTGGAGTGCGCCCGTAGCCCTGGAAATGCAAAGGGCCTTTATTTCCACCTTGCGATTGTTGGCCCAATTCGCACGAGAACCACTCTCGAAAGATCTGACAGTTGCTGCCGAACGCGCCTTTTCGTTGCGCGAGATGATCAACAGCAGTTTCGAAGAAGTCAGAGCGCTCGCCGATGCTGTGCTATTAGAAACAGGCCCTTCTCGGCAGCAGGACCTTGTTTTGCGCGGTCGAATCGAACGCTGGCAAGCGCAGTTGCGGATGCTTTTCATAATGCGAGTTGCTTTGTGGAGATACCGCGTTCGGGTCTCCGGTTTTGAACTGCCTGCGCCGGTGGCTACGGCGCAACAAGAGTTCGATGAAGCTCTCGCTGATGTCATAGATGGTGTGGCCGATCGGTCAGAGGGCAAAACATCGCAGGGGAAAGACGACTTTGAAGATGCATTCGAGGACCTAGAAAGAACGGTCCGATCGTATTGTTGCGAAGGACCGCAAGCATTGCTTGCACCGGAACTGCAAGCCTTTCTCGCTCTGTCCCGCAGAATCGCAGACCTGACGACTTCCGTGGCACTGGCGGTCGAGAACGCATGAGAACAGATACGAATTCGCGAATGACTGAACAACCAGAGCGGCGTGCCCGGAAATCCCTTCTGGATATTGTCCTCGGCCGTCCGCTAGCCGATGGCGACGATCACGAGCAGATC
>JGI12659J15293_10000537_pt1 | contig 12349 bp, 9 predicted proteins | sample JacPinW_OM2H0_O1_FD_15293 | JGI IMG/M metagenome (IMG submission 15293) | reverse complement strand
GGCGGCTGTGCGCCAGCAGCCTCCGCGGCTGCCGGGCCCGGCTCGGCCGCGCTCGCCGGGTCCGACGCGCCACTCGCACCGGCTGCCTGGCGCTCATCCGTCAGCCGGGCGAGCGCATTGAATACGCTCGAGCATCGGCCGCAGCGCACGTAACCCTGTGCCACGCGCAGGTCCGCGGCGGTCACCACCAGCGTGAGGGCGCATTTGGGACAGACGGTGAACATCGAGGCTGCCAGCTCAAGCCATCAGGCGGCGCGGTCCCGCGAGAGCGATCCAGTCGTCGCGATCACCGCAGCGGCGCACATCAAAGCACGTGGCATAAGCGCCTGTCACCTCCGCTTCCTCGTGCGCCATGAGGCCCGCCAGTACCAGTTGCCCACCCGGGCGTACCAGTGCCGCGAAGCGCGGCACGAGCGAGCACAGCGGTGCGGCCAGGATGTTGGCGAGCAGCACGTCCGCGCCCGCCGGCAGCGTGCGCCAGCTGGCGTGCACCTGCAGCGAACCTAAGCCGTTGGCCGCGGCGTTGGCGGCGGTCGCGGTCAGGGCCTGCGGGTCGATGTCAAAAGCATGCACCTCGCAGGCCCCGAGCCTGCCGGCGGCAAGCCCGAGCACGCCCGAGCCGCAGCCATAGTCGATGACCCGCGCGCCGCGCTCGAGATGCGCATCGAGATACTCCAGGCACAGCGCGGTGCTCGGGTGCGTGCCGGTGCCGAAAGCGAGCCCGGGGTCGAGCGTCACTACCACGGCGTCGGGATCGGCGACCCGCTCGTGGCTCGGGCAGATCCACAGCCGCCGCCCGAAGCGCAGCGCGTGAAAGTCCTTGAGCCACTCGCGCTCCCAGGGGCGATCGGCCAACGGCGTGGCGGTGATCGCCGCGGGTTGGATGCCGAGCACGGTGGCCAGTGCGCGCCGCAGCGCCTGCGGATCCCGCGGCTGCCCGAACAGGCATGACACCTGCGTGCTGCGCCACAGCCGCACCTCGCCGGGTGCCGGCTCGAGCACCGGCTCGTCGCCGGCGTCCATGAATGTGACGGCAGCGGCGCCGCACAGCTCGGCCGCCGCTTCCGCGGCCTGCGCATCGAGCGCGCCCAGCACGAAGGACAGCTCGAGGAAGGCACTCACCGCAATCCGAGCCGGCGCTCCAGGTAGTGGATGTCGGTGCCGCCTTTCTGGAACGCCGCGTGGTTGCAGATTTCCTGGTGCAGGGCCACGTTGGTCTTGATGCCCTCGATCACCATCTCGGCGAGCGCATTCTTCATGCGTGCGATGGCCGTGTCGCGCGTGTCGCCGTGTGCGATCACCTTGCCGATGAGCGAGTCGTAATAGGGCGGCACGTTGTATCCGGAGTACACGTGGCTGTCGACGCGGATCCCGGGACCGCCCGGCGCATGCCACAGGCGGATCGGCCCGGGCGAGGGGACGAAGGTCTTCGGATCCTCGGCGTTGATGCGGCACTCCATGGCGTGGCCGCGGATCTGCACGTCGCCCTGCGTGTACGGCAGCCGCTCGCCGGCCGCCACCAGCAGCTGCGCCTTCACCAGGTCGATGCCGGTGATCAGCTCGGTGACCGGGTGCTCGACCTGGATGCGGGTATTCATCTCGATGAAGTAGAACTCCCCGTCCTGGTAGAGGAATTCCATGGTGCCGGCGCTGCGATAGCCGACCGCCCGGCACGCCTCGACGCAGCGCTCGCCCATGAAGCGACGCTGGCGCACGGTGATGCCCGGGGCGGGCGCCTCCTCGATCACCTTCTGGTGGCGCCGCTGCATCGAACAGTCGCGCTCGCCCAGATGGATGACGTTGCCGTGCGCGTCCGCCAGCACCTGGAACTCAATGTGCCGCGGCCGCTCGAGAAACTTCTCCATATAGACCGTGTCGTTGCCGAAGGCTGCCCGCGCTTCCGCCCGCGTGATGCCGACCGCGTTGAGGAGCGAGGCTTCGCTGTGGACCACGCGCATCCCGCGGCCACCGCCGCCCCCGGAGGCCTTGATGATTACCGGATAGCCGATGTCGCGCGCGACGCGCAGGTTCTCGTCGGCATCCTCGCCGAGCGGGCCGTCCGAGCCCGGCACGCACGGCACGCCGTGACCCTTCATGACGCGGATGGCCGATACCTTGTCGCCCATGATGCGGATCGTCTCGGCCCGCGGGCCGACGAACACGAAGCCGCTCTTTTCCACGCGCTCGGCGAAGTCGGCGTTCTCGGAGAGAAAGCCGTAGCCCGGGTGTATGGCCACCGAATCGGTGACCTCCGCGGCACTGATGATCGCCGGCATGTTCAGGTAGCTCTGCGAGGAGGGCGGCGGCCCGATGCACACCGACTCGTCGGCCAAGAGCACGTGCTTCAGGCTGTAATCGGCCGTGGAATGGGCCGCGACCGTCTTGATCCCCAGCTCGCGGCAGGCGCGCAGAATCCGCAGCGCGATCTCGCCGCGGTTGGCGATGACGATCTTCTCGATCATGCGTGGGTTATTCGACGACGAACAAGGGCTGACCAAACTCGACCGGGTCGCCGTTGCGCGCCATGACCGAGGTGATGCGGCCGGCGCGGTCCGCCTCGATCTGGTTCATCATCTTCATCGCTTCGATGATGCACAGTACCTGGCCGACCTTGACCTCATCGCCGATCTCGACGAAGGCCTTGGCCCCGGGCGAGGGGGATCCGTAGAAGGTCCCCACCATCGGGGCGGTGATGACGTGCTCGTTGGGCTTCGGCTTGGGCGCGCCGCCCTCGGCCGGGGCCGCCGCAGTTGCCGCGGCCGGTGCGGCGCTCGCCTGGGCCGGCGGTAGCGGCTGTGCTACGGCACCGCCGGCCGGCATGCGACTGATGCGCACCGCCTCCTCGCCCTCCTTGATCTCGATCTCCGCGATCCCGGATTCCTCGAGCAGCTCGATCAGTTTCTTGATTTTTCGAATGTCCATGCCGGGAATGCCCCCTTGAGCGAAACGTCGCGCCGCCTTCCGTCTAAGGTGTTCGGCCCAGCCGCAGCGCCGCGGCGCGTACCGCCGCCTCGTAGCCGAAGGCGCCGAGGCCGCTGATCACGCCGATCGCGATGTCGGAGAAATACGAATGCCGCCGAAAGGACTCGCGCGCCTGCGTGTTGGACAGGTGCACCTCGAGGAACGGCAGCCCGGTAGCGAGGATCGCGTCGCGCAGCGCGATGCTGGTGTGCGTGAACGCGCCGGGATTGACGATGAGAAACGCCACCCCTTCCGAGCGCGCCCGGTGGATTCGCTCGATCAGCTCGTGCTCGGCATTGCTCTGGAACGCGATGAGCTCGTGCCCGCATTCGCGCGCGACCTCGGCCGCGCGCTTCTCGATCGCCTCGAGGGTGTCCGTGCCGTAGACGGCCGGCTCGCGGGTGCCGAGCAGATTGAGGTTGGGGCCGTTCAGTAACAGCAAGCGGGCCATGGAGCGAGAGCTTGTTCAGCCGCCGTTCAGCGAAACGGCGGCGAATGTAACCTAATTTGCCGCTATCAGGCTACTTATTGTTGTGATTTGCAGGGATCTGCCGGAAACGAGCCGTCCGTGCGCCCGCACCGCCTGGGCCTAAGGCCGGGCGGCCAGACGCTCGATGCCTTGCGAGATCTGCGCCCGGGCAGCCGGCAGGCTGATTCGTCCCAGCTCGAGGTCACGCATGCGATCGAGGATGAGGTCCGCCTCGTCCCGGCGCAGCTCGCCGACCTTGACCGTGATGATCCGCCCGGTGCGATCCGCAAATACGCTGAAAGGCAGGACCGTGTCCATGCCGAAGGCGTTCGCCGCCTCCAGTCCCCCCCGCTCACCGACGAGCACAGGATAGTCGATTCCATGGCCGGTGGCGTACTGGCGCACCGCCTCGGGGCTGTCCAGCGCGATCCCTACGACTTCGAGCTTCTCGGCCGCGCGCGCGTGCCGCAGCGACTTGAGCAGCGGGATCTCGCGCCGGCATGGCTCACACCACGTCGCCCAGAAATTGACCAGCAGGGGGCGATTGCTCCAGTTCGACAGCGCCTGAGGCGCGCCGTCGAGGCCCGGCAGCTCGATCTGCGGCAGTTTCTCGGGAATGCGCCGCGGGGGCGGCGTGTCTGCCGGCGGCGGTGCCGGGACGGCGTTGCCCGGGCCCTGCGCAACCGGATAGAGCTGTGCGGGTCGGGGCGCCGCCAGGCGATGCACCAGGAAACCGCCGGCGGCGGAGGCCGCCAGCACCAGGGCGACGAGCAGCAGGCCGCCCGCGCCGGCACGACGCGGCGCCGGGGCCGGGGCCGTCACGTGGGCGCACGCAGTGCCGCGCGCGCGCGGGCGGCGAACGCGTCGGCCTTCAGGTAGCCGACCACCCGAGCGGCGGCGCGCTCCTCACCATCGGTACCGTAGAAGGCGATGGTCGGGGGACCGAATATGCCGAAGTGCTTCAGCAGCGCCTGGTCGTCCGCGTCGTTCTGCGTCACGTCCGCACGCAGCAGTACGCTGCCTGCGAGCGCGGCCTGCACCTGCGGGTCGCTGAAAGTGTAGCGCTCCATCTCTCTGCAGGAGGTGCACCAGGCCGCCGAGAAATCCACCATCACCCCGACGTGACGGGCGCGGGCCTGCGCCACCTCGCGGTCGAGGTCCGCAAGGGACTTGATGGGACGGAATGGCAGCGTCGGGACTGCAGTGGTGTGCAGCGGAATGGGGGCGAGCGGATCGGTGCCGCCGAGCGCCGAGCCCGCGGCCAGCGCCAGACCATACACGGCCGCCGCCACGCCGACGGCCCGCAGGCCCCATGCCCCGGCGGCGGACCTGCGGCTCTGGGACCACAGCAGTGCGGCGAGGATCAGCGCCGGAACCGCCCACAAGGCGAGCGCGAGCTGCTCGGGCACAATGCGCGCGAGCATCCACGCCGCCACGGCGAGCATCATCACGCCGAAGACTTTCTTGACGAAATCCATCCACGGACCTGCCTTGGGCAGCAGCCGTCCCGCGGAAGCACCGACCACGAGCAGCGGGGTGCCCATGCCGAGGCTCATGGCGAACAGCGCCGCTCCGCCCCGCGCCACCTGCCCGGTCTGACTGATCACAAGCAGGGCGCCGACCAGCGCGGGCCCGACGCAGGTCGTGACGATCAGCGCCGACAGCGCGCCCATCACTGCCACGCCGCCGAAGGTACCGGCCGACTGGCGATTGCTGATCCCGGCGATCCGCGTCTGCACGACCGCCGGCATCTGCACCGTGAACAGGCCGAACATCGAGAGCGCCATGGCGACGAACAGCGCCGCGAACAGCGCAAGCACCCACCATTGCTGGAATATCGCCTGCACCTGGCGGCCTGCGGCCGCGCACGCGACCCCCGCCAGGGTATAGGTGAGGGCCATGCCGAGCACGTAGGTCAGCGAAAGGGCGAAGCCGCGCGCGGCAGTTACCGGCCGGCCGCCGCCGGCGATGATCCCGGACAGGATCGGCACCATCGGCAACACACACGGGGTGAACGCGAGCCCGAGCCCCGCGACGAAGAATCCCCCGAGCATCAGCAACAGGTTGCCGCGGACGAGCGCGGCGAACCAGTCCTGGTCGGACCCGTCGCTGCCGGCGACATCAGCACCCGACCCGGGGCCGATCGCGGTCGCGGCACCGGCGGCCAGCGTGACGCTCACATCCTTCGTAATGGGCGGGTAGCACAGCCCTGCTTCTGCACAGCCCTGGTAAGTCACCCGCAGGGGCAGCTGCAGAGTGCCGCCGTGGGCGCGCGCGACCGGCACGGTCGCGGCGAGCTCGTGGTGATAGATCTCCTGCTTGCCGAAGTACTCGTCCGATTTCATCTCGCCGACGGGGAACTGGGTGGTGCCGAGCTGCACGTCGCGGCTCGCAGTCTCCACTTTGATCCGCGCGCGATAGAGGTAGTAGCCCTCGGTGATCTGCCACTCGAGGCGCACCCGGTCGCTGCCATCGCCCGAAGCTTCGAGGCGGAAGGCCTTGTCGGGCGGCAGGAAGTCATCACCGCTCGGGTGTGCCGCGCTCAGCACCGCGTCGATGCCGGTGGATTTTCCAGCGGCGCCGGCAGCTGCCGCGGTGGAGGCGGGCGGACCGGCGGCCGGCGCCTGGCCTTCGGCGGCAGCGCCCAGCAGCACGAGGACGCACAGGGTGAAGAGCGAAATATGTCTCATGGATGCTTCAGCGTACCGGAGGGCGAGTCCCCGTCAGGACGCTCTGTATAGCTTAGCCCTTGGATGAACGGCAGGAATTGGGGTTCATTTACGCGCAAGAGCCGCGACGTTCCCACGGGGCCGGTGGGCGTGGCGTCGTGGCGCTGTGCCGCCCCCACTGAAAGCGGCCCTCGCGCGCCTCCCGCGAGCCCCTGCGGGCCCCCGCGGGGCTCCCGGGGTTGTGCATCGGGGCATGCTTCGGACCCTCACGCCCGCAAAAAGTACCGTACACGACTTGAAATCGGGCCGTATCCCCCTATTATTAGCAGCCGACGGGGGAGAGTGCTAATAACCTTCCTCGGGCAAAAAACCCATTTATTCAGTCGCTTAAGGAGCGTTAACCATGAAGATTCGTCCTCTTCATGACCGCGTCATCGTGAAGCGCCTGGAAGAGGAGCGTACCTCTCCGGGTGGCATCGTCATTCCCGACACCGCGGCCGAGAAGCCGATGCAGGGAAAGATTATCGCGGTCGGCAAGGGCAAGATTCTCGAAGACGGCAGTGTCCGTCCTCTTGATGTGAAGGTCGGCGACAAGATCCTGTTCGGCAAGTACAGCGGGAACGAGGTCAAGGTCGACGGTGAAGATCTCGTGGTCATGCGCGAAGAAGACGTCATGGCCGTGATTGAAGGCAAGTAAGCGAGGATCACGACAATGGCAGCCAAAGAAGTCCGATTCAGCGATGACGCACGCCAGCGCATGTTCCGCGGCGTGAACGTNCTCGCCAACGCCGTCAAGGCGACACTNGGCCCGAAGGGCCGCAACGCCGTGCTCGAGAAGAGCTTCGGCGCNCCCACCGTCACCAAGGACGGTGTGTCNGTGGCGAAGGAGATCGAGCTCAAGGACAAGTTCGAGAANATGGGCGCGCAGATGGTGAAGGAAGTCGCGTCCAACACCTCCGATGAAGCCGGTGACGGNACCACCACCGCCACGGTGCTCGCGCAGGCGATCATGCGCGAGGGCCTGAAGGCCGTCTCCTCGGGCCGCAACCCGATGGACCTCAAGCGTGGCATCGACAAGGCGGTCATTTGCGCCGTGGAGGAGCTCAAGAAGCTCTCCAAGCCGTGCAAGGACTCCAAGGCGATCGCCCAGGTCGGCACGATCTCGGCCAACGCCGACGAGTCGATCGGCAAGACCATCGCTGAAGCGATGGAGAAGGTCGGCAAGGAAGGCGTGATCACGGTCGAGGAAGGCTCGGGACTGGAGAACGAGCTGGAAGTGGTCGAGGGCATGCAGTTCGACCGCGGCTACCTCTCGCCGTACTTCATCAACAACCAGCAGAACCAGACCGCCGAGCTCGAAAAGCCGGTGATCCTGCTGGTCGACAAGAAGATCTCCAACATCCGCGAGCTGTTGCCGTTGCTCGAGAGCGTGGCGAAGGCCGGACGGCCGCTGCTGGTCATCGCCGAGGACCTCGAGGGCGAGGCACTGGCGACTCTGGTCGTCAACAACATCCGCGGCATCCTCAAGGTGGCTTCCGTCAAGGCGCCGGGCTTCGGCGATCGCCGCAAGGCCATGCTGCAGGACATCGCCACCCTCACCGGTGGCACGGTGATCTCCGACGAGGTCGGGCTGTCGCTCGAGAAGGCGACCCTGAACGATCTGGGCGAGGCGAAGAAGGTCGTCGTGGAAAAGGAGAACACCACGATTATCGACGGCCACGGCAAGCCGTCGGACATCAAGGCGCGCATCGAGTCGATCCGCCAGCAGGCCGAAGAGGCCACTTCGGACTACGACAAGGAGAAGCTGCAGGAGCGTGTTGCCAAGCTCTCCGGCGGTGTCGCCCTGATCAAGGTCGGAGCTGCCACCGAGATCGAGATGAAGGAGAAGAAGGCGCGCGTCGAGGATGCGCTGCACGCCACGCGTGCGGCGGTCGAAGAGGGCGTAGTGCCCGGCGGCGGTGTTGCGCTGATCCGCGCGCAGCGCGCGCTGGAGAAGCTCGAGGCCGCGAACGAGGACCAGGCGGTGGGCATTCGTATCCTGTCGCGCTCGATCGAGGAGCCGCTGCGTCAGATCGTCGACAACGCTGGCGAGGACGCCGCCGTGATTCTCAACCGCGTGAAGGAAGGCAAGGGTGCCTTCGGCTACAACGCGGCCAACGGCGAATTTGGCGACATGCTCGAGGAAGGCATACTCGACCCGACCAAGGTGACGCGCCTGGCATTGCAGAACGCGGCCTCCGTGGCGGGGCTGTTGCTCACCACCGAGGTCATGGTGGCCGAGGCTCCGAAGGAAGAGGAACACGGTCATGCAGGCTCGCCGGGTGGCATGGGTGGAATGGACATGTAATACCTCTCTAAAGAGGTATCGATTCCGAACCCAACACTCGATAGGCTTTACATAACAGTAGTTAAGGGTCCGGGCCCGACCCCTGGTCGGGCCCCACCCCGAAAGCCGCGGAACAAGACCCCCTATTCCGCGCATTACTCGCAGGCCCCACAACGTGGGGCCTGTTTTTTTTGGCCCTGCCGCGCTGCGCCGCGCGACCTATGTCGCACCGCACTACTTCCTTGGGGGCGGCGCGAGGTTTATCGTGCTTACCCTAAGCGCCCGAGGAGGCTCGCATGGCCAACTATCGCTACGGCGGCCCGACCGGCATCGCCTGCCTCATTATGCTGACACTCCTCGGCTGCAGCCGGCACGCATCTGACACCAACGCGCAGATGCAGTGGGCACGCGATGCGCTCGCGCGTAACGACAGCATCGAAGTGGTGGCAGAAGACCCCACCAGCCACACGTTCACCGTGCGCGTGAAGAGCAGCGGCGAGCTGCGCATGGTGCGTGCCGACCAGATGATCGCCTCCTCGGGCGCGCTGGGCACGGCGACGGACCAGCCCCCCGCGGCGGTCGGGGCGGCCGCGAGTGCGCCCGCGACGGCGGCCGCAGCCGCGCCTTCCGCAGCGAGCGCGGAGCCGCCGCCGATGCCCGAGCCGCCACCGCCGCCTGCGGTGCAGCCCTCGACGCTCGCGCCGCAGACGGCCGCGGCGAGCTCCGGCCGGGTGCTCGAGTCCGGTCCGGGCTACAGCATCACCGCCGGCAGCGAGGACGCGGCGCGCGGCGCGCGGCTGCGCGATGCCAGCGTTACCAATGCTGCGGTCGAACGGCGTCACGAGCCGATCGTGTGCCAGGGCGCACGGCTGGTGCACATCGATAACCGCAACCTGATTTTCGATGGCGATGCGGTGTCGGCCGAAGACGGCTGCGAGATCCACATCACCAACAGCCGCATCAGCGCGCAGGGCGTCGGCGTATCGGCGCGGCACGCCAACGTGCACATTGACAACAGCATCATCGAGGGCGGGCAGGCCTCGATCGATGCCTCCGAGGGCGCGCAGGTGTACGCGGCATCCTCGCAGTTCCACGGTCTGAGCCGCCGGCTCGACACCGCCGCCTTCCACGATCTCGGGGGCAACATCTGGAACTAGCACCCCGCGAAATCACGCCTGTCGTCACTGACGACCCACTTGCGCCAGGACGCGTGATTTCGTGGGGACCGCGCTAACCCCGCCGGGCGGGGCCAGCGCCGCGCTGGCCGCGCTGGTGACGGGTTCGCTCGCGCAGCTCGAGGCCGATGCGCAGCTGCGCGCCGCGCTCCTCGCAGCGCCCGCCGCGGTGCGCGACTCGCTCGCGGCGGTCCTGGCGATGAGCGACTTTGTCGCGCACGCCTGCACGCGCGACAGCCAGCTGCTCGCCGATCTGCTGGCCAGCGGCGAGCTGCAACGGCCGCTCACCGCGGCCGACTACGCCCGCCGCGCGCCGCTGCTTGCCACCGAACCGGCCGGCAGTGAGGCGCAGGCACTCGCGCAGCTGCGCCGTTGGCGCCGCCGCGAACTGACCCGCATCGCCTGGCGCGATCTTGCCGGCTGGGCGGATCTGTCGCGCACGCTCGCCGAGCTGTCCGACTTTGCGGATGCGGCCATCCGCGCCGCCGCGGCGCACGCGCGCGCCACGCTGATTACGCGCTACGGCGAGCCGCGCTCGGTGAGCGGGGAATCGCAGCCGCTGGTGGTGGTCGGCATGGGCAAGCTCGGTGGCGGCGAGCTCAATTTCTCCTCCGACGTGGACCTGGTGCTGCTGTTCCCCGAGCACGGCGAGACCGACGGTGAACGCCGCATCAGCAACGAGGAGTTCTTCACCCGTCTTGGCCAGTCGCTGGTGCGGCTGCTGGAGACGCCGACCGCGGACGGCTTCGTGCTGCGTGTCGACCTGCGCCTGCGCCCGTTCGGCGACTCGGGTCCGCTGGCTGCGAGCTTCGCGTTCTTCGAGGACTACCTGCCGCGCCACGGACGCGCCTGGGAACGTTACGCCTACGTCAAGGCGCGCCCGGTCACCGCGGCCGAGCGCTATGCCGAGCTCGAGGCCGCCGCCGTGCGCCCGTTCGTCTACCGGCGCTATCTCGACTACGGCGTGTTCGAGAGCCTGCGCGAGATGCGCGCGCTCATCGAGCGCGAGATGTCGCGCCGCGAGCTGGCCGACAACGTCAAGCTCGGACCCGGCGGCATCCGCGAGATCGAATTCATCGTGCAGGCGCTGCAGCTGACGCGCGGCGGCCGCGACCGGCGCCTGCAGACGCCCTCGCTGCGCGCCGCGCTCGCGCGCCTCGGTGAGACGCGGCTGCTGCCTGAAACGGCGGTCAACGAGCTCGGCGCGGCCTACGCCTTCCTGCGCCGCCTCGAGAACCGCCTGCAGATGCTCGCCGACAGCCAGGTACACCGGCTGCCCGCGCAGCCACTCGAGCGCGAGCGCATCGCGCTCGCCATGGGCGAGCGCGACTGGACGGCGCTCGAGGCCGCGCTCGCGGCGCACCGCGAGAGCGTCAGCCGTCACTTCCACCTGGTGGTGTTCGGCGCGGGCCGCGACGAGCCGCCGGCGGTGTGCATCGACCTGGGACGCTTCTGGGACAGCCAGGCGGAGACCGCGGTGCTCGCCGACGCGCTCGCCGAGGCGGGCTTTCGCGACAGCGCCGAGGCCGCGCGGCTGCTGCTCGAGCTGCGTGCCTCGGCGCTGGTGCGCAAGCTCGATGAGCCCGGGCGCCAGCGCCTGCAGGCGCTGCTGCCGGCACTGCTCGCGGACGTCGCGCACAGCAGTGCGCAGCTGCCGGTGCTGCGGCGGGTGCTCGCCATCATCGAGGCGACCGGCAAGCGCTCGGCCTACTTCGCGCTGCTGCGCGAGAACGCCGCGGCGCGCGCGCGCCTGGTGGAGCTGTGCCGCCACGGCGACTTTCTCGCTGCGCAGATCGCCGCGCACCCGCTGCTGCTCGATGAACTGATCGACGAGCGGCTGCTCACGCGGCTGCCGACGCGCGCCGATTTCGCGCGCGAGCTCGCCGAGCACATGGAGGAGCTGCGCGAGGACGACCCCGAGCAGCAGGTGGAGGCGCTGCGCCAGTTCCAGCGCGCCATGCTGTTTCACGTGGCGGTGGCCGACCTCACCGGGCTGCTGCCGCTCATGCAGGTGAGCGACCGCCTCACCGACATCGCCGAGCTCATCGTGGAGCGCGCCATGCAGCTCGGCTGGCGGCAGATCACCGCGCAGTTCGGCGTGCCGCTGTGCGGCAGCGGGACGCAGGCGCGCGCGGTCAACATCTGCGCGGTCGGTTACGGCAAGCTCGGCGGCATGGAGCTCGGCTACTCTTCGGATCTCGACCTGGTGTTCCTGCACGATTCGCACGGCGAGCGCCAGGAGACCAGCGGCGCCCAGCCGATCGACAACCAGCTGTTCTTCGTGCGCCTCGCGCAGCGCATCGTGCACCTGCTGACGATGCATTCGGCCGCCGGCAGGCTGTACGAGGTGGACGTGCGGCTGCGGCCGAGCGGCAAGGGCGGCCTGCTGGTCACCAACATCGAGGCGTTTGCCGAGTACCAGCGCGATGAGGCCTGGACCTGGGAGCACCAGGCGCTGCTGCATGCCCGCGCGGTCGCCGGCGAGGCGCAGCTGCGCGCGCGCTTCGAGGCGGTGCGCCTCGAAGTGCTGTGCGCTCACGTGCGGCGCGACAGCCTGCGCGCGGAGGTTGCGCGCATGCGCGAGCGCATGCGCCGTGAGCTCGGCAGCGCCGACCCGGCCCGCTTCGACATCAAGCAGGACCGCGGCGGCATCGCCGACATCGAGTTTCTGGCGCAGTACTGGGCGCTGCGCTGGGCGCACGACTTTCCGCCGGTGGCGATGTTCGCCGACACCATCCGCCAGCTCGAG
>JGI12659J15293_10000536_pt1 | contig 12349 bp, 8 predicted proteins | sample JacPinW_OM2H0_O1_FD_15293 | JGI IMG/M metagenome (IMG submission 15293) | reverse complement strand
TGTCGGTGGCGAGCGTCGGCTGGTAGCCGACCGCGGAAGGAATGCGGCCGAGCAGCGCCGAGACTTCCGAACCGGCCTGGGTGAACCGAAAGATGTTATCAATGAACAGCAGCACGTCCTGGCCCTGGTCGCGGAAATGCTCGGCGACGGTGACGCCGGCCAGTCCGACGCGCATGCGTGCGCCAGGCGGCTCGTTCATCTGGCCAAACACCAGCGCGCATTTCGATTTAACCGTCGAATCGGGATCATGTGGATCGGCATTGACCTTCGATTCGATGAATTCGTGATAGAGGTCGTTGCCCTCGCGGGTGCGTTCGCCCACGCCCGCGAACACCGAATTGCCGCCATGGGTCTTAGCGACGTTGTTGATCAATTCCTGGATGAGCACTGTTTTGCCCACGCCGGCACCGCCGAAAAGACCGATCTTGCCGCCCTTGGCGTAAGGCGCGAGCAGGTCGACAACCTTGATGCCGGTGATGAGAATCTGGGCGTCGGTCGACTGATCGACATAGGACGGAGTGGGCTGATGGATCGCGCGGCGATCCTCCATCTTGATTGGCCCGGCGTCATCCACGGGTTCGCCGATCACGTTCATGATGCGCCCGAGCGTGCCCTCGCCGACCGGCACTGAGATCGGCGCGTTGGTGTCAGTGACTTCCTGGCCGCGCACCAGGCCTTCGGAGATGTCCATGGCGATGCAGCGCACGGTGTTCTCGCCCAGATGTTGCGCAACTTCGAGCACGAGGCGATTGCCGTTGTTGGTCGTCTCGAGCGCATTGAGAATGGGCGGAAGGTAGCTGTCGAACTTGACGTCGACGACAGCGCCGATCACCTGGGTGACGCGGCCGGTGGCGTTGGAGACATTGGCCATGAGTTGACGTCCTCGTTCGTAAGCTGTGCGGGTGGCGACGGCCTGGTCAGACGGCCTCGGCGCCGGAGATGATCTCGATCAGTTCCTTGGTGATCATCGCCTGGCGGGTGCGGTTGTAGCGAAGCGTGTACTTCTGCACCATCTCACCGGCGTTGCGGGTGGCGTTATCCATCGCGCTCATCTGCGCGCCGAAGAACGAGGCCGCGTTTTCAAGCAATCCGCGATAAACGCGCACCGTCACGGCACGTGGCAGGAGCTCGGCAAGGATTTCCCCCTCGTCAGGCTCATAATCGTACACCGGCGCGGTCTCATCCTTCGCGCCAAGCTCCGGGGGGATCAGCTGCTGGGCGGTGGGGATCTGGGCGATCACCGACTTGAAGCGCGAGAAAAAGAGCGTGCAGACGTCAAACTCGCCGTTCTCGAACAGGGCAATCACCTTGTCCGCGATCGGCTTGGCGGTTTCGTAGGTGATCGTGCGCACGGCGCGCAGGTCGATCAGCTCCAGGATCTGCCTCTCATGCGTCCGGCGAAGCTGATCGTAGCCTTTCTTGCCGACGCAAAGAATCTTGACCGTCTTGCCCTGGCCTGCGAGCGAATTGGCCTTCTCGCGCGCGAGGCGCACGATCGCGGTATTGAAGGCGCCGCACAGCCCGCGCTCGCCGGTGCATACGAGCAAGAGATGCGTCTGGTCCGAGCCGCTGCCGACCAGCAGCCGCGGACCCTGGCCGTCGGTCGCTGCGCCGGCCAGATTCGTCAGCACCGTTTCGACCTGCTCCGTATAGGGACGCGCCGCTTCGACCGCGCCTTGCGCACGACGCAGCTTCGACACCGCAACCATCTGCATGGCCTTGGTGATTTTCTGCGTCGACTTGACCGACGCGATCCGGTTCCGAAGCTCCTTTAGCGACGGCATCGCTCAACGCCTCCACGCGCATCCGCTTGAGGACCGGCGCACGGCTTGGTGAGGAATCGGCTCATCTTAGGCGAAGGTCCCGGCGTAAGATTCGACCGCCGCCTTGAGCTTGGCTTCGACGTCATTCGGCAGATCGCTTGAGGATCGGATCGAAGCCAGAATATCCGGGTTCTTCGCCCGCAGAAAACTGAGAAGTCCGTCTTCAAACGGCCGAACCTTGTCGAGCGGCAATTTGTCGAGGAATCCGTTCACGCCGGCGTAGATGACGCAAACCTGCTCCTCCATCTTGAGCGGCGAGAACTGCGGCTGCTTGAGAAGCTCAGTGAGACGCGCGCCACGATTGAGCAAGCGCTGCGTGACCGCGTCGAGATCGGAGCCGAACTGGGCAAAAGCCGCCATCTCGCGATATTGCGCCAATTCGCCCTTGATCCTGCCCGCGACCTTCTTGGTCGCCTTGGTCTGCGCTGCGGAACCGACGCGCGAAACCGAAAGACCGACGTTCACCGCGGGCCGGACGCCCTGGTAGAACAGGTCTGTCTCCAGGAAGATTTGCCCGTCGGTGATCGAGATGACGTTGGTCGGAATGTAGGCCGAGACGTCGTTCGCCTGCGTCTCGATGATGGGCAGCGCGGTGAGCGAGCCCGACCCATTTTCTTTGTTGAGCTTGGCGGCGCGCTCGAGCAGGCGGGAGTGAAGATAGAACACGTCGCCGGGATAGGCTTCGCGGCCTGGCGGGCGACGGAGCAAGAGCGACATCTGGCGATAAGCGACCGCCTGCTTGGAAAGGTCATCGTAAACAATGACCGCGTGCATGCCGTTGTCGCGGAAGAACTCGCCCATCGCACAGCCGGAAAACGGCGCAAGAAATTGCATCGGGGCCGGGTCCGAAGCGGTGGCGGCGACGATAATCGAATATTCGAGCGCGCCGTGCTCCTCCAGAACCTTGGCGAACTGAGCGACCGTCGACCGTTTCTGTCCGACCGCCACGTAAACGCAGTAGAGCTTCTTCGACTCGTCGTCGCCCTGGTTCAGCGGCTTCTGATTAAGAATGGTGTCGAGGGCGATCGCAGTCTTGCCGGTCTGCCGGTCGCCGATGATGAGTTCGCGTTGGCCGCGGCCGATCGGGATCATGGCGTCGATGGCCTTCAGGCCCGTCGCCATCGGCTCGCTCACCGACTTGCGCGGAATGATGCCGGGCGCCTTGATATCGACGCGGGCGCGTTTTTCGGCGCTGATCGGGCCTTTGCCGTCAATCGGATTGCCGAGTGCGTCGACGACACGGCCGAGAAGCCCCTTGCCGATCGGCACGTCGACGATCGCCCCGGTGCGCTTGACCGTCTGGCCTTCCTTGATCTCGCGGTCAGCGCCGAAAATGACGATGCCGACATTGTCGCTCTCGAGGTTGAGCGCCATGCCACGGGTGCCGTTCTCGAATTCGACCATCTCGCCGGCCTGGACCTTGTCGAGACCGTAAGCACGCGCGATGCCGTCGCCGACGCTCAGCACCTGCCCGACTTCGGTGACGTGGGCCTCAGCGCCGAAGTTGGCGATCTGAGTCTTGAGGATCGAGGAAATTTCAGCGGCGCGGATATCCATCAGCCGACCTCTTTCATGGCAATGCGAATTGCGTTGAGTTTGGTTTTGAGCGAGCCGTCGACCATGCGTGATCCAAGCTTGACGATTAAGCCGCCAATGATCGAAGGATCAACCTTCATGTCGAGATCGACCTCCCGGCCGCCGGAAGCCGCGCGCAGCGAGTCTTTGAGCGAGGCGACGTTTGCATCCGTCAAGGCGGCCGCGCTGGTGACTTCCGCCCGCGTCACGCCCCGGGACGTGTCGTACAGTTTGCGGTAGTCCGCGATCATTCCGCGGATGAAGTACAGCCGGCGCTTCGTCGCCACGAGCCTGAGGAAATTCGCGGCCACGCCGCCAATTCCTGCCTGCGCGAGGATGGCGTCGAGAGCCTTGAGCTGGTCGGCGGCCGAAAACACCGGACTCCGGACCAGCCTCTCCAGGTCAGGACTTTCGGTGATGAGGGTGTCGAATCTCGCCAACGCGTCGGCGACGGCCTCGCCCTCGCGTTGGTCCTGGGCAAGCGAAAACAGGGCGGACGCGTAACGCCCGGCTACGCCGGAAACAACCGTGTCTTCCTCTGCCACGCCGCCACCTCAGATGACGATTAAGCTCAGCCGCGCCGCCTCCCCGAAGGCTAACGCGAACCCCGGAAATTCTTGACGATTCCGCGCTCAAAAGTGAGCGCCTGGCCCGAGCCTGCCCGAAAGGCTGGGTTGCCTAACATAGGCGTTTTGCAGGCGCAACCCGCCGGAAGCGCGCGCGGCGCGCCTGCTCACCGCGTGGCCAAATGACGGCGCGGAGAGCCTGTTCGCCGCCAGCCAATCGGCGCTTAAGCGCGCTTCAAATCTCTTTCGGTTTCACGCAAGCACTTCGCCAATGCCGCGCCGGCTGTCGACCGCAGCGACGCGGCAAGCGCCTCGAGCGCAGCTTCCCGCGCCGAGCCGCGCTTGAAGACGAGCCTGACCAGGCGCGACGCGCCGTCGCCAACAATCTTCAAGCCGGCGATCCCGGCGCCCGACCGCCGCCATTCGACATAGGCGAGAAGGGGCGCGAGCGTCGCGCCCTGCCCAGCCGAAGCGAGATGCCGCAACGTCTCGAGGCTCGTCCCCCGGACGTCGGCGCCAAGCGCCGTCCTTTCCGCCGCCTTACAGAGCGCCAACGCCTGATCGCGCAAACAATGACCCTCGGCCAGCAGAAGGAGGGTGCTCGGATCGATCTCCTCCACGCCGATCGAGACGCGCCCGCGCTTTTTTGTATGCCCGGAAAAGACGAGGAAAAAAGGCTCGTCGTAAAGCTCGATCGACCCCAGCTTGGCGTCTCGCGAGTCGGTCGCGATCACCGCGGCGTCGAGGGCGCCGTCGCGCAAGCGCGCAAGAAGCCGGTCGGTCAGATCCTCCACCAGATAGAGAGGCGTGCGCGGCAGCGCCTCGGCAAGCCCTGGCAGGGCGATCGGCAGCAAGTAGGGCGCGACGGTCGTGATCACGCCGAGGCGCAGTTCGCCAGCGAAGGGATCGCGCGCCGCATCAGCGGCGGCGCTTACTCCCGCCGCGGCGGCAAGGGTCGCGCGCGCCTGGGCCACCACTGTCGCCGCCCGGTCGCTGACCCGAGCCCCGCGGCCTTCGCGGTCGAACAGGCGAAGGCTGAGCTCGGCCTCGAGCTTGAGGATTTGACCGCTCAACGTCGGCTGACTGACGTTGCACGCCGCGGCCGCCCGCCCGAAATGGCCGTGGTCGGCGACCGCGACCACATATTCGAGGTCCCGTAGGTTCATAGTTTTAAAGATTGGCGCCGCCAATCGCTTGTCAAGAGACAATCGATTGGACCTATCGCTCTCACTAGCTTATCGAGACCGAGCGAAATGGCAGTGACGCGGAAGCGCCATGCGCGGCGGCTATCGTCGTTCTCCATCAAACCGGGTTTTCGACAGCAAGACGCTGAACATTATTGGAGGAAAGCATGACAGATGAAGGCAAGTGCCCGGTCGTGGGCCACGGCAAGGAAGGCAAGTACGCGGAAAAGTCCGACATGATGCGGGCGTTCGCGAACAGCGACTGGTGGCCCGAGCAGCTTAATCTCAAGGGTCTGCAACACGATTCGCCTCTGGTCGATCCGATGGGCGAAGAGTTCGACTACGCCAAGGAATTCGCGAGCCTCGACTTGAATGCGGTCATCGGCGACCTTCGCGCGCTCATGACCGACTCGCAGGACTGGTGGCCAGCAGATTTCGGCCATTATGGGCCGCTGTTCATCCGGATGGCGTGGCACAGCGCGGGCACCTATCGCGTCCACGATGGCCGCGGCGGCGCCGGATATGGGCAACAGCGCTTTGCGCCGCTCAATAGCTGGCCGGATAACGCGAGCCTCGACAAAGCGCGGCGCCTGTTGTGGCCGATCAAGCAGAAATACGGCCGCAAGATCTCATGGGCCGACCTCATGATCCTCACCGGCAACGTCGCTCTCGAATCGATGGGCTTCAAGACGTTCGGCTTCGCTGGCGGACGCGCGGACAGCTGGGAGCCCGACGATTCCATCTATTGGGGTCCTGAAGGCGAATGGCTGGCGGATGATCGCTATTTCGGCGATCGCGAGCTGCAGCATCCGCTCGGAGCGGTGCAGATGGGCCTCATCTACGTCAATCCAGAAGGCCCAAACAGCAAGCCGGATCCGATCGCCTCCGCGCGCGACATTCGCGAAACGTTCAAGCGCATGGCGATGAATGACGAGGAAACCGTTGCGCTGATCGCTGGCGGCCATACTTTCGGCAAGACGCACGGCGCCGCCGACGCGAAGATCAATGTCGGCCCCGAACCGGAAGGGTCGTCGATCGAAGATCAGGGCTTCGGTTGGAAGAACAAATTCGGCTCCGGCAAAGGCAACGACGCGATCACCAGCGGCCTCGAGGTCATCTGGACCGCGACGCCAACGCAATGGAGCAACCACTTCTTCCAGAACCTGTTCGGCTTTGAGTGGGAGTTGACGAAGAGCCCCGCGGGCGCCTTTCAGTGGACCCCGAAGGGCGGCGCGGGCGCGGACACGGTGCCGGATCCGCACGATAAGTCGAAGCGGCGCTCGCCCTCGATGCTCACCACGGACCTCGCCTTGCGGTTCGACCCGGCCTACGAGAAGATCTCGCGGCGCTTCTTCGAGCATCCAGATCAATTCGCGGACGCTTTCGCCCGTGCTTGGTTCAAGCTGACGCACCGCGACATGGGGCCGATCGTCCGCTACCTCGGCCCGCTCGTGCCGAAGGAAACCCTGATCTGGCAGGACCCGATCCCGGCGGTGAACCATCCGCTGGTCGGCGACAAGGACATCGCCGATCTCAAGGCGAAGATCCTCGCTTCGGGGCTGTCGATTTCTGACCTGGTGTCGACCGCGTGGGCGTCGGCGTCGATCTTCCGCGGCGGCGACAAGCGCGGCGGCGGCAACGGCGCGCGCATTCGGCTCGAGCCCCAGAAGTCCTGGGACGTCAACCAGCCGGCGCAATTGGCCAATGTTCTCGGGAAACTCGAGGAAATCCAGAAGGCATTCAACGCTTCGGGCTCCGGAGGCAAGAAGGTCTCGATTGCCGACCTCATCATTCTCGGCGGCGGCGCGGCGATCGAGAAGGGCGCCAAAGACGCTGGAGTGGACGTGAAGGTTCCCTTCACGCCGGGCCGCATGGATGCGTCGCAGGACGAAACCGACGTCGAATCCTTCGAGCCGCTCGAGCCGACCGCAGACGGGTTCCGCAATTACACCCGCGGCAAGCAGAGGCTCAAGCCCGAGCAGCTCCTGGTGGACCGTGCGCAATTGCTGACTCTGACCGCGCCTGAGCTCACGGTCCTCATCGGAGGCCTGCGCGTTCTTGGCGCCAATTCCGGCGGCTCCAAGCACGGCGTGTTCACCACGCGCCCAGGGACGTTGACCAACGACTTCTTCGCAAACCTGCTCGACATGAGCACGCAATGGAAGCCGGTCGAAGGCTCGGAGGGCGTCTACGAGGGGCGCGACCGCAAGTCGAACGAGGTCAAGTGGACCGCGACACGCGCGGATCTCATCTTCGGCTCGCACTCGCAGCTCAGGGCCCTGGCCGAGGTCTATGGGTCGTCCGACGGGAAAGAGAAGTTCGTGAAGGACTTTGCCAAGGCGTGGGCGAAGGTGATGAACCTCGACCGCTTCGACCTCGTCTACAGCAAGGCGCCCCTCGCCATCGCGGCGGAGTAGCCGGCCGTCGTCGCGTCGCTCGGGTCGCAAAGCCGGGGAGAGAATGCGGTGGCCGCGCGGGATGTTTTCCTGCGCTGCCTTTTGCGTCTCCGAGACAAGCGCCGCCTGACGCACGAGTTACCCTTCTCCCCCCGGGAGAAGGTGGCCGTGCGAAGCGCGGCCGGATGAGGAGGCCGCCACGGACTGAGACGCGCTTTGCGCGAACCCTCACCCCAACCCCTCTCCCGTTGGAGAAGGGGAACCCGCGCCTCCATCCCGATGCAGACGGCTAGCCGAGCGTCGCGCTCCCCAGGGTCGAATCCCGTTCCCTTCCCGCGCTCGCCCTGCTATCCCGCACCCCATGACCGTCCACTCAATCGAGAATATCCGAAACTTCGCGATCATCGCCCATATCGACCATGGCAAGTCGACGCTCGCCGACCGGCTCATCCAGCAAACCGGGACAATGGCGGAGCGCGACATGGTCGAGCAGGTGCTCGATTCCATGGACATAGAGCGCGAGCGCGGGATCACCATCAAGGCGCAAACGGTGCGCCTCGAATACAAAGCCCAGGACGGGAAACCTTACATCCTCAACCTCATGGATACGCCCGGTCACGTTGACTTCGCTTACGAAGTGTCGCGGTCGCTGGCCGCATGCGAGGGCTCGCTTCTGGTGGTCGACGCGAGCCAGGGGGTCGAGGCTCAGACGCTGGCGAATGTCTATCACGCTCTCGACGCTGGGCATGAGATCGTCCCCGTGCTCAACAAGATTGACTTGCCCGCCGCGGAGCCCGAGCGGATCAGGGAGCAAATCGAGGACGTGATCGGCATCGACGCCTCGGACGCCGTGCCGATCTCCGCCAAGACGGGTCTCAATATCGACCTTGTGCTTGAGGCGATCGTCAGGCGTCTGCCCGCGCCCAAGGGCGACGAGACCGCTCCGCTTAAAGCGCTCCTCGTCGATTCCTGGTACGACGCTTATCTTGGCGTCGTCGTCCTTATTCGCGTGATCGACGGGACGCTTAAAAAGGGCACGCGCATCCGCATGATGGCCGCAGACGCCGTCTACGAAGTCGATCGTATCGGGGTCTTCCGGCCGAAGATGATGGAAATCACCGCGCTTGGGCCGGGCGAGGTCGGCTACATCACCGCCCAGATCAAGCAGGTCGCGGACACGCGCGTCGGCGACACGATCACCGACGAGCGGCGCCCCACGCATCACGCGCTGCCTGGATTCAAACCAGCGCAGCCGGTCGTCTTCTGCGGTCTCTTCCCTACGGACGCGGCCGACTTCGAGGATCTGCGCGCGGCGATGGGCAGGCTCAGGCTCAACGACGCAAGCTTCTCCTACGAGATGGAGACCTCGGCGGCGCTGGGCTTCGGCTTCCGCTGTGGCTTCCTCGGGCTCCTGCATCTCGAGATCATCCAGGAGAGGCTGGAACGCGAGTTCAATCTCGATCTCATCGCCACCGCCCCATCGGTCATCTACAAGATCGCGCTGACCGACAAGTCGGAGATCGAGCTGCACAATCCGGCCGACATGCCGGATGTGGTCAAGATCGCGGAGATCAGGGAGCCGTGGATCAAGGCGACCATCCTCACCCCCGATGACTACCTCGGCGCAATTCTGAAACTCTGCCAGGACCGGCGCGGGGTGCAGATCGACCTCAACTACGTCGGCAAACGGGCGATGGTGGTTTACGAACTGCCGTTGAACGAGGTCGTGTTCGACTTCTATGATCGCCTCAAGTCGATCTCCAAGGGCTATGCGTCGTTCGACTATCAGCTCACCAACTATCGCGCCGGCGATCTGGTCAAGATGTCGATTCTGGTCAACGCTGAGCCGGTCGACGCGCTGTCTATGCTCGTCCACCGCGATCGGGCCGAGGCGCGCGGCCGGGCGATGGTCGAGAAGCTGAAGGACCTCATCCCGCCGCACATGTTTCAGATCCCGGTCCAAGCGGCGATCGGCGGCAAGATCATCGCCCGCGAGACGATCCGGGCGCTCCGCAAGGACGTCACCGCCAAGTGCTACGGCGGCGACGCGACCCGCAAGCGCAAGCTGCTCGAGAAGCAGAAGGCCGGCAAGAAAAAGATGCGCCAGTTCGGCAAGGTGGACATCCCGCAGGAAGCGTTCATCGCCGCGTTGAAGATGGATTCGTAAGCGCCAGTCATGCGATGTTCGCTTCGGGCGCTTATCGCTCGCGTCGGGGCGCCGGATCGGGAGGAACGTGATGATCGATTGTAGAATTTTTGCCGCGCTCGGCGCTGTTGCGTTGATGGGCTCGGTTGCGCAGGCGCAGACGTTGCCGTCGCATCACATACCCGCTGCGCTCGCGGTCGAGGCGGCGAGCGAGACAGTCGCGGCCTGCGCAAAGCAGGGCTATCACGAGACGGCGCAGGTGGTGGACGCCGACGGCGTGGTCATCGCCACTATGCGTGGCGACGTCGCCGGGGCGCACACCCTCGATAGCGCTCTCTACAAGGCCTATACCGCCGCGTCGTTCAAGAGCGACACGCTTGCGCTTGCCGAACGAGCCAAGGGCGAGGATTCGATTCTGCCCCTCGCCAAGCTGCCGCATGTGATGTTTTTCGGTGGCGGCGTTCCGATCAAACTGGGAGACGAGACGATCGGCGCGATTGGCGCCTCCGGCGCTCCAGGCGGCAAGCTGGACGACGCCTGCGCTCGCGCAGGGATCGACAAGATCAAGGATCGCCTGCAGTAGACTCGCCGCGGCGCACGCACCAAAATCGGTCCCCATCGATGCAAGCCTTCGCCAACGTTCAGGCGCTCGTTTTCGATGTCTTTGGCACGGTCGTCGACTGGCGCAGCGGAGTGGCGCGGGAATCCGCTGCTTTCCTCGCACGCTATGCGCCAGGCGCCGATCCGGCCGCATTCGCCGACGCATGGCGGCAGCGCTATCAGCCGGCGATGGAGGAGATCCGTTCCGGCCGTCGCCCCTTCGCCCGGCTGGATGTTCTGCATCGGGAAAACCTCGAAGCCCTGCTGCCGGAATTTGAGATCGATCCCGCCTCGGTTCCGCCTTCCGAACTGGACGCGCTGAACCTCGCGTGGCATCGGCTTGACCCTTGGCCGGACTCGGTTCCCGGTCTTACGCGTTTGAAGCGCGGCTTCATCGTCGCTCCCCTGTCGAACGGCAACATCCGACTGATGCTGGACATGGCGAAGCGCGCCGGCCTGCCGTGGGACGCCATTCTGGGCGCCGAGCTCGCCCAGGCCTACAAGCCGAGCCCGGAAGCCTATCTGCGCAGCGCCGAAGCGCTGACGCTCGAGCCCGAACAAGTCTGCCTTGTCGCGGCACACAATTCCGACTTGGCGGCTGCGCGGCGGTGTGGCCTGCGCACGGCCTTCATCCCTCGGCCCATGGAGCATGGGCCGGATCAGACCGGCGACCTTGGGCCGGAGGAAGATTGGGATGCAGTCGCGAGCGATTTCATGGATCTAGCGGGTCGCTTCGGCCTCTAAAGTGAAGGCCCAGCGCATGCTCACTGTCGCGCTCTTCAACGGAGCGTCGTGTGATTCCTGTGTAGTAGCTCCCGTCCGAGCAGCGGAGAACGTAGATTGTAGCGGCGCTCAAAGCGACCCCTGCCAGCCAACCAATCCATCGTATCGCAATTCGAAGGGGCCCAACCGTTCGCAATCGCTGGAGCATCCTTCGAGACGCGCCTTCGGCGCTCCCCGGGATGAGGGGAGTGGCGCTGTAGGCGTCGTATCCTCTGGCGTCGCCGCGTCAGCTCTGCCCCGCTGCTTTTTCCGCTTACTTCGTCAATGGGCAGCCGCTGTTGGCGGCGGTCGGATAGGCGGTGTCGCCAGGCACGGTCGCCAGCAGATTATAATAGTCCCAGTCGCGTTTGCTTTCCGACGGCTTCTTGACCTGGAACAGATAGAGGTCCGACACCATGCGCCCATTGGCCTGCACATGCCCATTCGACGTGAAGGCGTCGTTGACCGGCAGTTCCTTCAGCTTTTTCACAACCGCATCCGAATCCTTCGTGCCGGCGGCCTTGACCGCCTTGAGATATTGCAGGGTCGCTGAATAGGTGCCCGCCTGGATCATGTTCGGCATCCGCCCGGTGCGTTTGAAGTAGCGTTCGCCGAACTCGCGCGTGCGGTCGTTGAGGTCCCAGTAGAAGCTCTCCGTCAGCACGAGCCCCTGCGCCGCCTGTAGTCCGAGCCCATGAAGATCCGCCACGGTCAGCAGCAGCGCCGCGAGCCGCTGGCCGCCGGCGACGATGCCGAATTCCGCCGCCTGCTTGATTGCATTCACCGTATCCGTCCCCCCATTGGCTAGCCCGACGATCTTCGCTTTGGAGCTCTGCGCCTGGAGCAGGAAGGACGAAAAGTCGGGGGCGTTGAGGGGATAGAGCACCTGCCCCAGCACCTTACCTCCGTCAGCTTCAATGACGGCGCTCGTGTCCTTCTCCAGGGCGTGGCCGAAAGCGTAGTCCACGGTGATGAAGTACCAGGAGTCACCGCCAGTCTTCACCAGCGCGCCGCCGGTCGAGACGGCAAGCGCGTGCGTGTCAAAGGCCCAGTGGAAGCCGTAGGGCGTGCAGGCCGAGCCCGAGATCGCCGACGTCGCGGCCCCGACCACGATGTCGATCTTCTTCTTTTCGGCGGCGATCCCCTGCACCGCAAGCGCGACTGAGGAGGTCGTAAGGTCGGTTATCATGTCGACGCCTTCGGTGTCGTACCATCGGCGGGCGATGTTGCCGGCGAGGTCTGGCTTGTTCTGGTGATCGGCGGTCACCAGATCGATCTTTTGGCCGAGCACGCTGCC
>JGI12659J15293_10000531_pt1 | contig 12430 bp, 11 predicted proteins | sample JacPinW_OM2H0_O1_FD_15293 | JGI IMG/M metagenome (IMG submission 15293) | reverse complement strand
CCAGCCGGTCGTCGTCAAAACCGCCATTAGCGAATTCACCGCATCGCTCTGGCAGGCGATCGCCATCATCATGGGGGTCAGCATTGTCAGTCTTGGCTTCCGGCCTGGCGCGGTCGTCGCGCTGTCGATTCCGCTGACGATGGCGATCGTGTTCCCGATCATGGAACTTCTCGGCATTGATCTGCAGCGCATTTCGCTCGGCGCGCTCATCATCGCCCTTGGACTTCTCGTCGACGACGCCATGACAACGGTCGACGTCATGACCTCCCGTCTCGCGGCGGGCGACGCCAAGGACAGCGCGGCGTCTTATGCCTACAAGACTTTGGCGGTGCCGATGCTGACCGGCACTTTCGTGACCATTGCGGGCTTTGTGCCGATCGGTTTCGCCCGCAGCGCCGCCGGCGAATATACGTTCTCGATCTTCGCCGTGGTGACGATCGCGCTCGTCGTCTCGTGGTTTGTCGCGGTGCTGTTTGCGCCGCTGCTTGGCGTGTGGATGCTCAAGAAGCCAGACAAGCCTGCCGATGCTCCGCCCAATTTTATCATGCGAACCTTCCGTTCGATCCTCGTCAGCGCGATGCGGCTGCGCTGGATCACAATCGCCGTGGCGCTCGCCTGCTTCGTCGCCGCGCTGCTCGCGCTCCCCTACGTGCCGCGGCAGTTCTTTCCCGCGTCCGACCGCCCCGAGCTGGTGGTCGATCTGACGCTGCCGCAGAACGCCTCGATCTTCGCCAGCGAGGACGCATCCGCCAAGCTCGACGCGATGCTGAAAGACGATCCCGACGTCGCCAGCTGGAGCACCTATGTCGGACGCGGCGCGATCCGCTTCTACCTTCCGCTCGACGTCAAGCTTCCCAACGATTTCTTCTCGCAGGTCGTCGTGATCGCCAAGGACGTTGCGGCGCGCGACCGGCTCGACGCCAAGCTCGAGAAGTCGCTGGCTGAGCAGCTGCCGAACGCAGTTACGCGCGTGTCGCCGCTCGAGCTTGGGCCCCCGGTTGGATGGCCGGTGCAATACCGGGTGAGCGGGCCGGAACCTGCGCAAGTGCGCGAGGTCGCGCTCAAGCTCGGCCAGACGATGGGCGGGAACCCGAATCTCCGCCTTGTCAATTTCGACTGGATGGAGCCGTCGCGTGAGGTCAGGGTCAAGATCGACCAGGATCAGGCGCGGCTGCTTGGATTGAGTTCCCAGACGCTGGCCGAAACGCTCAACGCCGTCATGTCGGGAACGCCGATCACCCAGGTTCGTGACGGCATTTATCTCATCAATGTCGTCGCGCGCGCGAATGACGAGCAGCGTGTCTCCCTCTCCACCCTGCGCTCGTTGCAACTGCCGCTCCCCGGCGGGCGCACTGTGCCGCTCAGCCAGATTGCGACCTTCGATTTCGACCAGGAATATCCGCTGATCTGGCGGCGCGACAGGGTCCCTACCCTCACCGTTCAAGCCGATGTGCGCGACGCCGCGACGCCGGAAGGCGCGGCCACCTCGCTCAAGCCGGACATCGAAAAAATCGAGGCAAGCCTGCCGAGCGGCTACCACATCGCAGTCGGCGGCACGGTTGAAGAGAGCGCGCAATCGCAGGCGTCCGTGTTCGCGCTGCTGCCGGCCGCCTTCTTCCTGATGCTCCTGTTCCTGATGGCGCAATTGCACAGCTTCGGGCGCGTCGCACTGGTCGTCGCGACCGTACCGTTCGGATTGATCGGCATCGTTCTCGCGCTCCTGCTCGCCAACCGGCCGCTCGGATTCGTGGCGATTCTGGGCATTCTCGCGCTCGTCGGCATGATCGCGCGCAACGCCGTCATCCTGATCGATCAGATCGAGACCGAGCGGGCGCAAGGGCGCGACATATGGGACGCGGTTGTCGAGGCGACGCTCTCCCGCTTCCGCCCGATCATGCTGACGGCGGTCTCGACCGTACTGGGCCTGATCCCAATCGCGCCGACCGTGTTCTGGGGACCGATGGCGTTCGCCATCATGGGCGGCCTGTTCGTCGCCACCCTGCTGACGCTCTTGGTGCTGCCGGTCTTCTACATCACGCTCTATCGCGCGCGGCAGTCCGCGGAGACTGCCGTCGCCGCCTAGCGCCCCCTTCCCTTCTCCCTCCGGGAGAAGGCGCCGCGCGCAGCGCGACGGATGAGGGGTATGTCGCGAAGACGAGGGCGCGGCTGCGCGCGAACCCTCATTCCCAACCCCTCTCCTGTAGGAGAGGGGCAGATCGGAACGCCGCAGGGAGACCGTCATGAAAACGCTCAAAGTCGGCGAGATCACCATTACGAGCCTCATCGAGCGCGACGGTCCCTGGCGGAAGCCCGAGGCTATGTTGCCGGCCTATGATCCCGAGATCGGGCGCCGCCGTCTCGCCGAGCTCGACCCCATCGTGTTCGATCCAGCCAGCGGCCGCATGGTGATCACCTACCAGACGTTCCTCGTGCGCACGCCAAGGCACACCATCCTGATCGATACGTGCACCGGCGAGGATAAAGGCTATCCGGCCCCGTACGACTTTCCCAAGCAACCCTGGCTCGACAATCTCCACGCCGCGGGCTTGCGCCTGGAGGACATCACCCACGTCTTCTGCACGCATCTGCATTTCGACCACACCGGCTGGAATACGATGCTTCGCAATGGGCGGTGGACCCCGACGTTTCCGAACGCGAAATACATCTTTCACAAAGGCGAGTACGCTCAGTGGGAGGCGGTCAGCGCGCGTGGCGAGGCGCCGCCGGGCATCCTCAAGGGAAGCTTGCCAGGGAACTCGTGGAGCTACAATTGCCGGCCCGTCGTCGAGGCGGGACAGGCTCTGCTCGTCGACGACACGTTTCAGCTCGACGACACTTTCACGCTGATACCAACGCCGGGGCATTCGCCCTGCCATTGCTGCGTCATGATCGGCTCGCAGGGCCAGCAGGCGATCGTCACCGGCGACCTCATGCAGCTCTGCTCGTCGACGACACGTTTCAGCTCGACGACACTTTCACGCTGATACCAACGCCGGGGCATTCGCCCTGCCATTGCTGCGTCATGATGCGCTCACAAGGCCAGCAGGCAATCGTCACCGGCGACCTCATGCATCACGCGCTGCAATGCCGGGAGCCGGATTGGTCGACCATTTTTGACACCGATCCCGTGCAAGCCGCGCTCTCGCGCCGGCGCTTACTTGGGCAAGTCGCGGACACGGGCACATTCGTCCTGCCGATCCATTTTCCGAACCCGACCACCGGACTCGTTTCGGCCGACGGCGACCGCTTCCACTATAAGTTTGTGCGGTAGCCTCCCTTCTCCCTCGGAGAAAAGGTGGCCGGCGCAGCCGGTCGGATAAGGGACCTTCCATGCTAAGCCGCGCTTGCGCGAGCCCTCACCCCTACCCCTCTCCCGTAGGAGAGTGGGGCCAAAGCGGCTAACGCCATCCCGCCTCAGAAATATCCGACCGTATTTCCGAGGACAATCACGACCGCGAGCGCGAGCAGGCCGCCGACGATCGACACCATGACGATGTCGAGATAGCTCTCGCGGTGGGTCGAGTTGCAGACGGCGAGCAGCGTCACCACGGCGCCGTTGTGCGGCAGGCTGTCCAGCGTGCCGGCGCCGATCACCGCCACGCGATGCAGAAGCCCGGGGTCGATGCCCTGCTCATGCGCGATCTTGAGATAGGTCTCCCCCAGCGCATCAAGCGCGATCGTGAGCCCGCCTGAAGCGGAGCCAGTCAACGAAGCCAGCACATTGGTCGCGACCGCCAGCGACACCAGCGGTCCGCCCTCGATGCCGAGCACCCAGTCGCGCACCAGGCCAAACGCAGGAAGCGCGGCGACGACCGAGCCGAAGCCGACCAGGCTGGCGACGCTCAGCACCGGCAAAACCGAGGCGTTGGCACCCGCATCCATGCTGTCGCGCAATGCCGGCAGGCGACGATAATTAATCGCGATGAGCACGACGATCGCGACTGCAAGCGCGGTCACCACCGCCCACACGCCGCCGACCGCGGCCAGCGAGGTCTCGCCCCATTCCGCCTTCTCGAGAAAAGACGCGTCCATGCGCGGCAAGACGAACAGCGACATCAGGAGATTGACCGCGACGACGATGACGAGCGGCAAAGCCGCGAGGGCAATCGGAGGTCCGTCGTCGCTCGGTCGTCCGTGCATCGCTTCCGGGGGATCGAACGTGCTGGCGGTTGTGGCGCGCTCGCGCACCACCAGATCCTCGGCCGCGTTCTCATGCGCAACCTCCGCCCCATAACCCTCGCCCTTCGCGCGCGCGCTTCGTTCGGCTCGGCCGAGCCACCACATGCCGAAGCCGAACATCACGAGCGCCGCAATGAACCCGAGCCCTGGCGCGGCGAAGGGCGTGGTGCCGAAGAACGGCATCGGGATCGCGTTCTGAATCGCGGGCGTTCCGGGCAGCGCCGACATGGTGAAGGTCGTGGTGCCGAGCGCAATCGCCGCCGGCATCAAGCGGCGCGGGATCGCGGCCGCGCGGAACAGTTGATGGGCCATCGGCGCGATCACGAAGAAGGCGACGAACAGGCTCACGCCGCCGTAGGTGACAATCGCGCCGGCGAGCACGACCGCGAGCACCGAGCGCTGGGACCCCAGACGCTCGGTCATGTACTTCGCAATCGAGGTCACCGAGCCCGAGTCCTCCATCAGCTTGCCGAACAGGGCGCCCAAGAGAAAAATCGGGAAGAACTGCATGACGAATTGCGCCGCGCTCGCCATGAAGGTCTGCGTCCAATGCGCGAGCAGCGGCTCGCCCGCCAATGCGGCCGCAAGGATCGCGGCGGCCGGCGCGAGCAAGAGGATGCTCCAGCCGCGATAGGCGAGCCAGATGAGGAGCCCGAGCGCGATGAGGATGCCAATGAGCCCCATGCGTCACACTCCCTCGAGCAGAACGTCGATGTCGAGCGTCGAGCGCTTCCCCAGATCCATCGCATGCGCGTCGAGAAACGCCTGCGCGGCTTTTCGTCCTTCGTCGCGCAGGAATGAGAAGAACGACCATTCCGCGTTGAGCTTCGACGATGCGCCAAGCTCGGTCATGATGGCGTTCCTGACCACGTGCACCCGCATCTGGGTCCAGAGCCTGCCCTCGCCGTCGCCGGGATCGGCGACCTTGCGGAGCAGCGCCATCATCCTGAGTTCCTTTAGGACCACGGCGTTGAACGACACCTCGTTCAGGCGGTTCAGGATGTCGGACGCGCTGCGCGGAATGCCCGGCCGCTCGATCGGATTGATGGGAACGAGAATCGTGTCCTGCGATTTGCATTCTCGGATGAGCGGGGTGAGCGTCGGATTGCCGGAATAGCCGCCGTCCCAATAGGCCTCGCCGTCGATCTCGATCGCCTGGAACATCGTCGGCAGACAGGCCGAGGCGAGCAGGACGTCGGGCGTGACAGCGTCGTTCTTGAACACCTTGCCGCGCCCGGTGCGCACATTGGTCGCGGTAATGAACAGATGGATCGGCGATTGCACCAGCACCTTGAAATCGATGGCTTCGGCAAGGATCTCTCGCAGCGGGTTCTTGCCCATTGGATTGATGTCGTAGGGCGAGACTAGGCGCGACATGAGATCCATCGCGACATAGATCGGCGAGGAATCGAGCGTCCAGCGCCCGAGCAGCACGTCGAGCGGGCCGCGCTGAAACGGGCTGTAACGCGCAGCGTCCGAGACGCGCCGCCAGAAAGCTTCAAGCGCCTCACGCGCGCCAGCGGCCCCGCCCTTCTGATGGCCATAGACCAGCACCGCGGCGTTCATCGCGCCTGCGGAGGTGCCGGAGATGCCGTCGATCGTGAGCCACGGCTCCTCGAGAAAGCGGTCGAGCACGCCCCAGGTGAAGGCGCCGTGCGACCCGCCGCCCTGAAGGGCGAGATCGATCAGGACGGGCTTGCGCGTTATCGGCTTGGCTTCGGTCGGCATCTCGTGAACCTCGAACGTCGGGCGGATTGGCGCCGGCCCCTGCCCGCTTCGGACGAAGCCGCCGCGCGCCTGCTTGAATCGCAACGCGTGCAAGCGCGAGAATCAAGCGACCAGTCTAGTTATTGAATTTATCCGGCGGCCCAAGACTTTCGTAGGCGCCAAATCAGACGCCACCGCATTATTGAGATAGACTCGGAGCCGCCGACGCGTAAACACTTTTGCGCTCCACCGCAAATTGGACGGACGATGACCGACCCAAATGACTTTCTCGATCCGGAGGCGGAGCCGGAACCGGAGCTTGAACCTGTTCCGCAGCCGTTCATTTCGAGGAACACTCTCTTACGGAACCTGCCTTACATGGCGGCGCTGGCGCTGGCCATATTCGGGGTGGCCTACAGCAATTTCTCCGGCCACGCGATCAACGGCTATTGGGAGTTCCTGGCGATCGCGATGGCGCTTGTCTGCATCGCCACCGGATGGCCCAATGCGCCCGAGCGTAAGACGCGGTTCAACCTCATTTGGACTCAGGTCGCGCACTGGGTGACGATCCTGGTGGCGATGAACCTGGTGCTTCTGCCAGGTTTTCAACAAACAGTACCCGTGCAAGCTGCGGGTCTGATGCTGCTGTTGTTGCTGGGCGTTGGGACCTTTCTCGCCGGAGTCCATATGATGTCGCTCCGAATCTGCTTTCTCGGCGCGGCCATGGCGTTGTCCATTCCGGCCATGACATGGCTCAAACAGGCGTCGCTGCTGCTGGCGTTGGCTGGCGTCGCGATTGTGGGCCTCGCCGTCGCCTTCTGGCCGCGGGGCAAGAAGGCGTCAGCCTGAGGCCTGACGCCGCCGTTGCGGAAGAATCGCAAGCAAGCCGGTTATCTATATGTATAACAGAGCTATTGGTGGGTCGGAGACCCCGCACTTCGATGTCGGCTCCGATCACTACATTCTTTGGGAGCAGGATAAGCCACAGAAGGCCGCGGACGATTTGAAAGCTGTCATTCGCGCTACTCTGTTCGACGAAGCGGTGCTGGAGGATTAGAGACCTACTGGCCGCGGAAAGCGGCAATCTCGGGTCTCGACAAAGCTCCGCTAGGCGCCCGCTTTCGCGGGCGTGACAGGCGACAGCGCCAGTGAGTGCAGGTGGCTCCAAAGACGATGTCACCACGGGAGCGGTCCGGCTGCGTTCGAGAACGTGCCTGTCGAGCCGTCCGGGCCGAGCAGTGCAAGGCGCACCGGCTCGCGGGCGCCCTCCTCGACGCTCTGCGTGCCCGCATAATTGTTGAGGTTCGTCTTGGTGAAGCCCGGGCAGGCGGCGTTGACCTTGATGTTTGTCGACTCGAACTCGATCGCCATGGCAAGCGTCATAGCGTTCAGCGCCGTCTTGGAGGCAGGGTAGACGGGGCCGAAGATCGAGCGGTAGGGATAGGCCGGGACCGAGACCCGCGTCAGCGAGCCAACGCCGCTCGACACATTGACGATGCGGCCCGCCGGCGCCTCGCGCAGGAGCGGCAGCATCGCCTGGGTGGCGGCGAGGACGCCGAACACGTTGGTCTCCCACACCGCGCGCACTTCATCGAGGGATACGACGCTCGGGCGGGTCGACTTGGAGTAAACCTCGACCGACATGTCCGGCCGCATTCTCGTATTTGAGATGGCCGCGTTGTTGATGAGCACATCCAGGCGGCCGAACTCGTTGCGGACGCGCTCGGCCGCGGCGGCGATCGAAGCGGGATCCGTCACGTCGAGCTGGAGCGCATGGGCGTCCGGCCCGATATCCTCGGCGGCGGCCTCGCCGCGCTCAGGATTGCGCGAACCGACCAGGACGGTGAAGTTCTTCGCGGCCAGATCCTTTGCGATCTGGAGGCCGATCCCCTGATTGGCCCCGGTGACCAGGGCGACGGGTTTATTTTAATCATCTCCTTTGCTCGTCGATGGTGTCCCATCAGAGATTTAGAGCGTTGGCCGGCCAGTGGGCCTCGGCCGCCCACGCCTCGGCATCCGCGCCGGCCGGGATGCGCATCGGGGACAACGGGTCGGTCGCCGCGCGCCACACCGCTTCGGCCACGTCCTTAGCGTGCGTGATCGGTCCCGGCTCGGCAAACCTCGCGAAGAGGCTCTTCACCAGGTCGGCATAGGCCTCGTGGTCAAGGCCCTGCGTGTGTGAGCGCGCGTTATCGCCGAAACGGGTCTCTGGCGAACGCCCCGGCAGCACCAGGCAGGCACGGACGCTAAACGGCTTGAGCTCCAGCGCCATCGACTCGGTGAATGCGTTCACCGCCGCCTTGCTTGCGGTGTACGAGGCGAGCAGGGGGAGCGATTTCAAGGTCACGCTCGACGTGACGTTCACGACGACGCCGGCCTTGCGCTGCCTGAACTGCGGCAGCACCGCCTGCGTCACAGCCATCGTGCCGAAGGTGTTGGTCTCGAAGAGCTCGCGCACCGTCGCCATCGGCGTGGCCTCGACGGGCGATGCCGCGCCGAAGCCGGCGTTGTTGACGAGAACGTCTATCGGCCCCGCAGCCTCCACGGCTTGGCGGATGCTCTCGGAATCGGTGACGTCGAGCGCGAGCACGCGCAGATGCTCGGGACGAGGCAGCACGTCCTCGCGCGGCCTGCGCATCGTGGCGACGGCCTTCCAATCGCGATCGAGGAAATACCGGGCGATCTCCAGACCGAACCCGGACGAGCATCCGGTGATCAGGATGGTTTTCATGTCGGCTCTCCTGTCGGGGGCTTCGTTCTTTCGATTTGTTGTCAGCGCCGTCCCGCGGCGCTAACCTGGCTCAAACGGAACCGCATTCCGTTATATACGGAACATTGTTCCGCTTAGCAAGCTGGATCGTTGTGAGCGACAAACCGGAAGACCGAGGCGATGGCCAAGGTGGTGAGTTAGCGCCTCAGGACGGCGCGGATCGGCGCGTGCGCGCAGACGCACGGCGCAACATCGACGCGTTGGTCGAAGCGGCCAAGGCAGTGTTCGGCGCCTCCGGGGTGGACGCTCCGGTGCGGGCGATCGCAGACAAGGCCGGCGTCGGCGTCGGCACTGTCTACCGTCACTTCCCACGGCGCGCTGACCTGATCGCCGCCGTCTTCCGTCGCGAAATGGACGCCTGCGCGGACGCCGCGCCGATCCTTGCGGCCGAGCACCCGCCCTTCGAAGCCCTGGCGAATTGGATGCAGCGCTATGCCGCCTTCGTCGCGACCAAGCGCGGGCTCGCCAAGGCTCTGCACTCCGGAGATCCCGCGTTCAGCCCCTTGCCGGCTCACTTCGACCAGCGGCTCCGGCCCGCCCTTCGGGCGCTTCTCGAGCGTGCGGTCGCCGCCCGTGAGGTCCGCGCCGATGTCGACGCCGACGATATTCTCAGCGCAGTCGCGAGCTTATGCATGTCCGCCCGCGATGACAGGCCCGGGCAAGCGCGGCGCATGGTCGCTCTCCTGGCCGACGGGCTCCGCCACGGCGCGAATTCGCCGGCGCGGCGATGAGCCGGAACCCCTCGCATCAATCGCCGTTGTTACCTTCTGATGGTGAATCCGGAGGGAATCATGAGCGAGAACCTCAATACGGGCGACCTGTTCGATATGATGGGCGCGCGCTTCGAGGTGGTGGCGCGCATGGGCGCCGACCAGAATGACACCGTTCTCTTCCGCACGCGCATGGCGCCGGGCAAGCTTGTCCCGCTGCACAGCCACATCGATCCCGAATGCTTCTATGTCCTCGAGGGTCAGATCGAGGCATTTGTCGTTGACGACGCGCCAGACTGGCGTGTGGTCGGAGCCGGGGAGAGTCTTCTGCTTGCAGACGGCGTGAAACATGCCGTTCGCAATGCAACCGAGAAGACAGCGGACATCGTTTTGGCGACGAACAACCGGTTTGCCGGTTTCCTCGCTGCGGCGGGCCGCTCCGCGACTCCGGGCGCAGCTTTCGCACCTCCGTCGCCTGAAGACATTCAGCGCGTGATCCGCGTCTCACAAGACTATGGATATTGGAACGCATCGCCGGCTGAAAGCGCGGCTGTCACGGGCTGAGAGCCTTACGCGACAACCGGCCTGAAGGACCCGCTGCGCCTCACGCCTCGCGCCAAATGATGACGCGTCACGCGGCGCACACAAATGGAGATGCGCGGATCGGTATCCACCGCGATCGTCATTGCGAGCGAAGCGAAGCAATCCAGGGGAACGTAGGGCGCTCTGCGGCTCCTGGTCGCCGCGTCGCCGTAGCCCGTCGAAAAAGACGGGCCTCTCGCGATGACGAAGGACGAAGACGCCTCAGCGGCGGTCGGCGCTGGCTGGACCGTCCTTCGAAATGTCTGCTGTGCGTTCTCCTCAGGATGCGGCCGCTTGAGTCGATGGGCTGGCCTTCCGCCCAACCACACGCCACACTTCCACAGCGCCCGCGCCTTTCACCTGGATGGTTGTGGCGGATTCGCATTCGAACTCCGCGCCAACCAGATCATGGGTGCTGCGCGTGATCTGGACGACCCCGCTTTGCCCATGAGATTCCATGCGGCTCGCCAGGTTCACCGTCGCGCCCCAGAGATCGTAGATGAACTTCTTGCGGCCGATCACTCCGGCAACCACCGGCCCGGAATTGACGCCGATGCGGAACGCAAGCGTCTCGCCGCCAAATGTCCGGTTCGCAACAGCGTCGCGCATGTCGAGGGCAAGCTGCACCAAAGCGAGCGCGTGATCGGCCCGCTCGCGAGGCACGCCGGATGCGACCATGTAGGAATCGCCAATTGTCTTGATCTTTTCGAGGCCATGCCTTTCGACGAGATCGTCGAAGTTGGAGAAAACCTCGTTGAGAAGATTGACCAGGCGAAGCGGAGCCATCGCCGCAGCCATTGAGGTGAACCCGACAACATCCGCAAACAGCACGCTTGCGGATTCGTAATGTGCGGCAATGGCGCCTTGATCGGTCTTGAGCGCTTCCGAGATTTCCTTCGGCAAAATGTTCAGAAGCAGCGTCTCGGACCGTTCCTGGAAGAAGTTGCGCTGCGCGATAAAATAATAGAGCAGCGCGAAGACGATCGCGATCACGCTGCCGAGGTTCAAGACGAAGAACCAGGTGACGAACGCCTGCGGCAACTCCGGGACTTTCAGCGATGGCTCTAAAGTCGCGCTCACGATTAGGAGCAGGACGAAGCCCACGATCCACAGCACCGTCTGGCGCAGATCCTCGACCAGAAGCGAGACGAGCGGACAGAGCGCCGCCCAGATGATCACCGCGCTCGAATTCTTGAAACCGCCAAGGCTCATCGTGACCATCCAGGGCAGCACAAGGGTCATGAGAAGCTGGATGAAGCGATAGAGGCGGAGGTTGCGGGTCCAGGCGAACAAAGCCGTATTGATCGGCGTGGCGACCGAATAGACCGCTGGCGCCGCGGCGGCGAGCGGAGCCCCGGCGGCGAGATAGACCACCGACCACAGAATCGTCATCGGCAGGGTCCCGACGGCCAGGAGCACCATCACCAGGCGCTGCAGCGCCGCGTCGCCGCTCTCAAGAGGATCGGCGCCGACGCGCGCGGCCAAGGCGACCAGCTTCGCGGATGCGGCGCTCGCCCAGCCGAACCGGCGGATATCCGGCGCCTCGTCTCTCCCCATGGGGTTCCTCTCGGGCGATGGAGCCACGCGCGCCCATCCACACTTTGCACTCGCCCTAACACAAAGGATGCATGACGGAGAAGGCCGCGGGTCCAGAAGCGTTTCGGCTTAAGGGACCTCGGTCGCGCGCTGGCGGGTGAGCGTGCGCTCTCCCCTGATTTTTTAGGGGCCTCCGAGAAGTATGAACAGTGGCGGCCCGAGCGAGCCCGGCGAGAGATAGATTGCAGCTCTCGATTGTTTCGATTATAAATCGCTTACGCGCTGGGCAGATTGCCTGAGCACGTCGGGGCTAGAACGATGAAGCCCTTTTATCAGCGCAAAGTCATCGCGTCTGGCCTGTTTAGCGGCCTGCTCGCATCCCTCTCTCCCGGCGCGGCGCGCGCAGGAGACACGATCTTTGTAGCGAACAACAACGACGGCACGATCGGAGCATACACCACCTCCGGGGCGACGGTGAACGCCGCACTGATCTCGGGGTTGCACGGACCAGTAGGCATTGCGGTGTCGGGCTCCGATCTGTTCGTCGCGAACTCCGCTTCCGGCACGATCGGCGAATACACCACCTCCGGGGCAACGGTGAACGCCGCGCTGATCTCGGGGCTAGGCTTTCCTTCGGGGATCGCGCTGTCGGGCTCCGACCTGTTCGTCGCGAACGGCCTGTTTAATGGCACGATCGGCGAATACACCACCTCCGGGGCGACGGTTAACCCGGCGCTAATCTCGGGGTTAACCCAACCATTCGGCATTGCGGTGTCGGGCTCCGATCTGTTCGTCACGATCGGCGCGCTCGCACTGACTGGCACGATCGGCGCATTCACCACCTCCGGGGCGACGGTTAACCCCGCGCTGATCTCGGGGGAAATCCTCCCATTCGGCATTGCGGTGTCGGGCTCCGATCTGTTCGTCACGAACGCAGCGCCGCCTG
>JGI12659J15293_10000522_pt1 | contig 12501 bp, 14 predicted proteins | sample JacPinW_OM2H0_O1_FD_15293 | JGI IMG/M metagenome (IMG submission 15293) | reverse complement strand
CGCGGGCCGCCAAGGCGCAAGTCGACGCCTCGATCCGCCGCGCGTTTGTCTATGCTGGTTATGCCGACAAGTTCGACGGCGCCGTGCACGCGACACGCTCGCGCTTTGTGACTTTGGCGATGAACGAGCCATGGGGCGTGATGGGAATCGTCTGCCCGAACGAGGCGCCGATGCTCGCCTTTGTCTCGCTCGTCATGCCGGCGATCGCGATGGGCAATTGTGTCGTCGCTGTCCCGTCGGCCAGCCACCCTCTGAGCGCAACCGACTTCTATTCGGTGCTCGATACGTCTGATGTTCCCGCCGGCGTCGTCAACATCGTGACGGGAGAGGCGAATGTCCTTGCTAAGACGCTGGCCGAGCACGATGGCGTCGACGCGGTCTGGTACGTGGGCGACGCGGATGGCGCGGCTCAGGTCGAAGCGCTTTCCGCCGGCAACCTCAAGGCGACTTGGACGTCGCGCGCAACGATCGACTGGGGCAAAGCCGAAGGCCGCGAGTTCCTGCGGCGAGCGACCCAGGTGAAGAACATCTGGACCCCATACGGAGAGTAGCGCGGCTACCAGACTTTCGTTACGGTGTAACCATGCGCGCGGAACCGTTCGACGAGGCCGGTCTTGCCCGCGAGATGAAGCGCGCCAATGGCGATGAACGCGCCGCCAGAGGCTAGAAGCGGCGCGGCCCTCTCGGCCATGATCGCGTTGCGGCCCTGGAGCAGATCGCCCATGAACTCATCCTGCGCCGCGCGCTCGGTCTCGCTCAATCCCCCCATAGCGTCGGTGATAGCGACGATTTCAGCCGGTCGGCTTTCCCGATAGAGCCTCAGCATTGTTGCGTAGAGGTCGTCGTTCAGGCCTGGGTCCCGGGCCGTAAGCGTCAACAGGGTGGCTGCGACTTGGGGGCGCATATTGGCGATGGCGGCGAGTTGTTCCTCCGCCGTTTCAAGGCCAATGACCTTCACTCCCAAGTCTCTTCCCGTCTCGGCGAGAAACTGGTCGACCTCGGGCAGATTGAGACTTTCGCGCTCCGCTTCGCACTTGGGGAGCCCGGTCAGGATGGCCAGGAACCATGGTTTCAGGTGGTGCGCGAATGCGGCCGGATAGCCTACACCTGAAATGTATTTCTCGATTTTTTCACGGTCCGCGGGCGCAACGGCCCCCTCGAATGTGTCATGGTCGCGATCCAGCGCGCTCGCCAGCGTAGCCGCGGTGATGTTGGCTTTTTCGACGACATCGATCGGTCCGCCGAGCTCGGTCGCCACGATCTTGGCGCCGTCGATCGATTGCGCCGCGCGCCGGGCGATTTCGAGCGCGGAGTCGTCGGTGGAGTGAATGGTGCCGAAGAGATAGGAGGGCGCAAGCCCGGGCTTCTCGATCCGCCATAGCAGACCGTCGCCGTTGACGAGATCGTCCGCTCGCGCCGACTCGGCTGCGGCGAGGCCGTCAACCTTGGTGAGATCGGAGCCCTGACAAGGCTTTGGCGGCTCCGCATGCGCAAGCGAAAGCGTGAGCGCGCCGACAAGGAATGCGCAGGCGCTCAGCGCCGCTCGCCGCAACACGCTCACAACTTTCTCAGCGCGACTTCTTCGATCCGGTGGCTCGCGCCTTTGGTCAGGAGCAGGTCGGCGCGGGGCCGGGTAGGCAGGATATTCTCGTGCAGGTTGACGAGATTGATCCGCCGCCAGATCGAGCGCGCTGTTGCCTCGGCTTCCGCATCGTTGAGGTCAGCGTATTGCCGGAAATAGCTGCGGGGATCGCGGAACGCCGTTGTCCGCAAGCTCATGAAGCGTTCAATGTACCATTGCTCGAGCAACGTGGTGTCGGCGTCCAGGAAGATGGCGAAATCAAAAAAGTCGGAGACGAACGGAATCTCTTTGCCGTCGCGGGGCAATCGGTTCGGCAGCAGGACGTTTATGCCCTCGAAGATGAGAATGTCCGGTCGGTCAACAACGATCGATTCGCCTTTCACAATGTCGTAGGTGATATGCGAATACACCGGAGCGGCGACGTTGTGTTGTCCGGCCTTAACTGCGGAGAGAAAGCGAAGCACCGACGTCCCGTCGTAGCTCTCGGGAAAGCCCTTGCGGTCCATGATGCCCTGTCGGATGAGCTCCGCATTCGGACGCAAGAAACCGTCGGTGGTGACGAGCTGCACCTGGGGCGTATTCGGCCAGCGGGTCAATAGGGCTTGCAGCACCCGCGCTGTTGTCGATTTGCCAGCCGCGACCGACCCGGCAATCCCGATTATGTAGGGGACCTTCCCATCCGTTGCGCCGAGAAAGCGCTGCGTCGCCTTGAACAACCCTTGCGTCGCTGCGACGTAGAGCGCGAGCAGTCGCGACAGCGGCAGATAAATGGCGACGACCTCGTCGAGCGAGATCGGATCGTGCGTCGACTGCAGCTTGCGCAGATCATCGATTGTCAGCGTTAGCTGAGTATCAGCGCGCAGTTGCGCCCATTCGTCACGCGTGAAGCGGCGGAACGGAGATTCGAGCGATTGGAGCCCAACGCGATTCATCAAAAGTCTCTCATTCGAGCCCGTCGGTCCCACTGGAGTGAGCTCTCACTTCGTTCGGGACGCTTTTTCCTGGTGGCCGCTTTGTCTTGACCTTTTGCCCAACTCGTCCATCACCGACGACAACACGATTCCTCGTGCGCGGAGCGCGACGAGCAGGTGGTAAAGAACGTCGGCTGCCTCGGCGCGAACGGCGCTCTCGTCTTGCGCCGCCACGGCGATCGAGAATTCGATCGCTTCTTCTCCGAATTTGCGAGCGCAATGGGCTGCGCCCCTATCGAGCAGGCTGCGGGTATAGGAGGTTTCCGCGCTCGCCCCGGCGCGGTCATCGATCGTCCGCGCGAGTTCATCCAGTGTGAACATCGCGCCCGCCCTGTCCTTCTCGCCCATTAGGCCTTTATCTCCCGTCGCATCGGCCGCCGCAACAGGAGGCCCGCGCCTGCTCGCCGCATGGAGCGCTTCTTGACTTGGCTCTAGCGGGGCCCATAAAGCGTGCCGGCCTTGGTGCGGGGCGATTAGCTCAGCGGTAGAGCACTCCCTTCACACGGGAGGGGTCGCAGGTTCGATCCCTGCATCGCCCACCATCTTCCTGCTTACGCATCAATGGCTTAGCTTGGACTTGCGGACGTTCAGGCGACGCTAGCGCTTCCGAGGTAACGCAGAGGTAACAGCGAGCGCCGCAATGTCGGCGCCGCCGGTCGCTCGAAATCCGGGGCCGCGAGGCGAGGTGACGCGCGCCAGCGTTTGCCACCGCTGCGATTGACCTAATGAAATACCGTAGTCAGCGCCCCTTCGTTTCCGCGTTCCTCGCTTGCCCTCAATGGCTCAAGCGCAATTGCCCTACCGAACGACGCAACCGCATCCAACGGTAATTGCGACTTTATCTGAGTATTCTTTAGTGAAATACCAGTAATAAGTAATTATTTCATGCATATCATCTTGGAGACATCTCTCTAATACCTTAAATAGTCGCTGGTTCTATCGACCAATCGTCCCCTCCGGAGGTCTGCCGCCCCTTCATTGGAACTCCGGGGCCTCAACCATCCCGGAACGTCTCCGGGTCTTGCGTGTGCTTAGATTGCGCAGCGGGTTTGAAGTTTTCTGGAAGAAAAATTCGCCGAAAAAATTTTGGGGCCTTCGGCGATTTTGCGCCGGCTGTTGCTTCGTCGGCGCGCGAACGTCGGACAGGGTCAGCGAGCTCCGGAGCATGGGTCCGACGAAATTCGGGCTCCGCGCGCGGTCTTGCAGGCCGCGACGTGCGTGTTCACCACCGCCCGCCAAAGGTCGACCTGCGGGCCATCCTGCGTTAACGAGTGCAGATGCCGAGTCGGAATATTCCCGCGTTGACCGGACTGCGGTTCTTCGCCGCAATGGCCATTGTGCTGTGGCACTCGCAGACCGGCTATTTTTTCAAGTATGGCGCGTTCGCGCCATTCTACCTGGCAGGCGCCGTGCCGTTGTTCTTCGTACTTTCGGGCTTCGTGCTGACGATCGGCGCCGATCGATACAAGTCGTGGAGTGATTTCTTCGTCGCCCGCATCGCCCGCGTCTGGCCGGCGCATATCGCGGCCCTGGTGTTCCTTTTCTGCGTCTTTTACCCCTACAGCCTGGACTTTCTTCACCACGCCCAAACCCTGTGGCGGCTCGCTCTTAACGGCTTGCTGTTACAGGCATGGTCGCCAATCCGAGCGGACTATTGGTCTTACAACGCGCCATCGTGGTCAGTGTCCTGCGAGCTGTTCTTCTATGCCGCGTTCCCTATGGCGTTTCTCGCGCTCCAGCGGCAAACATTCACACGAACCTTGGCAATCGTTCTGATCATCTTCAGCGCCATCGTCCTCACGGATACCGTCCGCCCCGGCATCGATCCAAACTGGCTGGGGAGTGTTCTGCCAGTTTCAGCTTTCGCTGCGTTCGCCGTCGGCATAGGCGCAGGTGTGTGGCGTAAGGCGCTGCCGGCATCAAGCGCAGGATATCTCACCGGGACCGTCATTCAGTGCGGGGCGCTTTTAGCGGCGCTGGTCGCCAATGCGCTCTTTGCATCGCACCCCATCGGATCAACCCCAGCTGGACAAAGCTTCGTTCTCTTGTTCGGCCCCGTCCCATTTTATGCGACGGCGCTGCTCGCGTTGGCCCGATACGATGGACTGGTTTCGCGAGCCCTGTCCAACCGCGCCATCGTCTACGGCGGAGAGATCAGTTATTCGATCTACCTTTTCCACCAGATTGTCATTCGTTGGCACTCCGGGGAACTGGCCACGTTCTCAAAGGTGCCGATTTGGTTGCAATACGCAGGCGTTCTTGCCGTCACCTTAATTTTGGCGGCCTCGGTTCACCATTTGGTAGAGCGACCATTTAGGCGTTGGATCATCGCGGGTTGCAAGCGTCTGACCGCGAGCTTCGTAACCCGTCGTCGCGCTCCGCCGCCGCCTCAAGGGCGCGCCGACGCTCCCGCCAGCGCCGACACGCCTCACGTTGCCGCGCCGCCACCTCCGGATGCTGTGGCAGACGCCGCTCTGCGCCCGAAAACGGCCCCTCCCACGCATGAAGCGGAACTGGCCTCCATGGCCGCCGAAACGGAACGCCTGAGCGACGCAACGCCGTCAGCGCGGCGCGTGCGCTTCGCGCCATGAACCACTCGCATCCGACGGCCAGAAGCTCCTCACGGGTCCGCTTTTGCGCTCGCGAGGCGCGGCCGCTGCGCGACTTCACTTCGATGAAAACGACCTTCGGAAGAGAAATGAACATCAGGTCCGGAAGTCCGGACCGCACGCCTCGCCGCTTTTGCAACAGGCCGCTCAACCACGAACGCGGCCGGTTTTCAATGCTCGTCCAGAACACGGTCTGAGGGTCGATGTATCGCGGTAACATCTCGGCCAACGCGGTCTGCGCGCCCCATTCCTCACGCCGGGATTTGCGCCGCCGAGCTTGGGCGTCCTCGGTCATCCGCCGTCGCCCGTCCCCTCATACGGCGGCGGCGCGGGCGCCGCCTGCGGCGCTATCCCGGCGACCGTCAAGATCGCCCTAGCCGCTAGTACCCTCGAGTGCAACGCCGCCTCGTTGTCCCGCGCAAAGGCGACCCCCGCAAACACAATTTCGTGCGCATTCTCGAAAGGAGCCGGCTATGGCCGACGTTCAGGTAACCTGTATCACCAAACCTCACCCCCAAAGCCCGCATGAGCATATCACGCATGTGGGAAACCCCAAGCGCGGGGTGGAACTGGCCGCGGGAACATGTGGTCGCGAGCATCGAGACGAAGACAAACACCTTCTTTGTGCGCGACCCAAAGTCGGGAAAGCGCGCGGACATCGGCGTTGTGCGGGCGGCTGGGCACGCTCCGTTTCTACGCAGCTATGCCGACGGCTACTGGAGCGATAATCTGCTCGCGCTCAACCAATGCGCGTCACCCTCGGATCGGAATCCGATATCCAGCTAGCTGTCGAGAAGATGAAGGCCGTCCTGTCAGTGATCAAGAAAACACGGTCGGCGACCGGGGCAAAAATGGCAGAACCGAAAGCGCAGCCTAGTTTGCCATCTCAGCCAACAATGCCACCGAAGCCGTAAGGCCGATCAAATCAGGTGTTCGAGGTATGGCCTCACGATGGCGGACACCTCGTCATACCTGTCCTCATCGAGAAGTTGGTTGGCTCGCTTTCCAACGTGCACGATAGTGGCGTCCGCCTCGGTCAAGCCGAACAAATCCTCGGTTGCCACGATAACTTGCGAGTCCGGTGGCCGTTCGTCGATGATGAAGCGCATTATCTTTTCCATGTCATCTTCACCCTGCTGATTGGGCGCATCGATCACGATGGGGCAGAATGCCGAGGAGGTATATTTTCGAGCGGTGTGCAGGAAGGCATAATAATAGGCGATAATGCCGCGCGGACCTTCGCTTCCGCGTCCGAAAGTCGCCGAGGTAATCGGTGGGGGTCGGCTATCGTCAATGCGAACCGAGAGATGACGCGAAAACTCGTAGAGTCGATCTTTGAAATAAGCCTTGATCTCCTCGGTCCGTTTAAGACTTAGCGAGGCGCGCATCGCATCGTTCGCAGCATCCTCCTCAATCCGCTTTCGCGCGATGTTATCTTCGATCTCAGCGATCTGTCCGCGGATGAGTTTTGCAGCCTCGTTTCTACCTTGCGCAACAAGGACGTCGTTGAACGAGACATCGGCCTTTCTGAAGCCGAGCACTTGATTGATGCGGGCGATCTGCTCTTCCAGGCTGGCGATATTCTGTCGCTCAGTCTGCGCTTTTGCATCCAGCTCGTGCAGCTTTTCCTGACTTATGATGAGCGAGCTAAAAAGCCCGTCTTTGTCCTGAGCGATCTCGAATTGGTCCGCGATTGCGTTGTTGTAATGTAGCCGCATGTTGGACACTCTACCTCCAACGGTCGCTTCAGAGCGGCTGCGAAATTCTCATCCATTTCAGCAAGCGTTGCTTTGACAAGATCGCGCTGCTCAAGCCAAAGGCGGCGTTCCTCGCTGACATTGGCGAGCCGTTGCCGGTAGTCTGACTGGTCCTGATGTAGCTTCCGACTTTCCTCAAGGAGCTGAGCGCTTTCCTCTTGGAAATCATTGAGATCAAAGGAGAGGACGATGTCTGTGACCACTTGCTGCATCTTGCGCAGAGTTTGCTGCAGAACCTCTCGTTCCGCTTCCAGCTCCCGCCGCTGGACCTGCAGGAGATTGCGGCGCGTCTGGGCCTCATAATATTCGTTCGGCTTTATCCCGGAATGGTACTAGGCTAGCGTCTTGGGCGAATTGTTGAAGTAGAGGCGGTTGAAGGAAGTCCAAGGCTTTTTCCAGCCTGCGTCCTGGTCGATATAGAAAGGCGCGAACATGTAAGCCGGAGGAGGCGTCACGGGCTGCTCCTGCTTGTTCAACATCTCCAGCCGGAAATCGAGCAATTTCGCCAGATAGTCGGTCAGGTCCTTGCCGATGGACCTCGTGCGAAGTTGGAGCGCACCGCCGGCATCAAAGACCGCGTAACTTCCGCGACCTGAAAGAACGGCGTAGGGCACATCATCGACTGTAAGGTCGAGAAGCGTCTCTACCTGAGCGCTTCGCCACGGTAGGTCGATGCGGGGCGGCTCGGCGCCGAGCGCGTCATACAGACTCTTTAGTACCGCTGACTTCCCGAACCCGTTTCCTGCCTGAAGGACGAGCGTTTCCGAGCTTAAGTTCAAGCTGAATGATCGCCTTTCGTTCTGCGACAAAAGGCAGAGACGCGAGAACCGCAGCATGCGCACGGTTGGTTTCCTTCATGCTGGTCAGCAGTCGACGGAGGCCGACAACGTTAGGTCTGTTCATTTGATCGCCTCGAACGACTCAACATAGATGGCGCCGGCCCTATGCTCATAACCGGTCGGCACCCATTTCTCCAGTCGCTGAGCTATCTCTGATATGCTGTTGCATGCATCGATCTCGGCCTGGTGAGCGAGTATCGCATCTGTCGCGACCTCCTGGAAACCGATGGCTCCGGGTTCCCCCAAGGAGCGCGCTTTCGTGTACCGTAGACACCTATTGTAGAGGGCAAGCGCCTGAAGGGGCGTCATGCCGGCAGCGATCAAATCAGGTTGGATGATCCCCCAACTCTCATGAAAACGACCGCGGCTTGTTGCTCGCGAGAACATGGCCTCTACATCTGCTCGGCAAAGAGTTTTGCGATCGTTGAATTCGTCTACGGTCGTGAATTCCTGAGTGACGCCGGTCTTCGTCAGAACATTCCCGCGCAATGTGTCATACAGCGACATAACCGGCACCGGGTCGGTGCCCCCGCGCGCGTGAGCGAACTCCAGTAGACGACCCCTCATAAACGTCTCTTGATTGCTGATGCCGAGATCGGTGCGCTCAAAGACAAACAAGCTGCTGCCATCCACTGCTGGCGCCCTGATGGCATCCTTAGCCACCGCATCCTTCAAGGTGGCGATTTCGTCTGAATGAAGATCGGCCGAGCTAACTTTCTGATGATCGTCGGTCGTTAAATTCCCATCGGCAAGTTTCAGCTTGAAGCCCACATTGGACATGAAACCAAGCTTGGTCACCATCTGCCCGAAAGCGCCCATGTGATGGTGCAGGCGCCCTAAGAAGGTAACAGGTGGTGGGCCACTACCATCCTTAGCAATCATATCCTTGAGCGACCACGATCCTTTGCTCCGGGAGTTCTGGGACTTGATCTGGTAGAAATCGACATTTTCTGGCTGAGCCGCTTTGTCGAACACCATCAGGTCATCGAAGTGGTCGAATACGGCGCGGTAGTCGTTGCCAGTCTGGTGCAGGTCCAGCATCTTCAATATCGAAGCATTTATCTGAAACTGGTAACGCGCTGTCGTGCGCGCACCCGATTTTTCACGGGGCTTGGCAGAGGATACCGCCGCTAGCAGTTTGGTCATTGAGCGGCCGTTGCGTCTGCCAGCCCAAGTTGACCGTCGGCGCTAACCGGCCTCACAAAACGCGCGCGCAACGCACTAAGCCCTTCCCCTCCCGTGCGCCAACTTATCCGGACGTGCACGGCCAGGAAAGAGGTTCAACGGCCCGAAATTGCCAATGGCTGGGCTAAAAGAGTCGCGGCTCTCGAAGAATTGATCTAGAGAGACGGTCCTTTAGGACGGCGGACGCGCCCGCGACCGAACCTCAGCTCGATATGGCTGCCTTCGCCAACGGCCTGACAAGCCTCAGCGATCTGTTCCGCATTCGCCCTAATCACATCCCAACGGTTGGTCGAAAGAACGATAACCCCCCAATCGTCCGGTCAGCCAGCCTCTGCTGCCAGCGCAGGTTCTAATCCGCAGTCACCAGCACATCGAACCCGACTCGCCCAGCTTCGTCCAGTAGCCGCCCGTTCGAGATCCCGGCCCAGCCCATCTCGGGGACAGTTTTGACGTCAAAGTCGCTCAGCAACCGCCTCAAGCCAGCGGGTACGGATTCATCAGGAGAATGCGCCGCATGCCGATCCTTGGCACCCCCAGACCAACGAGGCTGGTTCGGATAGAGGGCCGACAGCAGCGTTACTAGCCGAGAGCTCAAATGCAGGCTTCGAGTCAGGCCTATCTTGCGGCGCGGACACTTGCCGGCTCGCACTCTCCGACGGAGGCCCATCCAGTCGCCGCCAGCCGCGGCGTATCGCGGATTGACGATCGAAGTGCGTGTCGTAAGAGTTAGAGTTCTGTTGGGGCGTCGAACCCAAGACGTCGATTGGGCGCGACTGGGGCTGTTTTCGACAACGGGAGAAATCACGGATGAGACATTGGACCAGCGCGCTTCTCGCAGCCGTCACCGGGCTGGCGGCGGCGACCGGGGCATCCGCACAGCAGCATGTCCTGAACATGCTCATGCTTGCCGAAGACGCCCTTAAGATCCAGAAGGTCGTGGATGCCTATCAGGCCAAGCACCCCGATGTGGCGATCAAAATGCAGTCGGCGCCGTGGGATCAATACTTTCAGACCGCCGGACTGCGCCTCAGCTCGAAAGACACGAGCGTTGACCTCGTCTACGTGGACGTGCCGCTGATCGCCGGCTACGCCTCGAGGGGGTTTCTGGCGCCGGTCGACCCCGGCCTCGACACGAGCGCTCTCGTGCCCTCTTCGGTCAACGCGGGCAAGGTCGATGGCAAGCTCTACGCCCTGCCAATCAACAACTCGGCCCAAGTACTCTTCTACAACAAGAAGCTCTTCGCCGATGCCGGCGTTACGCCCCCCGATGGTCTTGCGCCGGGAGCGACGGCGACGCAGGCCCAGGCCAACGAGATCGCATCGTCGAAGCGCTGGACGTGGGAGCAGGTCGCGGAGGCGGCGCAAAAGCTGACCCAGAAGAAGGGCGGGAAAACCGCCGTGTGGGATTCAGCTTCGACCAGATCAACGAACTCTATCAGCTCCAGCCGCTGGGCGAGTCCTTCGGCACACACGTCATCTCCTCAGACGGGAAAACCGCGCAGGGCTATCTCGACAGTCCGGCGTGGGTGAAAGGCGCGACCTTCTGGTCGGATCTCTACAACAAATGGGGGGTGAGCCCGAAGGGTCTCGCGCATGACGAGCCGCCGCAGCTTTTCGCCAACGGACAGCTCGCGCTCTTCGCCGGGGGAACGCGGAATTTAGCCGTGCTCCAGAAGGCCGGAGTCGATTTTGGCGTCGCGGCCTTTCCCTCCTTCCGGGGTGGCAAGGTTCTGACTCCGACCGGAAGCTGGTTCATCGGCGTTTCCGCCAATTCGACGAAGAAAGATGTCGCCGCCGACTTCGCGAAGTTCCTGACCCTTACGGACGAAGGGACCAAGATCTGGTTCGATGCGAACAAGCAGCTGCCGGCCTACAAGCCGTTGCTCGAACAGATCAGCAAGTCGCCTGAGTTCGACGCGTTCCCGCAGGACGTGTTCCGGATTGGGGTCTATGACGCACTGAACACTGCCAAGCCCAGACCGACCATGGTCGCCTATGGACAATTGCAGGACGCGTTCCGCACCGCCTTCGCCGACATGTCGAACGGCGTTCCGGTCGGCGACGCGCTCGCGACCGCGGTCGAGACCTACGACGCGGCGATGAAGCGCGTGGCGCAATAAAGCGGGCCCACGCGGTCTCCCGGACCGTTTCGGAAGGCCGCAGAGACGCGACGATGGTCAAGCAAAGCTCTCAGGGTTTTGCTCGTGGCGCTGCTCGCGCCCGCCCTGGTAGGGCTGCTCGTTTTCCGCCTCTACCCGATCGCGATCGCGGTCATCTCGAGCTTCTATACATCGCGTTCGCGCTTGCGAACGCCTCATCGGGGTCGGAATCCCTGGTCGGGGTGCGGCCGGAGCATTTCGCGACGGACGGCCAAGTCCGCGACGGCCGGGCGGCTACGATACAAGCGGGACAAGCCGCCGCGCCGACCTTGGAGGGGTGAATTGACGATTTCCGATTCGGACCGTTTGCGTATGCTCACGCCTCGGTTCGGCCGGGTCCGAGCGGTCCTCGACACCGATACCTACAACGAGATCGACGACCAGTTTGCGCTCGTGCAGGCGATGCTTTCGCCCGACCGCATCGCCCTCGCGGCGATCTACGCGGCGCCGTTCCACAACAACAGGGCCATCGGCCCAGGCGACGGCATGGACAAGAGCTACGACAAGATTCTTCGGCTTCTCGGTCGCATGGGCAAATCGCCGGACGGTTTCGTGTTCAAGGGCGTGCGCGACTTCGTTGGTCTCGCCAAACAGGCGCGGAGGGCCGAAGCCGTCGACCACCTCATCGCCCGCGCGAGGGCAAGCAGTCCGGACGACCCATTGTGCATCATCGCAATCGCCGCGATCTCGAACGTTGCCTCCGCGCTGCTCGCGGCCCCCGACATTGTCAACAAGATCATTGTTGTCTGGTTGGGCGGCCACGCCCTCGAGTGGCCCGATACGCGCGAGTTTAACCTGAGGCAGGACGTGGGCGGCGCGCAGGTCCTCCTGGACAGCGGCACGCCGCTCGTCTTGATCCCCCCGCATGGGGGTCACCTCGCACCTGCACAGCACGGTGCCCGAAATCGAACGCTGCGTCGAGCCTCATGGTGAGATTGGCAAGTTTCTCGCCGCTCGCTTCAAGGAATACTCGGACGACCATCTCGGCTGGTCGAAGGAAATCTGGGACATGGCGCCGGTCGGCTGGCTCATTAATCCCGACTGGGCGCCGACGGTGCTTGTGCCGACGCCGATTCTGACTGACCAAGCGACCTGGAGCGTCGATCGGAGGCGCCCGCCCATGCGCTATGCGACAATCGTGAAACGTGATCCCATCCTAAGAGACTTCTTCTCGAAGCTGGAACTCTTCGCCACTTCCCGAGGCGCCGTTTTCTGACGTTCGGCTCCGTGACTACAACTGCGTGATGTCGCACGCCTTCATTAAGCGGGCCTATGGCGTCCGCCGGATCGCTCTCCAGGTCGTGATAAAATATGTTGGACTGAACGGCTCCGCCGTAGGGCGGCGCTTCCCGCGCGGCATTTGAGTTGAGGCTATTTTCCTTGGAGCTGGCGCCGTCGC
>JGI12659J15293_10000516_pt1 | contig 12552 bp, 10 predicted proteins | sample JacPinW_OM2H0_O1_FD_15293 | JGI IMG/M metagenome (IMG submission 15293) | reverse complement strand
TAATTGCCACCGATCCAACCGGCGCACGGTTGGGCCGGTTGACGACGCCGCATGGCGTCATAGATACGCCGGCGTTCATGCCCGTGGGCACGGCGGCAACCGTCAAAGCCCAAACGCAAGCAGACCTCGAATCGCTTGGCGTTCAGATTCTTCTTTCCAACACGTATCATTTGTTTCTTCGCCCAGGCCACGAACTCATTCGCGATATGGGTGGCTTGCATAGTTTTATGTCATGGCCTCGTCCAATTCTTACCGATTCGGGCGGCTACCAGGTCTTCAGTTTGAGTGAGCTCCGCAAAGTGACGGACGAAGGTATTACCTTCCGTTCCCATCTCGATGGCTCCGCGCACATGCTGTCGCCTGAAAAAGCGCTGGAAATCGAAATCGCCCTGGGTGCGGACATCATCATGGTGCTCGATGAATGCATCGAAACGCCTTCCACCGAACAGCGAGCGCGGGAAGCTGCCGCTCGCACGCTCGATTGGGCGCGCCGCTCGCAAAATTACTTTCAGCAGCATGGTGATTCTGCGAAGCAGATGCTTTTTGGAATTGTCCAGGGCGGAACGTCCCCGGAAGTGAGGCGCGAAAACGCCGATGCGCTGGTGGAACTGAACTTGCCAGGCTATGCCATAGGAGGACTTGCGGTAGGAGAATCTCATAATCTCACCTGCGAAATAGCCCAAGTCGCAGCTTCGCATCTTCCCGCCGACCGTCCTCGTTATCTGATGGGGGTTGGCTATCCTCAACAATTGCCGGATTACGTCGCGCTTGGTGTGGATATGATGGATTGCGTCTTGCCCACTCGCAGCGCCCGTCACGGATGCCTTTTTACCTCCGAAGGGCGCTTGCTCATCAAGAATGCGCAGTATTCCAGGGATTCGCGGCCCATCGACGAGAAATGCGGCTGCGCGGTTTGCCGGCGCTATTCTCGCTCATACCTTCGCCATCTTTATCTTGCAGGAGAGACTCTCGCAGCCATCCTTAACACCCACCACAACATCTACTTTTACCTTGACATCATGCGTGAAATTCGCGAGGCTATTCGTTTTGGGAAGCTCGAAAAGTTCCGCTCTGACCTTCAGGCCCGCCTCAAATAGGCAAACCTAAGCAGGTGTTGGGCGCCGTAAAAGGGCGGAGGGGAATCTTCGGCGAACGAGTTCTTAGTTTGCCCTCGATTCCAGTGTCCGCTAAAGAGCGAAAGGCGAAATTATTGTGATGTTGGCTATCAGTGTCCCGTCCATGTTCTCGGCAGCCCTGATTCAGGCGCAGCCCAGCGGGATCGCGCTTTTTCTTCCGCTGATCCTGATCATGGTCATCTTTTATTTTTTGATGATCCTGCCCGCACAGCGGCGCCAGAAGAAAGTCAGCGAAATGCTCAAGGCTTTGAAAACCGGCGACAAGGTAATCACCAACGGCGGAATTTACGGAACCATCGTCGGCTTGGAAGACGAGGCTGTGCAGTTGCGCGTCGCCGAACAGGTAAAAATGAAAGTCGCCCGCAGCGCTATTGCGGGGCTTCAAGCAGAACCTCCTAAGGAGAGTTAGAAAGCCGGCATGAATCCCCAGCTCAGGTGGAAATTTATCTTCATCGCGGTGGTCATACTTCTTTGTATTTATGGCCTGATAGGCGTGCCTACGTTCCCAACGTCGTGGACCCAGGTTAAGCAAAATCTCGCCGACCGCATCAAACTTGGTTTGGACCTAAAGGGTGGCAGCCACTTGGTTTTGCAGGTGCAAGTGGACGAAGCCATCGGCCAGCGCTGCGACCAGGCTGTGGATCAGATCACCAAGCAGGTTCACGAAAAAAATATTGCAGTTGGTGAGATTCGCCGCGTGGACGACACGCACATTTTAGTTCGCAATGTTGATCCGAACACTTCTGGCACTTTTCGCGATCTAGTCAGCAACCAATTTGCCGACTGGGCCATGGCTCCTGCCGCTGGCGAGCAAAATGGTTATTTGCTGACGATGAAGCCGTCCATCGTCGCTGATCTTCGCCGCGACACGATGGATCAATCGCTTGAAACAATCACGCGACGTATCAACGCGCTCGGGTTGACCGAACCGACTATTGCCTTCACCGGTCGCGGCGACAATGAAATTCTCGTTCAGCTTCCCGGCGAAGGCGATCCCACTCGCGCAAAATCAGTAATCCAAGCGGGCGGCCAACTCGAACTGAACTTAGTCGCCGACGAACAACCCTACCCCTCCGAAATCGCAGCCCTGGGGAGTCACGGAGGCGTGCTGCCGGCGGGGACAGTAATTGTTCCAGGTAAGGCCGAAAACACATCCAATTCGCAGGCGCAGCAGCAGGTTTTCTACGTGCTGCAGCGTGCGCCAATTATTACCGGGCAAGATCTGCGCGGCGCAACTCCTGCGCCAAGTGCGAATTATCCAGGGCAATACGAAGTGCGCTTTCAGCTTTCCACTGCTGCAGCGGCGAGGTTCGGGCCGTTTACCGAGTCGAATATTGGCCATAGGATGGCCATCGTGCTTGACCATAAAGTGTACACAGCGCCGGTGATCAACGGCAAGATTGAAGACTCCGGAATCATTGAAGGAAACTTCACCCAAGAGTCGGCCCAGGATCTTGCTCTGGTATTGCGAGCCGGGGCATTGCCGGCATCCATCAAGTATTTGGAAGAGCGAACCGTGGGGCCGTCGCTGGGAGCGGATTCGATTCGTGAAGGCGTGCGCGCTTCGATAGGTAGCATCATCGTGGTAATGATTTTCCTGGTGATCTATTACCGGCTAAGCGGTGTCAATGCAGTTGTGGCTCTCGCGTTCAACCTGATCATTCTGGTCGCCTTCATGGCATATGCGGGGGCGGTCCTGACGCTGCCCGGAATTGCGGGCGTGATCCTGACAATCGGCATGGGAGTGGACTCCAACGTACTAGTATTTGAGCGCATCCGGGAAGAGCTGCGAAGTGGAAAAGCTCCGGCCTCGGCGGTATCCGTGGGCTTCGATCGGGCCTTTCTGACGATCATTGACACGCACGTAACTACCATCGTTTCAGCGATTTTCCTCTTCTTGTTCGGCACGGGGCCGGTACGGGGATTCGCTGTAACCTTGGTGATTGGTTTGCTTGCTAATGTCTTTACATCGATTTATGTGTCACGAGCCATCTTCGACTGGCATCTTTCACGTATGGAGCGCCAAGCTGAACTGAGCATCTAGACAGGGAACAAAGCGGTATGCCGCGGTGTCAAATAATGGCGGATAGGACTCGATGGAATTCTTTCACAACGTAAACGTCGATTGGATGGGAAAGGCGAAGTACTTCGTCTCACTTTCGCTGATTCTGTTGGCAGTGGGCTGGATTTCGATTCTTCACAACGGCGGCTTGCGTTACGGAATCGATTTCCGAGGCGGCACACTTGTCTACGTGAGATTCGCGGGCCCTGCTCCGGTAAATCAGATTCGCAAAGGCCTGCAAGACGCGGGTCTGGCGAACAGTTCAATCCAGACAATCAGCGACAATGTTTTGAATGGCGGCGCGCAGAACGACGTGGTAATCGGCATTGAGAAAACCGGGCAGGGAGACGAAGCGCTGGATGCCGGCAAGCAGGCGATTTTGGATGTGCTGCATAAGACCTTCGGGACGACGAACACGGCCGGCAAGCAAGATTTTAATTCAATCACAGCATCCAGTCTGGCAGCATACCTGACCCAGAAGGATCCGCTCGCGCTCGGCACGAATGCCGGAGAGCGCTACAACCAGCTTGCGCAGCGTTTAACCGACGCTCGGGATAAAGAGCACAGCGGCATCGTCACAAATTTCGATGATTTGAAGAACGTGGACGGCGCAACGCCGGCAGTGTTGGCATCTCTGAATAGCGGCTTTTCACTAGGCAATTTTACGATCCGGAACGTGGAGATCGTGGGCCCCAAAGTCGGCGCTCAATTGAGGCACCAGGCCTTCTGGGCAACCATCTATGCCTTGGGCGGCATGTTGTTGTATATTGCCTTCCGGTTTGAGTGGGTGTATGGGGCGGCGGCGGTGATAGCCGTTTTTCATGACGTGCTGATCACCTTGGGTTTCTTCTCGATTTTCCATTTCGAGATTTCGCTGACGGTCATTGCGGCGCTTTTGACTCTGGTCGGCTACTCGATGAACGATACGATCGTGATATTCGATCGTGTCCGAGAAGATCTTAGATTGATGCGGCGCGAGCCGTTTCCAGACGTGGTGAACAAGGCCATCAATCAAACGCTGTCCCGAACGATTTTGACGAGCGGGCTGACGTTTCTAACCGTTCTGGTTTTGTTTCTGATGGGTGGCGAGGTTCTTCGAGCGTTCTCTTTTGCCATGGTAGTAGGAGTTGTGGTAGGAACGTACTCCAGTTTTGGAATTGCAGCGCCTATCGTGGTGCTGTGGGCCAAGTATCGAGGGCAAGGAACTGCCGTTCGCGCCGGATCCGCAGCCGACAAGCGCGTGGCGGCAGGTGCAAGGAGGTAGCTATGTTTGACGATCTGGTGGTTTCCAGCGCGAACCCGCAACGGACAAATAAGCCTTGGACGGTGGCGCTGTCGTTTCTGATTCAGTTCGGGATCGTATTCGTGATGATTCTGATCCCGCTGATCTATACAGAAGCGCTGCCAAAGCAAATGCTGACTACGTTCCTTGTTGCGCCGCCTCCGCCACCGCCACCGCCGCCTCCGGCTGCTGCAGTTCAGCGAGTGGTGAAGCCTATTGCGCGCATTATCCACAATGGGCAGATGACGGCTCCAACCGTGATTCCGAAGAAAGTGTCGATGATCAAGGAAGAAGAGCTGCCGCCTGATGTGGGCGCAGTGGGCGTAGCCGGCGGCGTTCCAGGCGGAGTGCCTGGCGGGCAGGCTGGCGGCGTTCTGGGTGGAATCATTGGCGGCACAGGCGCGGGTCTGCCGCCTCCTCCGAAAGCAGCCGCTCCAAAATCGATCCGCGTAGGCGGCAATGTGGCCCAGGCGAATCTTATTCGCCAAGTGACGCCCGTTTATCCGCCAATCGCAAAGACCGCGCACATTTCCGGAACCGTATTGCTTCATGCGATTATCGGAAAAGACGGTACAGTCCAGGACCTTCAATATATTTCTGGTCCGCCGTTGTTGATGAAGAACGCCATGGACGCTGTGCGCCAATGGCGGTATAAACCAACGTTGCTCAACGGCGAGCCGGTGGACGTAGATACCACAATTTCTGTTGTGTTTACTTTGGGCGGTTAAGAAGGGCGGTTCGGGCGTCCTCTTGGGGGTCTGGGCTGGTTTAAAATTAATTCCGACCGGCAGAATACTGCTGCCGTGATCGTTTGGCACGAACGGAGGAGCAAACTCTATGCTTTCGAATTTACTCTTGGCGAGTGTGGTGATGTTGCAGCAGCAGGAGGTTGGCTGGGATTTGCTCACGATGTGGCACAACATGGGCTACCCGGCGAAAACGGTCGTCTTCATTCTTTTCGTCATGTCCGCGTGGTCCGTGGGCATCATGATCGACCGGGCGCTGATGTATAGCGCAGCGCGGAAGCAGTCCCGCGTATTCGTACAGCAGGTGGCTGGCGCGTTGAAGGACAATAAACTCGACGAGGCAATTTCAATCGCCGAGCGGAATAAGAAGAGCCACATAGCCAAGGTAGTGGCGACGGGACTCTCGGAATTTCAAGCGGCCTCCGCTCAAGTGGGCGACGAGGAAGTCATCGAAGCGGCCAAGCGCGGACTCGAGCGCTCGGTCGCTATCGTTCACGCTGAAATGAAGCGCGGCCTTTCCGGTCTCGCTACGATCGGCTCAACAGCTCCATTCGTAGGGCTGTTCGGAACGGTCATGGGCATCATTAACGCGTTCAAAGGTATTTCGGCCTCCAAAGCGACCGGACTCTCGGCGGTCGCCGGCGGTATCGCGGAAGCCTTGGTTACCACCGCGCTTGGTCTATTGGTCGCAGTGCCGGCCGTGTGGACCTTCAACTATTTCACAAACAAGGTGGAAGCCTTCGACGTGGAAATGGATAACTCCTCGATGGAGTTGATCAACTACTTCATCACCCGCCGCGGCGGAAAGAAGTAACACATGGGATATAAACCTAAAGCACCGCCGGTGATGGCCGCTCCAAACGTAATCCCCATGGCCGACATCATGCTGGTCTTGTTGATTATTTTCATGGTCGTGACGCCGATGTTGCAGAAGGGTGTGTCGGTGGATATGGCCAAGGTAAATAACGCTCAAGACATGCAGGATGCGGACAAGGATGATGCCATCATCCTGGCAGTTACGCACGGTGGGAACTTGTATTTGGGAAGCACGCAGGTCGGACTGAGCGAGGTCACCACCAAAGTAAAAGATCTATTGGCTAACCGCCTGGATAAAACCGTTTTCGTGCGTTCCGACCAACGCGCGAAGTACGGCGACGTAGTGAAGGCGGTGGACGAAGTGAGATCCGCGGGTGTGGACAAGATCGGCTTGCTGACCGAGAAGAACCGCGGGAAGAACGGCGCTCCGGCAGCTCCCGCTCCGCCAGCCGCAGGGGCCGGATAGCGCGGCGGATCGGAAATCGTTAGGAATTAAAGGAGTCCTTCCATGGGAATGGCAGTTGGAGGAAATAAGGGTTCGATGTCGGAACCAAATATCGTTCCGCTGATTGATGTGCTGCTTGTCCTTATCATTATTTTTATGGTCATTACGCCGACCGTACCGCAAGGGTTGGACACGCTCGTTCCTCAGCCCTCTCCGCCGAACGCTCCGGAGAACAAGGATGTCTTGGCGAAGACAATCGTCGTTCAGGTGTTGGCAAACGGGAAAGTGATGATCAACCAGGACGAAACCAGCTGGGATGATTTGGGGCCTCGTTTAGACGAAGTTTTCAAGCTGCGCGCTGAGAAGGTGGCTTTCGTGAAAGGCGACGATGCTGTTGACTTTGGGCAAGTTGCTCGGGCGATTGACATCATGCGGGGCGCAGGCATCGATAGCGTCGGATTGATCACTGCAAAAGTCGAAGCAGGCCAATAACTAACGCATCGGAAATGTGTACCAGCCTCGCCTTCTTGGGCGACGGGAATGGCCAGGGCGGCCTTCATCAAGGAGAGTACGGGATGCAGCGGAAGCCCCACACGTTTTTTATATTGGCGATCGTGCTCGTGTCCGCCGGAGCTGGAACCGGATGCGATAAGCTTCGTGCGCGCGACAAGCTTAACAAGGGCGTGCAAGCCTACAAAGCAAACCAGACTGATCTTGCCATTGAAGATTTCAAGCAAGCTAAACAATTCGACCCGTCGCTGACCAATGCGCAGCTCTATCTGGCGACGGCCTATGCCAGCCAGTACATTCCGGGCGCCCCGTCTGACGACAATGTCCGCATGGGCAAGCAGGCCATGCAGGAATGGCAAGAGGTCCTGAACAGAGATCCAAGCAATTTGAATGCTATCGATGGCATCGGCTCGATTCTTTACAACATGGCCAGCACGCCCTTCGATCCCAAAAAGATGGAGGAGTCGAAGGCCTACCACGAAAAACATATTCAGATTAAGCCCACGGACCCCGAACCGTATTATTGGATCGGCGTGATCGATTGGTCGATCGCGTTCCGCGGAAACAAAGACATGCGCGAGGAATTTAACAAGACTGCAAAGAAGACGATCAGTGACACCTCTCCGATGCCGCCCGCGCTCGCCGCTCAGTTCAAGGAGAAATACGGGTCACTGGTAGATGAAGGCATTGCGGACCTTCAAAAGGCCATGGAGCTGCGTCCGGATTACGATGACGCCATGGCGTACCTAAATCTCCTGCTCCGTCAAAAGGCCGATATGGAGGCTACTCCGGACGCACGGGACGCTGACATCAAGCAAGCCGATGACTTGGTGGACAAGGTGAAGGCCATCAAACAGCGGAAGATGGAGAATCCCCAGCCATCCTCTTAATCCGTCCAAATTATTTACGCCGGCGAGCCGATCAAGGCTCGCCGGTTTTTTTTTGCAGCTCGTTGATCATCTCGATGACCGGATCGATGATCCGAGAGTTGTTTATCAGCAGATACCCAGCCTCTGGAGACCTCTCATAAATTGAGGGCAGGTGGGGCGTTAAACCAACGTCAACAACGCGAGCGCCGAATACTCGCGCTAGAGCAACCTAAGAGCTAGAATAGCCGCTTACATGCCGCCAGCCGGAAAACCCGCCATCACACAAGCCGCAAGACGCGCCGTGGATCTGCGCTTTGTAGAATTGATGGATAAGCTGCGCCGCAACCGTCCCGGCGATGACCTGGAACTTCTGCGCCGGGCCTATGACTTCGCGGCTGAACAACACAAGACGCAGACGCGTCTTTCGGGCGAGCCGTTTCTCTCCCACCCCGTAGAGGTAGCCCACATTCTGGCGGGAATGAAACTTGATGTGACCTCTCTGTGCGCCGCTCTTCTTCACGACGTGGTGGAAGACACCAAAATTCCACTGGATCAGATCTCCAGCCATTTTGGACCCGACGTGGCGCAGCTTGTGGAGGGCGCCACGAAAATCAGCCGGCTCGACTTGCTCGCGCCGGAAGCCCGCCAGGCTGAGAACGTTCGCAAGATGCTCCTGGCCATGGTGAATGACGTGCGAGTGGTAGTGATAAAGCTGGCCGACCGCTTGCACAACATGCGCACCCTGGAATACCTGGATACGGAAAGACAGCAGCGCATAGCTCGCGAAACTTTGGACATTTACGCGCCGGTTGCCAACCGCCTAGGTATGGGCTTGATTCGGGGCGAGCTTGAAGACCTCTCGTTCCGATATTTGGAGCCGGAAGCTTATTTCGAGTTGCAGAAGAAGCTGGCCACGAAGCAGAAAGTCTTCGATAAATTCCTGCATGATGTTCAAACTTCGATTCGCGACAAACTCGTCGAAAACGGAATTCCCGCAGAGGTGCAGGCCCGCGTGAAGCGATTTTACTCACTGCATCTCAAAATACAAAAGCAGCAGCGCACCTTGGACCAGGTTTTCGATCTCTTGGCGGTGCGAGTGATTACCGACACCGTAAAAAACTGCTACGCGGCTCTTGGCGTGATTCATCAGATATGGCCGCCCGTTCCGGGACGCTTCAAGGATTACATCGCCATGCCGCGGCCGAACCTTTATCAATCGCTGCATACCACGGTTATACATGGCGGCCAGCCTTTCGAAGTTCAGCTGCGCACGCAGGATATGCATCGCATCGCCGAGCAGGGCGTGGCCGCTCACTGGAAATATAAAGACGGCCGTGAGGTATCGCAGCCCGACGACCAGCGGATCGTGTGGATGCGGCAGCTGATCGAATGGGTGCAAGAGATGCAGGAGCCCAGCGAATTTTTGTCAACGCTGCGAGTGGATCTCTATCCGGAGGAGGTTTACACGTTTTCGCCGAAGGGGCGCGTAGTGGTGCTTCCACGCGGAGCGACTCCGATTGATTTTGCTTACGCCATCCATACGGAAGTGGGACATCAGTGCGTCGGCGCCAGGGTGAATGGCGCGATTGTTCCACTTCGCCATGCGCTGGCCAATGGCGACGTTGTTGAGATTGTCACGCAGAAGGGTCACGAGCCCTCGCGCGACTGGCTGTCTTCGATTCAAACTTCGCGCGCGCGCAGCAAGATCCGGCAGTGGATTAATCTTCACGAGCGCGAAGAAGCCACTGACGTTGGCCGCCGCTTGCTTGAAAAAGAAGCCCGCCAGGCTGGAATTGCTCTGAAGAAAATATCGGATGAGGACTGGACGCGAGTAGCGTCTGACTATGGCTGCGGCCGCATTGAAGATCTTTATGCGGAGCTGGGATACGGGAAATGGTCGGCGAGGCAAGTGCTGGCGAAGGCGACCGGACAGCCGCTGGCTGATCCCGGAGAAGAAAAGCAGCCGAAGATAGTATCAACGGTCAAACGCATGCTCGGGATGGATGATTCGGCCATCCTGGTGCGAGGAAATGACGGGCTGATGGTCTTTCGCTCAAAATGTTGCAATCCGATTCCGGGCGACGACATTGTGGGATATGTCACGCGCGGGCGCGGCATTGCAGTGCACAGTAAAATTTGTCCAAATGTTCAGAATCTGCTTTATGAAGCGGAGCGGCGGATTCCAGTGGAATGGGCAGGAGAAACCAAGGCTACCTTCCCGGTGAGGTTGCGCATTTTCTCTGAAGACCGGCCGGGGATACTTGCGGGAATTACCGCCGTGATCAGTGATACGGGCGCAAATATTCGTACATTCGAGAGCGGAGGCCAGGATCTTCGCGCGCGGATCGAAGTAGCGCTGGATGTTCACGATCGCAAACAGCTTGAACGAATTCTCAGCGGCGTGAAACGGATTCCCGGAGTTTTTGACATCGAGCGCGTTTACAACGTTTGATAAACCTTCCTGACGTAGACAACTTAGTCAACTTATCCAGGTTAGCCAACAACTTCTGCGGGGCCGTCTCGGTTAACGTTAATCAGTCCGCGACAACGTTCGTGGCTTGCGTGGCGTGCGACCGGTCCGTCTGTAGAATTAGATTGATGTCTAAAGCTAAAGTAGGTCAATTTATCGCGCAGGTTGGGGGCCGCTCGTGGGACGGAGTTGGCCGTCTTTGTGCGATATTTTCCCTGTTGCTCGTGCTGGTAGCCGCAGGTTGTCAGCGGATGGTGCCGCTGGATACGAAACCTCTCGACAGCGCGGGAATGACTTACTCGGCGATCAAACAGTTACAAGCGCTTAATATCACCGCCGTGGAACTCAATGAAATTGCAAAGGCTCGTACTGCTGGACTCTCCGACGACAAATGTATCGAGATGGTACAGCTATACCACGAGCGTCAGCTTCCGTTTAACGCAGGCGATACCGTTGCGGGTTTGCTTCGCGCGCGTCTTAGCGGAGAGACGATTGTCGAATTGGCGAGGCTGAATCAACTCGGCGTAAACGCCGGCGAACTGCAATTGATACGCCTGGCTGGGTTTTCAGATGCGGTCGTGCTAGAGGTAGCTCGCCAGGAGGCCGCGGGGAAACCGGTGTTATCGGGGGCTTCGCTTTCGACTATGAAAAATGCGGGCATGCACGAATCCATGCTGCTGGAACTTTTGCGTCGCGGCGTACCGGATTCGGAAGTTGCGACGATCATTGCGGCGCATCGCCGCGGTGCGCGAGACGTTGACGTTCTTCGCAAATACCCCGCTACTTGAGCCACTGAGCAATTTGGCGGGGATTCGGTGCTGTCCCTTTATTTCTGCCTTTTCCCGCCTGAGATTGCCCGGTAGAATCTCTCCATCTTGAATCGGCAGATTTTTCTCGCGAGCCGTTCGACTCCAGTTTCATTTCTGAATGTTACGTTCGTGCTGTGCCTCGTTTTATGCTTATCCAGCTGTGTCGTGTCGCCGGCACCCAATTATCGAATCGACAAAGCGGGGGTAAGGATCGAGTTCACCACGGGGCTATCTCCCGAGCTGCATCTAAGCGCGAGCTACACCCTCGAGAATTACGGCACCAGCGTCCTGCCTTTTATAGATGTAATGTTGCCGAACGAAACCCGCTACAGAACAAGAAATATACTGGTTAAAGTAGACAGCCAGAATGTTAATTCAGCACAAGTCTCAGGAGGTTCTTCGGAAACACGGACGAGCAGAATCCGCGTCCCGTTAGATCCTGGCTGGCATCCAAGAGAACGGCGGGATCTGGTTATCGAGTACAACTTCAGCGCCCAAGACGGAGCGGAGAAAAGCGAAGCGCTCGCCGCAGCGTCATTTTATCTAATCTCGCCGGGCTGGCTTCCTGTGCTTCAACCGCCGAGCCATGTGTTGTCTTCCGCCCCTTCTATTCCGGCAGGGACGACCTATTCCGTCGAGGTTCCTACAGATTTTTTTGTGCTGGCATCAGGGAAACCGCGTGGCCGAAAGAAGGATCGCGGAACGGTGAAGTATCAATTCGAATCGCGCAAAGAAGACCTGGCGCCCCACGTAATCGCTGGGCGGTATGTGAAGACACCTTCGAGTCGCCAGAAGAATAGCGTCAGCTTCTGGACTTTCGGACCTCTGAAAGGAGATCCAGCCGGAGTCGAGAAACAAATTGCTTCCGTATCAGATGTTCTTCAGAAGAATTTTGGGCCTCTGGATAAAAATAGCCTCGGTATGCGCATCGTCGAATTTGCAGGAGCCTCTTCGGATCTTACATCCGAGCCTCAAGCCGTTCCTTTTCCGGCGGGTGTTTTGGTCAGTTCACAAGCGATGGCAGCCGGAATCGACAGTCCGAGTTTTTCGAAGTTTATCTCAAGTGCATTGGCGCGCAGCTGGTTCGCGAATATATCCGGTCCGGATTCGCCGCTTGGTATCAGCGAAGGCTTGCCTGAATACGCCGAACTTGTAGTTGATGAGTCTCTCAACGGGCAACCCTCCCGGCATGATCTGGTATCGAGGTTTCTTCAAGAGTACGAAAACGCATGCAAAGAAGCCGTCGAAAAGCCGCTCATCTCGACCACCATGCAGGATCCGGTCGAGCAACGTCGAATCGCTTTGGCAAAGGCGCCGCTGTTTTTCATCGCACTCGAAGATGCCTACGGAGAGGAGGCCGTTCGTCGGGGGCTCACGGAAGTGCTCACTCTTCTTCGCGGACAGGCG
>JGI12659J15293_10000515_pt1 | contig 12582 bp, 7 predicted proteins | sample JacPinW_OM2H0_O1_FD_15293 | JGI IMG/M metagenome (IMG submission 15293) | reverse complement strand
ATGGGTTGATGCGCGCCACCACAAACGATCGCAAGTAAGAACTCACCAGTCCGCGTTCCTTTAACTTCTTGACCACCGCGGCCACCTTCTCCTCGAGGTCCAAGACCATCGAGGCGCGCTTCTCGTGTCGTTTAAGGACGGAGCGCAATGGTTCGTCGCTAAACTCCTCAAGGCGCCGCAGGATCGGATGGTAAGCGCCACCGCCGAAGCGCGCGACCCGCTCGTAGCACACTCCCAGAGTGACAAGTGCCGCGTGATCGAGATAGAAGGCAAATCCAGATTCTGGTCGCGAGGCATCTTCGTCGATCAGGCCACGGTAGATGCGAATGACTTCCAGCGAGCGCTCTTTGAGGTTGTGCGCTTTCTCTGTATTCAGAGCCAGGATCTGCCACGCAACCTCGTGTTCGGGGACGACCAGGGCCGTGATGGATTTAGCTCCAAGGCGGCGCATGGCCTCGAGGCGATGCCGACCGTTGGGGGTCCAGAAGCCTCCAGCGGGGGCGACGACAGCGATGATCGGGTCGAGAAAACGCCCTGTCTTTTGAAACACGTCGGCCAGCCGCTTGTGGTGAGCGTTGGAGAGGTCACGTTGAAACGGCGTCGGCTCGATCTTGTCGATGGGGAGAATGGAGAGCAGCGTCGGATGACCGCCGAGTGGTTCCTTGTACTGACCCACCACGCATCCCCCAGCCTTCTCGACCTCTTCTGCGGCTTCCGCGATAGATCCTTCTGATTGTTCCAACCGGCACGCTGCCGGATCGAGACCTTTAGTGCCGGGCTTGGCTTTGCGAGGACGTCGTCGGGCAAGTGCGCGATTTACCATCTGGAGACTCTACCTTAATTCTAATTCTGCGCAGGCTTCCGGGGGTTAGGGGCTGCTTTTTGATAACGCCGACGTTTTCTCGACTCGATCATCGATGTCGTCGCACCCGGCATTGTCCGTGCGAACGAGGTTGTCCTTCTTCTGCGCTAGTAAAAGATAAGTATTCATCGGGTCGCAGCGGGCTCGCACTGTTGCCCCTACTGTGGAGGAACCTGTGGAGAACCGGGAAGAATTTATCCCTCTATTCACTAAGCATCAACAATTCAATAGATTGCATCCTCGGCGGGCGCGCTTACGAATTTCAAACTTTGCACTGAAAAGCGGCATTGACAGCTCGGATGTAAGTGTTTAGGGTGACTCCGTCGACGGCTAAAAGGGTTGGCTTAATTAAACTTTTGCCGATCCGAAGTAGGCTGAGTGGTCGGCTCGGCGGGGCAACCCGAAGAGCAGCCAGACCTGAAAAAACCGACGGCTCTGCGAGGGGCAGTTGGGGTTTGGAACCGCGAAAGCGGTGATCGCATCAAGGGCTGTGACGGTGCATGCCTCCACGCTGTTGGCTCCCTCGCAGGAGCTGGCGGCTAGAGCATAACCAATGTCACAGCCTTTACCTTTTCTAGTGTCCTCTTCTAAACCCTATAATGGCGGTTGCGTCGAAAATTCTCCTTCCCCAATGAAGGAGGCCCCGAACTCGCATCGTCGCGTCGCCTTGAGCAAGGGGACCGCGCCTTCCAACAAAAAGACGTCGCCCGAGTACTAGGGAAACACCGAGGACACCTCTTTGACACCGTGTTGGTCAAAGACTCGTCCCCGAAAGTAAGGATCGTCCGGTTTCGGATTGCTTAACGTCAAAAAAACCGATGAAGTTACGCACCGCCAATTGAAGAAATCCCGAATGTATTCGCCAACATCCCAAGCGAGCAGAGTCGCGATTGGCATTGACTTTGGGACAACCAACAGTTCAATCGCCTGTGCCGGCTGTTCAGACGGGGTTCAGCTTGCTAAGTTCCCGTACTTGGGGGACCTGACCGATGCATATCGGTCGCTGCTGTACCTTCAGCAGGTGAAGGAAGGTAGCGTCAACACGCTGAAGTCGTGGACGGGCCCCGAGGGTATCGAGCACTACCTTTCCGCGGAGGTGAAGGGCCGACTTATTCAATCGCTCAAGTCGTTCCTGAGTAGTCGCACCCTTCAGGGCACGGAGGTGTTTGGTCGACGGTACACGCTGGAAGATCTGATTGCCAGGATTCTCAAGGATCTGCGCGAAAAAGCGGAGCATCAGTTCGGGATCAAAATCAGTTCAGCAGTAGTCGGAAGGCCGGTTCATTTTGTGGGAGCAGAGAACCAGGAAGATGACAGTTATGCAGAGAGTCGACTGCGCTCGGCCTTTGATTTGGCTGGCTATGAGTCCGTAAAGTTCGAGATGGAGCCGGTGGCAGCGGCTCACTACTATGAGTCTACGCTCGATCATGACGAGCTCATCCTCATTGGGGATTTCGGTGGCGGTACGAGCGACTTCTCATTAGTTCACGTTGGCCCTAATGTCCGTCGAAGAGGCAGAGTCCCGGGCGACATCGTGGGTAATGCGGGAGTGGGCGTAGCGGGAGATTCCTTTGATGCAAAGATCATCAGACACCTCGTTTCTCCGGCTCTCGGAGCTGAATCGCAGCTGCGATCGCTGGGCAAGATCCTGACAGTTCCAGCCTGGGTTTATATAAGGCTAGAGCGCTGGCATCATCTGTCTCTATTGAGGGGCAAGGACGTGCTGAACATGCTGAGGGGCGTTCAGGCGCAATCCCTCGAACCAGATAAGATTGGAGCGCTCATTCACTTTATAAAAGAAGACCTTGGATTCCACCTACATCGCGCCGTGCAAAAGGTTAAGTGCGATTTATCGAATGAGCCAGTCGCCACATTCCAGTTTTCGGACGGGTTTGTGGATCTGAGGGCGGTAGTGGAACGAGAGTCCTTCGAGGAGTGGGTTTCCGAGGAGCTCGGACAGATTGCACGATGCGTCGATTCTCTCCTTAGCGCTTCCGGCGTGCTGCCCCTGGACGTCGATATGGTCTTCCTGACGGGCGGCTCTTCCTTTGTTCCAGCCGTAAGGAAAATCTTCGAGACGCGATTCGGAGAGAAGCGAATTCGGGGTGGTAACGAGTTTACGTCTGTGGCACGCGGCTTGGCGCTGAAAGCGATGGACGTAAGCATATCCCGCGTCGGTTAGTGGGCTGAAGGATACTTACAATCTAGACGATGAATGGGAACGCGAGCGCGAGACTGGATGCGCGTATGAAATGCCCGCTGTGGATCACCCAGTCGGCGTGTCATCCCTGCAGTCAATGCCGCGGGCGATACAAAGTGTTGGTTGCAAGCAGAACTTTGAAAAACGCCATGGTGCGAAACGCCGATCAACTTACTTCTGGGAACGAACGAAAATGATTCGAGGAAAGCAGTTCGGAAGCGTTGGGAAGCCGCCTACACAGCTCAAGGGCGAAGTGACGTGCAGGGCTGTCAAGGGTCCAGATGAACGTCCGCTGCGGCACGCTCTTGACGTCGCCACGCTCGCCAGTTTTACGTTTGCGTCTTCTAGCACCTTCTGAATTCGACTACTGATGCGCGAAACTTCCTAGGACAGACTCGCCCGCATTCTTGTCAGGTCGCGCTTCTGAGTCACGCCGACCTGCCGTAGCCATTCGGCAAGCTCACGCAGATCTTGGGTCATTTCACCAAAACAACGCTAGTGTTTCTGCGCTCGCCCCGCTGTTCCAGAGCAGGAGCCGATCCTGCTTGAGTTGTACGGGCACGACTTCAGCGAGTTCCAAGATTTGGATTTTGGACCGTATGGCAGGTTTGGATACCAGCGCCTTCGCCTTTACTGGAGCGAGCCTGACCGACATCCGTTTCGTGTCACAGTGGCGGGCAGATTGGCAGGGTCGGTTTTAGTGAAGAGAAGTTCGGAACTGTCTGGAAATGAAATTGTCTGGGTAGGGCGGAGTTTTTTGTTATTCGCAGATACCGGAGACGGGGAATTGGAACTTGCATAGCGCATGAAGTGTGGAGGCGGTTCCCGGGTTCGTGGGAAGTTCGCGTGATGCGTTCGAATGTTTCGGCGGGCCATTTTTGGGCGCGTGCCATCCCGTCATACCGGGCAGGCGAACCAACCCGTTCTGGTCGATAAAGATGGCAAGTGCTGGAAACTCTTCTCGTTTGAATCCGAGCGCGTCGCTTAACAAAAACGAGGGAACGATGCTAGAAAGGGGCGCAGCATCGTCGCCAGAAGCTTATGCCGGACGCTCGGGGAAACCTGAATGAACAGATTCACAGTACGAACATCCGAAGCATCCACCAGACAAGGAATATCGCGACAACGGCCCCCGCGATGTGAACTATCCAGTCGCCAGCTGTTTTCGGTTTCCCAAAATTGAACACGCGGCAATGGTAGCAGGCCCGCATGCAGGATGGTGGGTTCATGAATCCGCTGCAACCAAGCGGTCAGGATGCGGACCGGTGCGCGGCTGGCCGCTCGTAAGCTCACACTTCTCCCCCGGAGCGGCTCCACAGGTTGGACAACGGACAGTGAGTATCTTTTTTAGGGCGAGTTGTGTTTTCAAGTCGAGATGTTGCCACGAACCCCGCGCATCTGTGGCAAAATTAGACCAATTTTCGAAAGGCGAAATCCCATTCGGCCGGGTCTACGCCTATTTGTTAACGGACATGGGCCGACTTTCCAGAAAGCCGATGATAAGTGCGCTATTTATTTGCAAGCTGCCGTTGTAGCTGACGAAACCCTTCTTCTTGAACTGATTCATAAATCTACTTACCCTGGCGCGGGTGGTGCCAACCATCTCCGCCAAGGTTGCTTGGCTCACCTTTAGGGGATGCTCCGGCTTTGATTCTTTGATGATTTGCCCAAACAGCAACAGGACCCGCGCCAGTCGCTTTTCGCTGAAATTGAAGAATTGATCGACCAAATCTTCCTCGATTCGAATAATGCGGGAAAGCAGATATCCAACAAACATCTGGGCAAACTCTGGGTCTCGCTTGAGCAAACGTATCGTGCTCTCCTTTTGCAGGCGAGTGATTTGGGCCTGCCCAATTGACCTCGCCGTATAAATCCGGTGAGTTTGTCCGCCCAGACAGCCTTCGCCGAAGAAGCCACCACGCAGCAGGACCGCGATTATGGCTTTCTTGCGGCGCGTGGCGGCCACGGTGAGTTTCACCGTTCCGCTCTGGATGTAGAACACCGCATCGGCTGCATCCCCTTGCGAAAAAATGATCTCGTTGTCTCGGTAGCTCCGCTCACTCATCCCATTACGGAACTTCTTGCGGAAAACTGTGGGACTGAGACCGAGAGTATGTTTCGCCATTTGTCGCCTCGGCACGATCAACTTGCGTTGAATGCCGTTCTCCTTCAAGAGAGGCTAAATCATACGGCTCGGAAATCTGGCTTGGATGGTCAATAAAGCTCGTACACAATTGCACACAGTACCTTCGTGGTAATCTCGGGCACGTCATCCCTTAAGAGAGGCGATTCAATCTCCTATTCCCGCATCTTGCTTCAATACTGGGAACCAGCGTCGGAGGAGCTCAGCGCTGACTGGAACACCGCTGCCACACTTTTAGATCTGGTCTGGCTTCGTTGTCGTCTCTTTGCCAAGGCAGGCTACGCTGTACTCGGCGCAGACCGCTTCGGCGGCGTTGTGTTCGCGCCTGTTGTTCTTCCCAATCAACCCCAGGTTCCAGAGATTCGACTGCAAGGTGTTTCTAACCGATGCTGCGCTACACGGCGGCGTGGTGGACTGTTCGCCGTCGAGCGCCTGCCCCACCTTTCATTCGCGCCCGACGGTCGTCGGGTGTCTTGGCACAGCAACCCAGGAAGGGCTGTCTCTTGTGGTGGAACGTTCTGAGCTAGAGGCGGACTCGCCAGCGGGAGGCGAAGCAGGCTGCGCTCTCAATCCCCACACGGGGATAGGAACCGTTAGCCGGCTTGAATTGACAGTTGTCGGCCCTTTACCCATTCCTGCAGTATGCGCTCACCCAGTTCCTTGAAGTCGGGATGTCCCTTGATGTAGGACTGGAGATCGATTTCGGTTTGCGGTCAACAAGATAGCGGATCAGGCGTCCGTGTCGGTGGAGATTCCGACCCGTTTCATTGATCGCCATTGCAGGTCTCCGCGGAGGTATTGCCAGATGCCTTGGAGCCGCCAGACCATTGTAAGTTGGCGGTAGGGGAAATGTTCGAACAGGCAGTAGATCAGAAGGCGTGCAACTTCGCGCCAGTCACTGTAACGGCGGAAGGTCATTTCTTCGAGCAGCACCGCGCCGATGGAAATCAGCGTGGCAAAGGCGTAGCCGAACAAAAGGAATTGCAGGAAGAAGGACTTGCTCAGTACTCCTGAGATCAGAGCGAGGATGATGGTGGAATATCCGACGACCTCAATGATGGGTGCGAAGAATTCAAAGATCCACATATAAGGAAGGACAAGCCAGCCGACGCGTCCGTAGCGGGCGCGAAAAAGCATGTCGCGATTGGGCCACAGTGTGTCGATGAGACCTTTGTGCCAGCGTGCGCGCTGCCGGGCAAGCGATTTCAAGTCAGTGGGAACTTCGGTCCAACAGGTGGGATCGGGAATAAAGTCAATGTGGTAGGAGCGGTGTTCCTCGTGCAGCCGGCGGTGCATGCGGATGACGAGATCGAGGTCTTCCCCGACAGCATGAGTGCGAAAGCCTCCGACTTGCATGACTAGGTCACGCTGAAAGACTCCGAATGCTCCGGAAATTATGGGGAGCATGTTGAATCCCGCCCAGGCTTCGCGGCCGACCAGAAAGGCCCGCAGATATTCGATGACCTGCATGACTTCAATCGCACTCTTAGGGAGACGGACTTCCTCGATCTGATTGTTGACGACGCGGGAGCCGTTCAAGACGCGCACGATGCCGCCCACCGCGATCACCCGGCCGGGATCGGCGAAGACTCCCGCCATGATGCGAATAAGAGATTCTTTTTCGAGAATTGAGTCAGCATCGACCACGCAAACGTAAGGACTGGTGGCGGCATTGATTCCGGCATTGATGGCGTCAGCCTTGCAGCCAGCAGCTTCCTTGTCGAGAACAAACAGGCGTGAGTCCACGGGACTGCGATAGATGGAGCGAAGCGGTGCGGTGGCGATGTCGGCAATGTAGAGTATGCGGGCGGCCTGCAGCCGATAGGCTTGTCTCAGCTTTTCCATGGTGTCATCGCTCGATCCATCGTTGACGACGATAACTTCGAGGCTGGGATATTCGAGTCCGAGCAGAGCTCCGACACTGCCGACAATGGAACGCTCCTCGTTGTGCGCGGGAACGATGAGAGTGATGGGCGGAGTAAAGGGAGAGGCTTTCACCAACTCCAGACGCTGACTACCGAGACGATGACTGTGGCGGACATTCTTGACAATCGCAACAATGAGTAGTGCCAGGTAAATAACGTTTGACAGCACATAGTAGAGGAACAGAGTATCGTTCGAGATGGCGAGAAGATGCAAGGTCAGTGCGCCCCAGCCGCGAATGCCGCCGCTTGGCCGGTAAGTTCCACTTGTTTTCTTGCCTTTGTCACAACTTCCATTAAGGTAGTCTCTTCGGACGGATAATCGGAACCATCGAAGGTGCTGACAATTTTCTCGATGGCACCCGAACGCTCGAGTTCGGAGACAAACGATTGCAAGGCATAATCGTCTCTGGTGGCAACGACATCCTCGAGGATCTGCTCGAGTTGCGGCTCCATCCGAGCCAGTACCCATGCGGCGCGCTGGCGAACGTGACGGTTGACGTCGCAGAGGGCGCGCACCAGGATCTTGATCTTGCCGATGTTCTCGATCTGTCCCAGCGCTACCACGGCGCGCAGACGAACAAACCATTCTGGATCGGAGGCTAAAGTGTGGAGCGCAGGCAGACCGTAGGGAGTGTTGGTATTACCGAGAGCGCGGGCGGCCGAAGCGCGCACTTCCGGTAAAGGATCGACTGCCAGCACCAGTAACTCCTCGCCCAGTTCAGGCGAGGCCAACTCACCGAGCACGCGGGCCAGCAACTCGCGAACTGGTCCGTTGGCGTGCTCGACATAGTTGATCAGTACCTGGGGGTGGGCACGGCAACAATTTACCAGAGCATTTTTCAAAGAACGTTCCGGCGCGTCGAATTGACCGGTCAAGATGCGGTCGAGAATCGGGATGGCGGCTTCCGTGCGGGCGGTGCGCCCAAGGCCACGGACCGCGGCAATACGAGTTTCCCGCAATCGCGAATCCAATCCTTCGGCGAGAGCAGGGATTGCTTCCACCGCGCGAGTGCGGCCCAAGGTCAGTAACGCGGTTCGCTGTTTCCATCCGCGGGCGGTTCGCGCTTGGTAAATTCGCATATCGAGCAATCCACTGACGCGAAGACAATCCAGCAGCGGGGGCAGTTTATCGGCTGACGACATCTCGATGCTGTCGAGCAGAATCGATTCGACGATGTTGCAATCGAGCGGATCGAAGCGCCACTCTTCGGCGGAGATCTTGCCTGAGAGAATTTCGTCCCAGTGGGAGCGCAAAGCGACGGTGCGCTCATTCCTTCTGCGGAAGTAGCGGGCGCGGTACCATCGTCGCAGCACAATGAATCCAACCAGGAGAAAGATTCCCAGCAGCGAGACTAGAATCGCTTGTAAGACCAGGCCCGCCGGCCCAAGTTTTTCGATTGCCTTAAAAATGGATTCCATAACTCAGTCCGAGGCTGGTATCCGTTTGACCCTGGTTGCGGTTCTGGCGGGCGACATATCCGTTGATGTCTTGACGGGCGGCAAACTGATAACGCAACCCACCCCCAACCGCGTGGGCGGAGAAGCGCTCGATCTGATCAATCTGGGCGAAGTTTTCACTGCCCACCGCGAAGAAAAGGTTGCCAGTGACTCGATGTTGCAGAGGAAATGCCAGTTTGGTCCAGCCGGATGGCGTCCACCCGACGGAAGTGCCCACAAAACCGGTGCGAGCGCCAGTCAGGTTCAGTGACCAAGTCCAGTCGCGAGGAAGATAGACAACCTGACTTGTGTTCAGGGTAAGCACGTGCGCCCCTTGATACCAGAACCAATGTTGCTGGTAGGAACTTTCCAGTCCGTGGAGCCAACGATTTTCCATTCGGAAGCCGTGCCCATATGCGAAGAACGCTTCGTTGGTGGGCACGACGCTCTGACTACTGGCAACGGCGCTGCCCACGCTGATCGAATCCTGCGTCCTGACGTGGAAGGTGCCGCTGGCTAGGAACTTGACGGCATCTTGGCCAAATAGTTGATACGTGTTGACGCCGAAGACGGTGGACCATCGTTGGTTCCACCGGGACGCTAGGCTAAGGCCCTGGGTCTGGCCGCTGTTGGCGTAGTTGAAGAAATCGACGTCTTCCCCGATGCGCAGTTCGTGTTTGGTGTTTTCGCTCAGGCCTGCCAGACCGGCTCTCGCATCCTTATTTTGCGAATCGAACTGAAGAGTCTGTTGGTATTCCGAGCGCGCCTCGGGAGTGCGGCCCAACAGCGCCAGCACTCGAGCGCGGCGGGAAAGAATCTCAGGATCCGCGGGGGAGATTTTCCTAGCATCGTCGAGTGTCCGCAAAGCTTCGATGTAGTTCTGTTGCCACAGAAGGACGTCCGCGAGGGCGGTCAAAATCTCCGTATCATTCGGGAATTTATCCAGGACAAGTTTAAAATCGGCTTCTCCCTCCGACCAGCGGCCTTTCCAGGCCAGCAATCGTCCACGCCAACCGCGAGCCTCCAGGTCTTCAGGTGCGTTGGCCAGGCGCTGCTCTACGATGCTAAGCGCGGCATCGATGTGCTGATTCTCAACTTCATTGCGAACTCGTATCTGCCATTCGTCAATGGTTTGCCCGGCAAGAAGTTGCACGAAAACGAGTATCAGCAAGACCGCGATAGCAGTCCTTTGAGCTAGCTCGAGCGGTTGGTGAATAGATTTCTTTTTAGACACTGTCACGATAAAAACAACGGAAGTTGATCCTGTCGATCCGAAGCCAGCGGGTTTGGCGCACGGCCTCTGGTCCGGCGGGAGCAAGTCAATTCAGGAAAGGACACAACGGGTGGAACGTAGCCAGGCGCGGCAATGCACCGTCGTTACTCTCTTCAGTGATTGTGGCCTTAAGTGGCTTTCAGCGTAAGTTACACAAGCCCAACAGACCTACGTGCGCAGGAAGATGGAGTGTTCCGATCTCCTGCAATTGCCCCGAGCAGATCAGTACAAGTAGTGAATGCGAATCGAAACGCTGTCGTCGGGCCCGAGTTCTTGCAGAACAACGTGGCGGTTATCCGGGGACAGTATCGCACCGCCTGTAACTGTCGCTATGGGACGCTGGAATTCGAAGGTGAGCCCGGTCACAGAATCATGGGACTTCACTTGCAGCACGACTTGCGCGGGTATGGAGGCGGCGGTCACGGTCCATTGAAGACGATCACGAGCGCGCCAGAATGTTGCAAAACTCACCATGTCGGTTTTTAGGATATCGGCAGGGAGTTGGCGAAGTAACTCTTCCTCGGCTGCAGCTTTCAGGGGGGATTCGTTGGAGTGAATCAACACCACGCTTACGGCTCCGTTTTCAGCGTTGGCCAGGATCACCTTCAAAGCCTGCGGCACTCGTTTAGCAAAGCCGGGAGATTCCTCGTCTTCGATCGTCACCGGAAATTCATAGATCTCGCTGTCTTCCTCAAAACCCATGTCGCGCGGAAGCGCATAAGGAAAGTTGGAGAGAACATCATCGGCGGTGAACGATGAGTCGAACTGATAGTCGGACCGTTCAAGAACCTCGGGCAGAGAATGTGGGACGCGCAGATGCCCGGCACGAAAAAATATCGTATCTTGACCGGGGATTTCTCCGTCCAACAATTCCTTGCTCACTCGAACTTCGCCGAACACGGTGGCTCCCGAGGCGGTATCGAATCCCAATCCGCGAGGCTGGTAGCTGGGGTAGATTTCATGACCCGAGCCCAGTTCGAACTTGTTGAAGCCTCGCGAATGGATGATGGAATGGCTGCCAACAGTCGAGCCACCTGATTTCAGTTGTCGAAGAGTTTCGAGGTTGGGCTCGAAAAAGAAAGCTTTGCTGTTGGCATCATCGACATACTTAGTTTGTATGAAAAAAGTACTTTTGGCTTGATTCGCCTTCTCGATACGCGCAAAGTCGAGAGCCGGAGCAAACGAGTTCTCCCAATCCACATCATGGGAGAGCAGCAGGGCGGACTGCTGGCCTCCGGGGATTGTCGCCAGGCGCACCCAATCCTGGGCGTAGTTCTCGTACCAGGCCCTTAGGATCAGCAGCCAAATGTCCGCGCCGGGTTCGAAAGCATTCACATAGTGGCGCTGGGCCTCATAGTCGCGATTGTTCTGACTACGCAGCACGACATCAAGCAGACTCAGTCCGAGGAGGTATACCTTTCCTTTGCCAATCGAGTTCGTCAACAGCGCGGCGGTGCCGTCGTCAAAGTGCGCCAGCACCTCTGCACCGGTATCGGGAACATATCCGTTACTCCAGATAATTTCAGGGAAGTGATCGCTTCCCAAACTAGCTTCGAGTTCCTCTGGGCGATTCAGATACTTCATGACCGGATCCGTCGTGCCAGAAAACGCGAGGTGATAACGCTTGCGCGAAGGCGCGAAGGTGCGAAAACCGAAGAGCGACTGAATGCCTCCCCAAAACACGTTCTGCGCGAAAATAAATCCCCCTTGTCGTACGAACGTCGTTAGCTGTTCGGCTTGAGGCTGGGTAAAAGTGTGTGAATCCACACTGGGGTAGAGAATGACTAAGGGATGGCGGAGAGCTTGTGCAAAATCGCGAGTGATAAAAAAAGGAATGCCCATTTCCTTCAGCGAATGCACGAGTGCAAGAGGATTTTCAGGATCGGGGTCGGGACGGGTCCAAAGCACCGCGACCTGAAGCGGGAAGGATTCTGGAAACTGCTGGAATGGGTCGAGGTGTCGGTGAGCGATGTCGTGCAAGCGTACTTGTTTGGTTCGCAAGGGAAGCGTGGCCTTGGCGGCAAGCTTCCAAGCAGCGACCGGCCCGGCCAAACTCAACACCGATAGCGCGACCGCTAGAGACCGTTTCAACCGCAAATCCTTAAGACATTAATGACCTTGCGCGAGAACATGGATCTAAGTATGAGGCATGTAAGGAGAAGGCAAGAAAGCGGAAGTCTCGGACCTGCCGTGCGCGTCGGCAACGGGCACAAGGAGCGACGAGCACCGGATGCGGAATATGAATAACGAAAAGAATCCGAGTATAGGACGGTCCCGATCCTACATTTCGGTCCTTCTCCAACAGAACGCTCTCCATCCAAATCCCTTAGCGCCGAAGAGGCGATGGTGATTCAAGTGCAAGCCCTTCCGTCGTCGCTGCCTGGTAAAGCAGCCATTTCCCTCATGTCCATTCCATCATTGAGAATTGGTCCTCTGAATGCTATGGTGATATCAACTCGACAATCGACACAGTTTCGGCTCAGCCGACCGAACATCCACCGTTTTTGATCCCGTAGGATGCGGGCGCGCGACGGTATCGTCGACTACCGCGGCAGCGGGATTGTGAACGCTATTGAACAGCAAGCATTTATCCCTTTCCGCACGATTGAGAGTCATCTCCACGTCTAGGATGGTCATCTGGGCGAACGTCACGAATAGTTTCAAGCCGATGGCACTGATTTCACCGAGATTCTCCGCATGCATGCTCGACGCCTGATCTTTCGTCACGCGCTGGTCTCCCTT
>JGI12659J15293_10000511_pt1 | contig 12620 bp, 9 predicted proteins | sample JacPinW_OM2H0_O1_FD_15293 | JGI IMG/M metagenome (IMG submission 15293) | reverse complement strand
CGCCGTCTTGCCGACGCCGGGCTCGCCGATCAGCACCGGATTGTTCTTGGTGCGCCGCGACAGCACCTGGACGGTGCGGCGGATCTCCTCGTCACGCCCGATGACCGGATCGAGCTTGCCGTTGCGCGCGGCGTCGGTGAGGTCGCGGGTGTATTTCTTCAGCGCGTCATACTGGTTCTCGGCGCTCGCCGAGTCGGCCGTGCGGCCCTTGCGGATGTCGTTGATCGCCGCGTTGAGGGTCTGCGCGGAGACGCCGGCATTGGCCAGAATTTTGGCCGCCTGCGTTCCCTTCTCCATCGCCAGCGCGAGCAGGAGGCGCTCGACGGTGACGAATGAATCGCCTGCCTTCTGGGCGATCTTCTCGGCGTTGTCGAACAGGCGCGCCGTCATCGGCGCCATGTAGAGCTGCCCAGCCCCGGACCCCTCGACCTTCGGCAATTTGGCGAGGGCGGCTTCGACCTCCGTCAGCGCCTGGCGAGAGTTCCCGCCGGCCCGGTCGATCAGTCCGGCGGCCAGTCCCTCCTCGTCATCCAGAAGCACCTTGAGCACGTGCTCGGGCGTAAACTGCTGATGCCCCTCACGAAGCGCCAGCGACTGCGCGGACTGCACGAACCCGCGCGCCCGCTCGGTATATTTCTCCAAGTTCATCATCAACCCCTTTGGCGCTAGCCCGCGCCCCGAAGCGACGTGAGCCAAGCCCATACAATAGGATTGCCGCGATTTCGCGGCTCGTCGCTAATGTAGGAGCCGCCCGGGGAGTCGGGAAGGGCAAAACGCGAACGCGTGGGGCAAAAACTGACGACTTTCGCGCGGAGCAGGGGCTGCCCTTCACTTCGGGGATGCGCGCTTGAAAAACTCCTGGAGCCAGTCGGCGTTCATGCCGGCGATCGGCAGCCAGGCCTTGAACAGAGTTTCCGGAGAAAAGCGCTCGAGCTCGGCCATCATGCGCTTTTCGATCTCCGCCATGGCCGCCTTCTGCATCGGCTCGACATCCGGCAATCCCATGAACTGACGCGCCTCGAGAGGCGTGCAGTCGACATCGACGGTGATCTTCATGCGGCGCGCCTCTCCCTTGTCCAATCGCAAACGGGATGACTTGGCGCGGCACGGCGAGTATTGGAGGGCCTCTCGCGCTCTTAAGGCCCGGACTATTGCAGGTCTTTGCACAGTGAGCCAGCCTTGAGCGGGCCCAAAGCCTTTATTCTCCATTTGGAGCGCGCGAGTTCACGCGCGGCCAATGTCCAGTCGCTGCGCGCCAGCTTGGCCATCGAGAGCGAGGTCCTGGCGGCGGTCGATGGGGCGCGCCTCACGCCGCAAGAGGTCGACCAGGCTTATGCCCGGCGGCGCTTCCGGCCCACTTATCCCTTCCCGCTGACGAGGACGGAAGTCGGCGTTTTCCTCAGCCACCGCGCGGCGTGGCGGCGGATCCTGGATGACGCGCTCGACTTCGCTTTTATCTTCGAGGACGACGCTGAGATCGAGCCGAAGGCATTCGCGGCGCTGGTCGAATTTGTGACCCTCGAACGGACGGCCTGGGACTACGTGCTGCTGCCGGCTCAGCCCATTCGAAACGGCGTAGTCGTCGCGCGCCGCGGTGGCCTCACGCTCGTGCGCCCCGACGCGCCGCCCTTAAGGGCGATCGCCCAGATCGTTTCGTTCGCGGCGGCCAAGCGCCTTCTCGATCGCACGCTGCCCTTCGACCGTCCCATCGACACGCTGATGCAGATGACCTGGGTGACCGGCCAGCCCGTGCTCGTCGCCTCGCCCTCGCCGATCCGCGACGTGTCTCGGGAGACCGGGGGCAGCACCGTCCAGCGCAAATCGATGAGCGTCGTCGAGCGCCTCCGCCACGAGGCGATGCGCCCGATCTACCGGGCGCAGGTGCTCGCCCGCTATCGGCGGCATCTGGCGGAAGTTTCCCGGTAGAACCCGGCGCCCGCGCCTCAGGCGACAGCCGCCCCCATCAGTTTTCGTGCTGCGGCTGCGCTCATGGGCTGGCCGAAAGCCGAGCCTTGCGCGAATTGGCAGCCAAGCTGGGCAAGCTCGACGGCGTCAGATTCCGTCTCCGCCCCCTCCGAGATGACGTCCATGCCGATCTCCTGCGCCATGGCTACGATCGAACGGAGGATGGGCGACCGGGCGCCGAAGGCGTTGGGTCTGACCAGCGACGCGTCGATCCGCATCGCGTCGAAACGGTATTCCGGCAGATGACCGAGCGAGGTATAGCCGGCGCCGAACCGGTCGAGCATCAGCGCTGCGCCGATTTCGCGCACCCGCTGCAGCAGGGCCGCGGCGTATTCCGGGTTCTCCATCACCAAGCTCTCCGCCGCGGCAAGCTTGAGCGAGCCGCGTTGAACGTAATGGCGGCCGAGCGCGGAGCGCACGTCGAGCAGGAGGTCGTGGCTGAGCATTTGGCGCGAGAAGGCTGCGACCGTTGCGAAGATGGGCGGATTGACCTCGAGCGCCTTCTGCCATGCAGCCAGCTCCCTCGCGGTCGACTCGAGCGCGTAGGCGCCGATGTCGACGATCGCGCCGGTCGCCTCGGCGGCTTGGAGGAACTCATCGTCGCCGAGGATTCCAAGCCTCGGATGGCGCCAGCGGATGAGCGACTGGAATCCGGCGACCGTGCGATCCTCGAGGCGCACGATGGGTCGGTAGAGAATCGAGATCTCGCCGCGCTCGAGCGCGCGCCGCACATCGTTGCCCAACGTCTGCCGGTCGGTGCGATGGAGGCGCATGTTGGGGGCGAAAATCTCCACCCGGTCGCCGCCGGCCTTCTTGGCGTTGGCGAGCGCGAGTTGAGCGTCAGCGAGAAGATCGCCGCCTTTGTCGTGCAGCTTCGGATTGTAGTTCGCCGCGCCGATCGACACCGACAGCGTGATTTCCCGTTCGCCAAAGCTGATCGGCGAGGCGAGCACAGCGCGCAAGGCGTCGATCCTGGCGGGCGCGTCCATCGAGCCCGGTTCGGCGAGCACGATCGCGCCGAACATGTCGCCGCCCAGGCGAGCCAGCGTATCGCCGGGGCGTAAATCCCGCGCCAGGCGCCGCGCCACCGCCAAAAGCGCCGAGTCGCCGATCGACAGCCCGTAGGAATCGTTGACCGCGCGGAATTCGTCGACATCGATCACCATCACCGTCGGCGCGGCGCCGCCGGGCTTTTGCGCCAAGAGGATGGCCGCGCCCAGGCGATCAGTGAAGAGCTCGCGGTTGGGAAGGCCGGTCAGATTGTCGTGAACCGCGTCATGGAGCATGCGCTCCTCGGCCGATTTGAGTTCGGTCACGTCCGACAGCGAACCGATCACGCGCACGACCTCGCCGTCGGCGCTGATGACCGGCCTCGCTTTCAGAACGTACCAGAAATAATGCCCGTCCGATCCGCGCAGCCGGAGATCGTGATTGATGCGGCCCGAGCGCTGATGCAGGAGCCCGTCCAGCGCGAGCGTATAACGGTCGCGGTCGAGAGGATGCAGCACGTCGAGCCAGCCAGCCGCCGGCCCCTCGAGCGCGCCACGCTTCAAGCCCAGCTGGCTCTCGATCGCCTCGCTGCCGTTCACTTCGTCGGTCAAGACGTTCCAGTCGAAGATCGCCTCGCCCGATCCGGTCATGGCGAGCGAGCGCCGCTCGGCGTTGGGGCCGCTGTCCATGGCGCCGCCGGAGCCGGAAAAGGCGAATTGCATTACCGTGAAGCCAATCAGCATGACGATCAGCACCAGGCCGCCGACCAGGCCCGGTGCCGCCAGGTCATTGGTCAGATAGCCGAGCGCCGCCGCTCCCGCGGCCACCACCCAGACCGCGAGCAAGTACCAGGTCGGGATCAGCATCACGGCGCGGTCGGACCCGCGCGCCGCGAGGCTCAGGATGAGCAGGAATCCAATGCCGGCGACGGTGGCGATGGAGATCCTCGCCACGCCCGCGGCTACCGCCGGATTGTAAACCGACAACCCGACCACGGTCCCCATCAGCACGAGCCAGGCGAGCGCGAAATGGGTATAGCGCACATGCCACCGGCGCAGATTGAGGTAGGCGAAGAGAAAAATTATGAGCGTCGCCCCGATCGTCGCCTCGACCCCGGCGCGCCAGATTCTCTCCGATGCATCCCCGAGCCCGAACATCTTGCGCCAGAAGCCGAAGTCGATGCAGACGTAGGCAAACACCGCCCAGGCGAGCGCCGCGGCGGCGGGAAAAATCATTGCGCCGCGGACCACGAAGACGATGGTCAAAAACAAGGCCAGAAGCCCGGCGATCCCGATCAGAATCCCTTCGTACAGGGTGAGGCTGGCCGACTTGTCCTTGAACGCGTCCGGCTCCCACAAATAAAGCTGCGGCAGGTTCGGCGTGCGCAGCTCCGCGACATAGGTCACGGTGGTTCCGGGATCGAGGGTCAGGCGAAAGACGTCGGCGTCCGCGCTGTCCTCACGTTCCGGCGCCGCGCCCTGGCTTGTGGTGATGGTCGTGATTCGCGACGAACCGAGGTCCGGCCAGATGAGGCCCGAGCCGACGAAGCGAAAATGCGGCGCCACGATCAGCCGTGTCAGCTGCTCCTCGGAATCGTTGGTCAGCGCGAACACGATCCAGGCCGGCTGAGCGCCGGGTTCGAGGGCGCTGACCTCAATCCGGCGGACGATGCCGTCGGCGCCGGGCGCGGTCGACACCTGGATGCGATCGCCCTGCGCGCTGTAACGCTCGACCACCCGGGTCAGATCGATCGCGTCCGAATCCGGCGACACCCTTACGGATTGCACCGCGAAGGCGGGCCGGCAGAACGCGGTCAGCGCCGCGAGGAGGATTACGACGCCGATCAGGCTCGGCCACGCGCCCAAGGCGCGTTTCGCCGACCGGCCTGCGGGACGCGTTTTGCCACGGCGGTCCACGCAATCGTTGAAGGTCTGTTCAGTCAAGATTGGTCCACGCCAGTCGGGGACGCGCGTCATTTTGCACCAGCCCGAACAGGACGTGGTCGCGCCAAGCTCCGTTGATCCTGAGGAAGCCGTGCGCGTAGCCCTCGCGCCGGAAGCCGTTGCGCTCAAGGAGCGCGATCGACGGCGCGTTCTCCGGGATGCAGGCGGCTTCGATTCGGTGCAGCCGCAACTTGGCAAACGCGAATTCGACCGTCGCCGCGACCGCACGCGTCATGCACCCTCTGCCCGCATGCGGGGCTCCCATCCAGTAGCCAAGCGTTCCGCTCTGCGACACCCCGCGCCGCACCCCGCCGAGGGTGATACCCCCCAAAAGTTCATCGTTGAGGCTGTCGAAAATAAGAAACGAATAGGCCTCGTCGCGAGCCATGTCGTCGTCTTGGCGCTTGAGGCGCCGGCGAAATGCGGCGCGCGTCAAATCGTCGTCCGGCCATGTCGGTTCCCAAGGCTCAAGAAAACCGCGGCTCGCAGCGCGCAACTTCGACCATGACGAATAGTCCGTCAGCGCCGCCGGTCGCAGATAGAGGCCATCGCCGCGGAGCACAGGCTCCGGGGTGACCGGTCGCGTCAGGCCGAAAAGCGCCATCATACCCCTTTCAAGGCGGCAGCGATCTTCGCTTGGCCGGGGGCTTTGCCGACCGTGCCGATCATCGCCACGGCGGGGGCCGATCTAAGCATGGCGGCGCCGGTTTTGCGAACGTCTTCCACGGTGACGGCGTCGACGCGGGCCAGCATCTCATCGAAAGAAAGCGGGCGTCCATAGATCTGCATCTGGCGCGAGAGCTGGTGGACCCGCGCCCCGGGCTGCTCAAGCGCCGTGACCAGCGAGACCTTCATCTGCGCCTTGGCGCGGCGAATTTCCGATTCCTCAAGCCCGTGCGCGGCCTCGCCAAGGCAACCAAGCGACGCAGCGACCACCTCTGCCACATCTTTGTGAGCCGAGGCTGCGTAGAAACCGAACAGGCCGGTGTCGATGAAGTCCCAGTGGAATCCATAGATCGAGTAGGCGAGGCCCCTTTTTTCGCGCACCTCCTGAAAGAGCCGCGACGACATGCCCCCGCCCGCCGCGGCGGCGAAGACTTGGGCGGCGTCGTGATCCGCCGCGCTCGAAGCACGACCCTCGAAGCCCACCACGACATGCGTCTGCTCGAGGCGGCGCTTAACCTTGATCTCGCCGCCACGATAAGCGGCTCGCGCTTCGGCAGGCGCCGGCGCCTGGGAGAGGGCGCCGAGGCGAGACTGAGCGAGATCGAGGATTCGATCGTGTTCGACCGCCCCGGCGGCTGCCACGACGGTCGCGCCGGCGCTGTAGCGCCGACCCAGATAAAGATCGATCGCCGCCCGGTCGAATGCCCCGACGCCCTCCCGTGTGCCCAGGATCGGCCGCCCGATCGGCTGGTCGGGCCAGGCGGTCGCCGTGAGGAGATCGAACACGAGGTCGTCCGGCGTATCTTCGACCGCGCCGATTTCCTGGACGATGACATTCTTCTCTCGTTCGAGCTCCTCCGGGGCGAACGCGCTCTCGGTCAGAAGGTCGCCAATGACGTCAAGCACGAGATCCGTGTCGCTCGCCAGAACCCGGGCGAAATAACTTGTCCGTTCTACGCCGGTCTCTGCGTTGAGGTCGCCGCCGACGTTTTCTATCGTCTCGGCGATTTCGCGGGCGTTTCGACGGCGTGTGCCCTTGAACGCCATATGCTCGATGAAATGCGAGAGCCCGTGCTCGCTCGCGCGCTCGTAGCGCGATCCCGCCTCGACGAACACGCCGATCGCCGCCGTCTTAAGGTGGGGCGCCGTCTCGGTGACGACGGCGAGCCCCGTGGGAAGGCTCGTAACTTGAACGCTCACGCCGCGACTCGCGCGGTCTGACGCAGGTAATCGGCCACCGCCCGACGGTTGTTAGGCAGGACAGCGATCGCCTCCTTGCGGTCCATCAGATCCGAGAGCGGCTCCGGCAGCGGAGGCCGCACGCCGGTCGCCGCCTCGACGGCCTCGGGAAACTTCGCCGGATGGGCCGTTGCGAGAGCGACGACCGGCGTCGCCGGCGAGGCGGCTAACGCTTTTCGCGCGGCGTGAACGCCGACTGCGGTGTGCGGATCGATGATCATGCCGCTCGTGCGGTAGATGCGCCCCATTTCCTCGGCGCATGCGGGCTCATCGACCCGAAAGGCATCGAAATCGGCGCGTATGCGCGCGAGCGCGGACGCCGGAATCGCGAATGAGCCCTCTTTGGCCAGCGCGTTCATCTGCGCGACCACTTGGCCCGGCTCCCGGTCAGACGCCTCGAACAGGAGGCGCTCGAAATTGGAGGACACCTGGATGTCCATCGATGGCGACTGAGTCGCCTTAACCTCCTTTGGAGCATAGCGTCCGGTCGCCAGCGTGCGCACGAGAATGTCGTTCTCGTTGGTCGCGACGATCAAACGCTCGATCAGCAATCCCATACGCTTGGCGTAATAGCCGGCCAGGACGTCGCCGAAATTACCGGTTGGAACCGCGAAGGATATGGGCCGCTCGGGCGCGCCAAGCGCAGCGGCGGCGACGAAATAATAGACGATCTGCGCCAGGATTCGCGCCCAATTGATGGAATTGACGCCCGTGAGATGCATCTCATCGCGAAAAGCGAGATCGCCGAACAGTTCCTTGACGATGCGCTGACAATCGTCGAACGAGCCTTCGATCGCGAGCGCGTGGACGTTGGGCCGATTGGCCGTCGTCATCTGCCGGCGCTGAACGTCCGACACCCGGCCCTGTGGATAGAGGATGAACACTTCGACCTGGGACTGCTCGGCAAAAGCCTCGATCGCGGCAGCGCCGGTATCGCCCGAGGTCGCGCCAATAATCGTCGCCCGGGCATTGCGGCGCCGTAGGACGCGGTTCATCGCCTGGCCCAGCCACTGCATGGCGAAATCCTTGAAGGCCAGCGTCGGTCCATGGAAAAGTTCGAGCGCGAACAGGTTGTCATCGACCTGCGTCAGCGGCGCAGTCGCGGCGTGACGGAAGCTGGAATAGGCGGCCGCGGTCAGCGACTTCATTTCTGCGTGATCGAAATCGTCGCCGATGAAGGGCGCCATGAGTCGCGCGGTCGCTTCCGGATATGGAATCCCCCTCAGCCCCCGGATCGCGTCCGGCGGCAAATGGGGAACGGAGAGCGGCAAATAGAGGCCGCCGTCGCGCGCGAGACCGGCGAGAAGGGCATCCGCGAAGCCGAGCGTCGGCGCCGCGCCGCGCGTAGAAACATAATCCACGATAGGAGGATCCTTGGCCGATTTGGTCGCCGTCTAGCGCAAATTACGCCAAAGGGGAACGGGCGGCGGACTTTGTCGCAGGAATGGAGCCAAAACAAGACGCTTCCGATCAGGGATTTGCGCTAAGTAAATGGCCGCCAATCCAGATTCGCACTTGAAAACGCCTTGGAACCTTCCATAACTTGACACATTTACTGCAGGGAAGCCTGCGCGGCCGGGACAGCCTCGCTGGCACAACCGGGATGGCGAGTGGGAGTGATGAACGCGGTTTTCAAAGCCTATTTGCGTAGACTGGTTCGAAAAGGTCGGCTCGAAGTCGAAACCGCTGACGGAACTGTAGAGACCTTTGGCGACGGCACAGGCCCGGTCCTTGGCGTCAAACTTCTTGACCGCGCGGCCGAATGGAAACTGATGCTGAATCCCGCCCTGAGCCTCGGCGAGCTTTATATGGACGGACGCATCATCGTCACCAAGGGCGATCTTTACGGCCTGTTGGAGTTGGGCGCCCGCGATCTGGCCGAGCTGGAAGGGTCGTTCTGGGCTAAGGCGCTGAATAAGGCGCGCATGGCGTTTCGCGACCTGCATCAGCGCAACGACCGGCGGAGCGCCAGACGCAACATCGCCCAGCATTACGACCTGAATGAACGTCTCTACGGCCTCTTCCTCGATTCCGACCGGCAGTATTCCTGCGCCTATTTCGAATATCCCGGCCAATCGCTCGAGGACGCCCAAACCGCAAAGAAGCGTCATATCGCCGCCAAGCTCTTGCCGGAGGATGGCGCAACTGCGCTCGACATTGGTTGCGGGTTTGGAGGTCTCGGGCTCTATCTCGCCGGCGTCGCCGGCGCACGCGTAACCGGAGTTACGCTATCCGAGGAGCAGTTCGCCATCGCGACCAGTCGCGCCCGCCAGACGGGTCTCGCCGATCGGGTCGACTTCCGGCTGCAGGACTATCGCGATGTCGGCGAAACCTTCGATCGCGTCGTCTCAGTCGGGATGTTCGAGCACGTGGGCGCCAGCCGGTACGACGAATTCTTCACCAAAGTCCGTACCCTCCTCAAGGACGATGGGGTGATGCTGCTCCATTCTATCGGCCGCAACTCCGTTCCTGGCGTGACCAACCCCTGGATCCGCAAATATATCTTCCCCGGCGGCTACATTCCGAGCCTGTCCGAAGTGCTGCCGGCGATCGAGCGGGCGGGCCTTTACGTGACGGACGTGGAAATATTGCGGCTGCACTATGCCGAGACGCTGCGCGTTTGGCGCGAGCGGTTTATGGCGCATCGAGATGAGGCCGCAAAGCTTTACGACGAGCGCTTCTGCCGCATGTGGGAGTTCTATCTCGCCGGTTCGGAAACCTCGTTCCGCGTCGACGGCCACATGGTCATGCAGCTTCAGCTCGCCAAGCGCCAGGAACCGGTTCCACTGACCCGGGACTACATCCTGGAGCGGGAGGCCGAGCTTCGCCGCCGCGAGGCGGCGCAGTCCGTGATACGCCACGCGGCGGAGTAGAACTAAGCCGCCTCGGCAAACCGGACCGCGAGGCCCGTTGCGGTCACCCGCTCGAGCCGGAGTCCGTCGATTTCGCAGCCTTTACAGCCCTCGAGATCGAACTGGACGTCGACGACGCCGTCAGCGCCGTAATCCTCGGCTTCGCGCGTTAACGCCTCGATGGCCGCCTGACGGTCGGCTTCCGCGCCCGCATCGCCGGCTGCGCGCCACGGCCCCGTCGCCCGAATTCGCCCGATAGCAATCGTACGCCGGCCGTCATCGAGGGCGGCCGCAAAACTCACTCGCATCAGATTCAGTCCATTTCCTGAAGCGCAGACTCCATACCGCGCTTGGCCTTTCCGACTCGTTAACGAGCCATTACGACGAGGAATAGGCCATTTGTGTGACGTGGAAGCACGTTGTGCGGCGCTTGCTGCGCCGCACACTATGTAGTGCCTCAGGTTTGGCTTTGCTACTCGGCCGGCTCGGCCGGCTCCGGAGCGGGCGTCTTTTCGAGGTCGGCGCCCGTCTGCTGGTCAACCACGCGCATCGACAGCTTGACCTTGCCGCGATCGTCGTGACCCATGACCTTGACCTTGACCCGGTCGCCTTCCTTGACGACGTCGGTCGTCTTGTTGACCCGCGCCTTGGCGAGCTGCGAAATGTGGACGAGGCCATCCTTCGAACCGAAGAAATTGACGAAGGCGCCGAACTCGACCGTCTTGACCACCGTGCCGTCGTAGATCTGGCCGACCTCCGGGTCCGAGGCGATCGACTTGATCCAGTTGACGGCCGCCTTGATCTTCGCGCCGTCGCTGGACGCGATCTTGACCGTGCCGTCGTCCTCGATGTTGATCTTGGCGCCGGTCTTTTCGACGATCTCTCGGATCACCTTGCCGCCCGTGCCGATGACCTCCCGGATCTTGTCGGTCGGGATCTTCATCGTCTCGATGCGCGGCGCGAACTCTCCGAGCTCGGCCCTGGCTCCAGTCAGCGCCTTGCTCATTTCGCCCAGGATGTGCAGGCGCCCGTCGCGCGCCTGAGCCAGCGCCTGACGCATGATCTCCTCGGTGATGCCGGCGATCTTGATGTCCATCTGCAGCGAAGTGACCCCTTCGCTGGTGCCCGCGACCTTGAAGTCCATGTCGCCAAGGTGGTCCTCGTCGCCGAGAATGTCGCTCAGCACTGCGAAGCGCTCGCCCTCGAGGATGAGGCCCATCGCGATGCCCGCGGTCGGACGCTTGAGCGGCACGCCCGCATCCATCAGCGCCAGCGATGATCCGCACACCGTCGCCATGGACGATGAGCCGTTCGACTCGGTGATCTCGGAGACGACTCGGATGGTGTAGGGGAATTCGGCCGCGGTCGGCAGCATCGGGCGAATGGCGCGCCAGGCGAGCTTGCCGTGGCCGATTTCGCGACGACCGGGCGCGCCCATGCGGCCGGTCTCGCCGACCGAATAGGGGGGAAAGTTGTAGTGGAGCAGGAAGCGCTCCTTATAGGTCCCGTCCAGCGAATCGACATATTGCTCGTCCTCGCCCGTGCCCAGAGTGGCGACGACCATCGCCTGCGTCTCTCCACGCGTGAACAAAGCCGAGCCATGGGTTCGGGGGAGCACCCCGACTTCGGCCAGGATCGGGCGCACGGTGGTCAGATCCCGCCCGTCGATGCGGCGCTTGTGGTCGAGAATGTTCCAGCGCACGACCTTGGCCTGAGCCTTGTGGAATGCCTCCGCGACCTCGCCCGCGGGAAACTTCGGTTCGGCGCCCGCGGGCGCGAGCGCGCCGAACACCTTCGCCTTGACGGCGTCGACGGCGGCGTAGCGCTGCTGCTTCTCTGTGATCGAATAGGCGGCGCGCAAATCGGCCTCGCCCGCGTCCATCACCGCTTTCTCGACCGCGGCGTGATCGTTCGCCTTGAGGTCGCGGGGCTCCTTGGCGGCCTTCTCGGCCAGCCGGATGATCGCCTGAAGGACCGGCTGGAACGCGGCGTGGCCGGCCATCACCGCCTTCAGCATCGTGTCTTCGCTGAGTTCCTGGGCCTCCGACTCGACCATCAGGACCGCGTCCGCCGTGCCGGCGACGACCAGATCGAGGGTGGAATCTTTCATCTCCTCGACGGTCGGGTTGACCTTGATCTCGCCCTTGATGAGGCCGACCCGCGCCCCGCCGATCGGGCCCATGAACGGCACGCCGGAGAGGGTGAGCGCGGCTGAAGCGGCGACCATCGCCAGAATGTCCGAGTCGTTCTCGAGGTCATAGGAGAAGACCGTCGCGATGACTTGTGTGTCGCAGCGGAAATCCTCGGGAAACAGCGGGCGGACCGGCCGGTCGATCAGGCGCGAGGTCAGCGTTTCACGGTCGGACATGCGCCCTTCGCGCTTGAGATAACCACCGGGAATCCGCCCCGCCGCGAAGGCTTTTTCCTGGTAGTGGACCGTGAGCGGAAAGAAATCCTGCCCGGGCTTCGGCTCCTTGGCGGCGACGACGGTCGCCAGCACCGTGGTCTCGCCCCAGGTGGCGAGCACCGCTCCGTCGGCCTGACGGGCCACGCGGCCGGTTTCCAGCGTGAGCTTGCGCCCGCTCCAGTTGAGTTCTTCACGTTGTACGTCAAACATCTTTCTTCATCCTGTATGGGTTGAGGATGCGAAAGCCTGCGGCCCATGCCGCTCGTCGATCGAGCTCGTCATCGGCAAGACGGCGAGCGGCTGGGCGAACGCCAGCCGCTTGCGATCCTGCCATGACGCGAGGCTCTCGCATTGGGTTAAGGGCTTCGGCCGCGCCGTCGCCCGGTCTTAAGGACGGGACGCCTGAAATCAGGCGCTCCGTTTGCGTGGGGCTCGCCCTCAGCGGCGGATGCCCAGGCGCTCGATGAGGGTCTTGTAGCGCGCCTCATCCTGCTTCTTGACATAGTCGAGAAGCGTTCGCCGCTGCGACACCATCTTGAGCAGGCCGCGGCGGGAATG
>JGI12659J15293_10000509_pt1 | contig 12632 bp, 14 predicted proteins | sample JacPinW_OM2H0_O1_FD_15293 | JGI IMG/M metagenome (IMG submission 15293) | reverse complement strand
CGAGCCACGGTCCCGCTGGCCCGACTTTGGCGCGCTCCTTGAGAAAGGCCGCGACGGAGGCAACGGCGACCGCCGCGCCTGAGGCGGCATACGCGAAGGCCAGCGTCTTGACCGCGTCCGGCATGGGCGCGCCGCCACGCGCCAGCGTCTCCGCCCCGGTCCAAGCCTTGTCCCACTCGGCGCCGCGCGGGATGTAAAACGGAATGAGCAGCGGCGCCCAGGTGCCGAAGCGGCGGATGCCGTCGGGAATCGCGCGTGTGCGGCCATGATGGCCGACGAATCGCGCCGCCGCTTCATCAGCGCGGTCGCCGCCGAGAAACGACAGATTGACCAGGGTCGCGACCCTGAGCCCCATGTGGTCGAACCAGATGAGGATCCTGAGCCAGTCATAGGCGAGAAGGCCGGTAAACATCGCCAGGCTGAATTGGCGGAAATCGGTTGGATTCTGAGTGACGTTGGCGCCGATAGCGACCCCCGTGCGGATCGCACCATCCTGATTGTACCAGGTCGGATCCGGCGACTGGCGCAGGAACGAGTTGATGACCGGGGCCATCCACAGGCCCCAGCGCAATACGCGCACTCCCTGCTCCACGAGGCCTTCGACGCCGGCGGGGCTCAGGAGCGTCTTGATCGGACGCAAGCTTCGCCGCAGCGCGGCGTCGAGCAGAACGTAGTTGATCGAGAACAGCGGCGCTGCAAGCGACCAGTTGATCACGCCCGCCACCGACTCGGTCCAGAACAGCCTGACCCCGCCGGCGACCTCGCCGAGGTTGATCGAGCCATACTTGTTGAAGATCGGATAGGTGGTGAAGTCGCCGAGCTTGCGGCCGTCGAGCCGGTAGTTGACGTCGGCATAGGCCCAGAACTTCTCGATCACCACGTGCAGCTGGGCCATGTCGAAATACCAGCCGAGCGCGCCCGCGACCAGGCCGCCGAGCAAAACGCCAAGCGCATAGAGTCGCCAGCTTTGCAGCTTTTGCCGCTCGCCGCGGATCACGCTCCAGGAGTCGAAGGCGAGGTCGACGCCGCCATAAGCGAGGGCGCCGATCGCGGCCATCGCAAGAAAGCGCGCGCCGCCATCATAGGCAGCAAGATTGGCGCGGTAGGCGAGCGCGAGGCCGAGCCCGGCGACCAGCCCGCGCACCGGTCCTCGCGGATCACGATAGGCGGCTCTCAGCCGGCCGAAGAAAGGCGCCGTGCCGTCGGCGCTGCCGACAATCGTTTGGCCAAGCGGAAAAAGGAGCGCGCCAATGAGCAAACCAATCAATAACGCGAAGCGGTCGAGAAACATCCCCGCGCCGGGCGCGCTCAGGATCAGAGCCGCTATGAGAATAAGGCCCATGAACAGCGCGCCGTAGATCGCGCCTTTGATGAAGCCAGTCCGCCAATGTTCCCAGACGACCTCGAAGCGCGGGGGGCGGCCGGCGAGCCAATCGAGAGCAACGCCGGTCAGGAGATAGACGATCGCCCACAACCCGGCTTGAGCCAGCGCCGCGCACAGGCTTGAGAAGATGATCGCCAGCAACGGCTGAGCGACCCATTGCGCCGCGTTAGCGAACAAAGGCGTTGCGGCCGCGACCGCGCCGCTGAGCGCGAATAGCGCGTGCGTCCGCGCCGATCGCGGCAGCAGGTTGACACTGATCAGGTTGATCAGAGTGAGTATCGCCTCACTGATGAACCATAGGGTCAGCGCGCGTCCAATCGCGACCTGCACTGGAAAGGGCAAATTGGCGTGCGCCGTCACGGCGCCGCCGAGCTCGGCCATGTGCCAGTCGGCGCCGATCGCGAGCATGAGGTTGAATAAGAAGGGGACCGCGATCAGGCTTAGCGCCTCGATGAGCCTCAAACCGCGGAAGCCGCCGATAAGCGCCAGGATCGAGCCCCCCGCGTAGATGATCAGCGCGATTGTCGCCCCAGGCGGATCGAAGCGAAAGACATCCGCCCACGGTCCAGGCAATTGCCAGAAGCCAAGCGAGTCATTGCGGTCAAAGGCGAAAATCGCGAACGCCGCTACGTCGACAGCGATCAGCGCCGGCGAATAGGGGCGCTCGGCTCGCGCCTGACGCAAAAGCGCCAGTCCGCCGGTGCCGCCAAGGGCGGCGAGGATCGGTTGGCGCAGCGCGAGTGCCGCGTACATGGCGAGCGCGAGCAGCGCCAAGCCCCCGAGCCACAAAACCCCTGCGAAGCGATGCGCAAAAGGGCGTGCAAAAGCAGGCGTCGTCTCCATGCCTTTCGCGTTCCCCAAATTACCCCCCACGTCCTCGCGGATTGCTCAACGAGTCGCAAGCTCATCTGTTCCGCTTGCCGGCCGCCCCATAGCGGCCCAATATGGCGTCTATGCGCACTCAGGCGGCTATATTTTGGCCACAGTGTCGCACGCACCGGCCGGTGGGAAGCTTCATGATCATTCGACGATGGGTCACATTGGCGCTTGTGGGCGCCGTCGTCACAGCAACCGCTGGGCAGGCGGCGGAACTGCCTTCTCAGCGTGGGCAAACCGACAAGTCAAAGAAGACCGAATACGTCACACCCTGCAATGTCGCCGGCTCTCCAGGCATCCTCGCGTCTGACGGCGTATGCGTCAGGTTCACCGGCTACGTTTCCTCCAAATTCGGCGCGAGCCAACTGAAGTAGATGTCATCGTCCGAGCCTTGCCGGCGAAAGCGGCTTAGGACTAAACGGGCTCCATGAAAAAACCCCAAGCCGCCTTCGCCCATTTGGGCCAACCATCCCGCATTCCGGACGCGCCCGACGCGAAGACACTCGACCGGGCGCCGAATCCGCAGGCCGATACGGATTATCTCGCCCGTTTTACGGCGCCGGAATTCACCTCGATGTGTCCGGTGACGGGGCAGCCCGATTTCGCCCATCTGGTCATCGACTATGCACCGGACCGATGGCTCGTCGAATCGAAATCGCTGAAGCTCTACCTCCAGAGCTTCCGCAATCACGGCGCGTTCCACGAGGATTGCACAGTACGGATTGGCAAGGACCTCGTCGGATTGCTCAAGCCTCGATGGTTCAGAATCGGCGGCTACTGGTTCCCGCGCGGCGGCATGCCCATCGACGTGTTCTGGCAAAGCGGCAAGCTGCCAAAGGGCGTGTGGGTTCCCGATCAAGGCGTCGCTCCTTATCGCGGCCGCAGCTGACGGGGCCTGCCAATAGGAACAAGGCGATTTGCGGCGCGTTCACTCGGCTTGAGGACGCAAAGCGCGTCCATCCCGAAGGAGGCCGCAGATGAATCGTCGTTTGCTTCTCGCCTCGATTGCAACGTTGCCCGCAACCCGGGTGATCGCGCAGTCGACATCCCCGCCAGCACCCGCTCCGAGCGCGTCGACTGACGCCCGACAAAAGCACATCAGGGACACGATGGCCTATGGCTCGTTGTCGCTGTTGTTGAGTCGAGCGGCGAAGTCCAAAGTGACTCACCCAATGCTCAAGCAGTTCGTGGACTTCGAGATCGCCGAGCAGGAAACGGTCGCTGACGCGCTCAAGGCAATCCAAACGAACGCCGCGCCTTCGGGCTCAATTCCGTCGCCAAGCGATGCCGATCTCATGCAAAATCTCGACGACGCAGGCAAAGCGTCGGTCGAGAAATTACGCGCTTTAAAAGCCGGGTTCGAGTTCGATCGCGATTATATTCGCTACGAAATCGAGGGACACCGGAAGCTCCTGGACATTCAGGAAGTCTATCTCAAGGCCCCCGACAATCTCGACCAGACCAATGTCGCGAAGCTCGCGCAGGGCATGATCAAGGAACACTTGACCCTGCTCGCCGACTTGGACAAGGCGGCCTGAGCGCGATCGGCGCGGTCCCTTAGGCCGCGCGGTTCGCGCGCGGCATGGGCAGCTTCGGCCGCAGCAGCTTGACGATCGTGCGTCGCGGCTTGTCGATGGCCGGCGGAGCAAGCTTAGCCAACGCGTAGACGCGCGCGCGCAGGTCATCCGCGAGCGCCTGTCGGTCTCGAATTGCGGCGATCGAGGCGAAGGGGATCGGCGCGCCGATCCCAACCGGCAGCGCCGCGCCAATGCGAGCCTTGACTTCATGGAAGATGAGCGAAAGCCTGATTGTCTGACTCATATGGCTCGCAATTTGGAATAGACGGCTGTTCTGGCCGCCGAACCAGATTGGCACGACCGTCGCCTTCGACCGCTGAATGAGCTGGGACACGAAGGGCTGCCAACGCCCGTCGACCGCAGGCTTGAGGCCGAGCTTGTCGGGCGTCGTCGAAATCGCGCCGGCAGGAAAAACCACCACAGCGCCGCCTCTCGCAAGATGAGCGCGGGCCGCCGCGCGAGAGGCGAGATTGGTCTTTTCCGCTCCCTCAGCGTCCGAGAAATCGACCGGAAGGATGAAACCCGCCGCCTCCGGCGCCCGCGTCAGCACGATGTGGGTAAGAATAAGGAAATCAGGCCGCACCTTGCTCACCAGCCACGCCATGGCGATCCCATCAAGCACGCCGTAAGGGTGATTGGCGACAAAGACGACGGGTCCTGACCTGGGCACAGAAGCGAGCGCATGCGCATCGTAGCGGACGTCGAGTTCGAGCGAGCGCACGGCCGCCTGCCAGAAGTTCTCCCCCGAGCGCGGAAAGCGCTGGTTATGCACGTACATCCGCTTGAGCGTCGGCTGGCCGGTCGCCTTCTCGACCAGCCGAATCAGGCCACGCTTGATCGGCGGATCGCTCGCGGTCGCGTAGCTGAAGAGATATTTATCCATCTTGCTCGTCTTCGGGCCGGCCCTCCGAAATAGATCGGTCACACGACCGTCATGTGACAAGACCGCCGTCAGGCGCTATCGCCGTCACGCTTGGCGAGTCGGTCGAAATCCTGCAGTTCGGCGACAAGCGCTTCGAAATCCTTGAGCGGCACCATGTTGGGGCCGTCGGAAGGCGCGTGGTCGGGATCCTCATGGGTCTCGATGAAAACGCCGGCGACGCCGACCGCTACCGCCGCCCGCGCGAGCACTCTTACGAACGCGCGCTCGCCGCCTGAGGAGGTTCCCTGCCCTCCCGGCTGTTGCACGGAATGGGTGGCGTCGAAGATGATCGGCGCGCCGGTCTCGCGACTGAGGATCGGCAGCGCGCGCATATCGGAGACGAGCATATTGTAGCCGAAACTTGCTCCCCGCTCGGTCACCAGGATGTCAGCCAAACCCGCCGCATCAAGCTTGGCGACAACGTTCTTCATGTCCCAGGGCGCGAGAAACTGCCCCTTCTTGACGTTGACCGGACGCCCGGTCTCGGCAGCAGCGATCAAAAGATCGGTCTGACGGCACAGGAAGGCTGGGATCTGCAGCGCGTCAACCACTTCAGCAACCGGCCCGCATTGGCTGCTCTCATGCACATCGGTGATGACCGGAAGCCCAAGGGTCTCGCGGATTTCGGCAAAGATCGGCAGCGCGGCTTCAAGCCCCATCCCGCGCGCGGCCGACCCCGAGGTCCGATTGGCCTTATCGAAGGAGGACTTGAACACGAGGCCGATCGCGCGCCGGCCCGCGATCTCCTTGAGCGCTTGAGCCATCTCGAGCGCGTGCGACCGGCTCTCGAGCTGGCAAGGCCCGGCGATGAGCGCCAACGGCAGCGCAGGGCCGAAGCGGGCCGCAAGCGGCCCCTGGCCGATCTGAACAATGGCGTTGTTGCGCAAGGAATGTCCCGCTCTCGGTCGCGGCTCTTAGCGGGAGGCAAGGCTTGATGGCAAGCACATGACGTGCGAGCCGCGAGGTATGCTTAAACCCTCATGTCTCAAGGCGCCCGCGCCAGCGGGCCTCGAAGAATGATCCAGTTGGCGCCGTGGCCTGCGCCGAAATGGAGGGTCCTTCGAGACGCGCCTTCGGCGCTCCTCAGGACGAGGCGGCAGCCTACCCCTGCCCTTCCACGGTCTCGCTGGCAGCAAAGTCGATCTCGACCCGTGCGCCGCTCGGGTCAAAAAAGAACAATTGCCAGAGCCCGGCCGCGTGACCGTTCTCAGGCAACCGCCTTAGATCGTATTTGATTCCGCGCTCCCTGAGCTTGGCCACATACGCCGACGGATCCGTGCCCCAGAAAGCAATATGATCGAGCACGCCGCCGCCCTCCGGAATGGAAGGCCGTTGCACGACATGCAGCACGGCCTTGCCGTCGTTGTAGAGCCAGGCGCCGGGGAACGAGAACGCCGGCCGCGGCCCAGGCGCGAACCCGAGAATGTCGTTATAGAAGGCGACCGTCTTTTCAGCGTTCGTCGTAAGGATGGTGAAATGATCCATCCGAGCGATCGGCATGGGCCTGTCCTCCTTGGCGCACAATGCGCGAGCTGTATCTCCGCCGGCCAGACTCGTCGCCTCCCCTGGCGCCTGTCAAGCGCCAACAGGCAGCGGCCGGAATTTGACAGCGGCCGCGCGCGCGGCGCACGTTTCGCTTATGAACGACCGCACGAATAAAGGCGACAGCGAACTCGGCATTCTCGCACGCCGCAGGATCGAGGCGGCGATCATCGCGCCGATCTATAACGAGATGCGCGAGGCGCTCGGGGAAGAGAAGGCGCGCGACATCCTGCGCCGCGCCATTCGCCGCGCCGCAATCGACGCCGGGACCGAAATGGCCTCGCGCGCCGATGGCGAAGCGGATCTCGAAAGCTTCAAGGCGATCCTGCCGCTCTGGACGAAGGACGACGCGCTGACGATCGAGGTGATCGACGACAAGCCTGGCGTGCTCGACTTCAACGTCAGGCGCTGCCGCTACGCGGAGACCTATCGCGCCATGGGACTTGGCGCCATCGGAGACATCCTGTCCTGCAATCGCGACGGCGCGTTCTGCGAAGGTTATGACCCGCGCATCAAGCTGACGCGGACTCAGACGATCATGGGCGGCGCGAGCCATTGCGACTTCCGCTATCGCTCGAGCTCGGAACCGCGGACGTAAGCCGCGCGGCGGCCAGGCTGCACCTTCAGCCCGGCAAGTCGAAGCGCATCAGTGCGCGTTCATGCAGGCCACCGCACCAAACACTCCGGCCGACACGGCAGACGCCAGTCACCGTCGCGAAGCCGCCATCCGTCCACTTGAAGTCGTGCACGCGCGAGCCGTTTTCGTTATAGGCGGCGACCCAAGCGACGCGCGAAGGTTTGGGCTGCACGCTTTCCGGTAGGCGCGCCACAAGCCGACGCAGAAAGAGTGGCAGCTTGTACACCTTTTCGAGCATCGGGTTCGGTTCCGAGGCGAAGGCGACCCAGACAATGCCGTCGTCGTCGACGCAGAGATTGTCGGGAAAGCCGGGAAGCTCCGCGAGCACCTCGCTTGCTCCCTCACGCGGGCCAGCGAGCCACAGACGAAGCAGACTCCGTCCCGCCGTCTCCGCGATGATGAGGCTTTTACCATCGCGCGTCCGCACGAGACCGTTGGCGAAGCGCAAGCCGTCAATCAACCGGGTCAGCGTCCCGTCCGCCGCACGGCGATAAACGCTTCCTGTCGGAACGTTCTCGATGAAGTCTATTCTCCAGTCGTGGAAGCTGTAGCGCATCGAGGAGACGGTGAAGAAGATATCGCCGTCGGGTGCGGCGACGACGTTGCTGCAAAAGATGAGCGGTTCCGCGCCATCGTGCGTGACGAGTGTTCTGAGCGCGCCGGTCTTGAGGTCCAGCTCCAGCAGACCATTTGGACTGTCGCAGATCAGGAGTCGCCCGTCCGTCGTCGCTTCGAGACCCAAAGGCCGGCCGCCGGTTTTGGCGACTTCGCGCACCGCTCCGTCCTCCGGCGCGACCGCGAGAATGCGCCCGTCGAGAAGCCCGGTGTAGATTGAGCCATCCGAACCGACCACGACGTCTTCCGGACCCTCGCCAGGTAGAGGAATTAAGTCGTAGGCGGGCAATGAAGCGGCCATGGCGTGTCCCCCTCGCGGCGCCGTCTTTTTTGATTTCGAAATTGCGGCTCCGCGCTACCCTATAGCGCTTTGCGCCCGCGTGGAATGAGGGAGTTGGATTTTCCACTCCGGGGCGCTTTTATTCGGCCTTCCGAAGGCGCTGGCCGCGCCAACAGGCGCCTGCAATCCGCCTGATTGCCTTCTGACCCAACATACGCGACAGATGGCCAAAGCCGGGAGAAAACATTGCGGCTCAGGTTGGTTTTCATCACATTCCTGGCGACGCTCGCCGCGATCCCGCCCGCGTCTGCGCTCGAGCGGTTGATCGACATCAGCAATGACCGTTGGGTTGAAGTCATCGGCGAAGGCAGCGTCGGCGCCGCGCCCGATTTCGCCCGAGTGACGCTTGGCGTGACGAGCACCGGCAAAAATGCGGGCGAGGCGATGGCGGCCAACGCCAAAGCAGCCAACGCCCTCGTTTCCCTCATCAAAGCGGAGGGGGTCGCTCCCGCCGATATCCAGACGTCCGAACTGTCGATTTCGCCAATGTTCTCGCAAGCCCCACCCGGCCAACAGACGGCGCCGACGATCACCGGATACAGCGTGAGCAACAACCTATCCGTAATGCTTCGCGACATTCCGCGGCTTGGCGCCCTGCTCGACAAGGCCGTCGCCGCCGGCGCCAATTCCATCTACGGCATCGGCTTTGGCCACAACGATCCGAGCGCGCTGCTCGACAAGGCGCGGCCGTTGGCGGTCGCCGACGCCAGGCGGAAGGCCGAGATTTACGCGAGCGCAGGAGGGGCGAGAATCGGCCGGCTGATGGTGCTCACGGAAGAGGCCGGCCGCCAAATGCCCGTCGCCTTTTCCCGCGCCTACGCCGCCGGCGCCCCAGCGCCGACGCCGATCGAGGCGGGCGAGGACAAGCTGACCGTGACCGTCACCGCGCGGTTTGAGCTGACCCAGTGAGGCGCCGCCAGCCTCGAGCCGGACTGAAATTCGTCCGAGCTGTCACCGCGAGCGGGCGGGCCGAGGGAGCCATCGTCCAGGCAGGGGATCGGCCCATACCGCCGCCGCCGCTTGTTGGCTCGGCGGCAGCTCGACCGCGACGAGGTCAATTTCCTTGGCGACGCGCAAGAACAGCTCGGCTTGGCTCTTGACGCGATAGGTGGGCGAATTGCCGCCTTCGACTGGCAACACGCTTACGATCTCAAAAGGACCCTTTGGCCTCGATATCGTTGGGAGCATCTTGTCGAAGTCGACAGCTTGCCCGATCGTGAATTTGTGGAGGGACATGATTGGCGGCCTCTCTGGCCTTCTAGTCAGAATTTGTGTGAAAAAGCACCTTCTCTGCGGTCAAGGCTCCGCTTCTTGCATCTCCTCGACAGCCGCCGCGAACGGACCTCATTCTCGCCCATGCCCCCTGCCGCCAGACGAAACCCCACAAAACAAAAGCCCGCGCACGGCAAGCCGGACGCGGGATCTCGAACCACATAAGCCCTGCCAGTACATCCGTGGTCAAGGCGCTATGCTGTCAGGCTTTGCCGATCAGGCGGCCTTCAGGTTGTCCGCCGAGGACTTGCCAGTCTTTCGATCTGCAACAAGGTCAAAAGTAACCTTCTGTCCCTCGTTGAGGCTGTAGAGACCGGCGCGCTCAACGGCGCTGATGTGCACGAAGACATCCTTGCTGCCATCGTCCGGCTGGATGAAGCCAAAGCCTTTTTGGCTGTTGAACCACTTTACGGTTCCTTGCGTCATGAGAACTTCTTTCAAGTACGTGTTTAGATAGGTTACGCAATTGCGCAACCGGCTCGGAGTAATCGAGATTTAGGAAGAAGGTCGTCAGTCCGACGCGTAGCGCGCGGCGAGGCCAAGTCGTCCGGCCGAAACTCGATTGGGCGTACATAGCGTATATCGGCACACTCCACAAGGCCCATCGCGCCCCTCGCCAGGGCGCGTCCGCCGCCGGCCGCCGACGCCAACGGGGGCTGAAAACCTTCCTGCCATCGGCAAGAACAGGCGGCTTCGATAGGATCGCGGTCGTAAAGGGAACACGACCCCGCTTTCACTGCTCCCCGCCGCCCCGAAAGATCGAGATGGCCGATCTCGCTGAGCCCGCCGACACGACGTTTCAGCGCCTGCTGAACTGCGAGATTCTCGTCAGCGAGCGGCGGCGCATGCTCATCCTGGCCGCAATGCAGACCCTCATCTTCGTTCTGATCCTCTTGGCCGCGTCGTTCGCCCCCGGCTTCGTCCGGTCGATCTATCACGATCGACTCCCGGAGCGCGCCGCGCTGGCGGCCTTATCGGCCTTCGCGGCCTACGAACTGTTCGCGGCCGGCCTGGTCACGATTTTCCTTCGTCGCGGTCGAAATTATCCGCTTCTCGCGCGCTACGCGAACGCGCTCGTCGAAACGAGCTTTCCGACCGTGCTGCTCTATCTGCTCGCAGGATATCTGTCCGCGCCCGCCATCATTTTCGGCACATGGCCGGCGCTTCTCTATTTTCTCTTCATCATTCTCTCGACTCTGCGGCTGGATTTTGCGCTTTCGGCGTTTACCGGCGCGGTCGCTGCGGTCGAACTCTTCGCCCTCGCCTCAGTCACCCTGCATCTTGGTTGGCAAACCGAAGACCCAAGCCTCAGCATCAACTATCATCTGACGCGCAGCGCCGTCCTTCTCGCCGCCGGCTTGCTGGCCGGCTCTGTCGGAGCGACGATCAAGAGTCATTTCCGCCGCGCGCTCGCCGCGGCGTCGGCCCGCGACGAAGTGACCAACCTCTTCGGTCAACACGTCTCGCCGAGGGTGGTCGAGCAGCTGCTCGCGATCGGCGCGGCCGAGCTTAGCGAGATGAGGCGGGTTTGCGTCATGTTCGTTGACATCCGCAGCTTCACCGCATCAGCGCGCAGTCGAACGCCGGCCGAAGTCGTCGAGCGGCTCGACGATGTTTTTGAAATCCTGGTCGACGCCGTCGACCGTCACAACGGCATAGTGAACAAGTTTTTGGGCGATGGCCTGCTCGCCATCTTCGGCGCGCCGATCGACGATCCTCTCGAGGCTGCGAACGCCGTCGAGGCGGCGCGTGAGATGCTGAGCGCCATCGACGCGAGCAACGTCGGCAACCCCTGGCCGATCCGCCTCGGCATCGGCATCCATGTTGGCCAGGCGGTGGCCGGGACCGTCGGCTCGCCGCGTCGCAAGGAATATACGGTCATCGGCGACACGGTGAATCTGGCCTCGCGCCTTGAGAGCCTCAACAAGGAGGTGGGTTCGCAGCTCATCGTCTCCGACACCGTGCGTGAGGCTGCGGGAGAGGCGTTCGGCGAGGCTCTGCCGCTTGGGCCCTTCCCCGTGCGCGGTTACGAGGAACCGATTATCGTCTGGCGCCTCGCCTAGGGTCAAACGCAATCGGATTCTCGGCTTTGGGCGGATTGAGACCTCGAGGAGCGAACCAAGGCGTCCGGTCTCGACGTCAAGCGGCTATTGCGGCGGTGCGGCGGACGTTGCAAGTGGGTGGGTAAGCAGGCGTTCCCTGGCGACGACTCTAAGGGCGGCGCCGCCCGAAGCGCGCATTCACCGGACCCCAGCAGACCGTCGCGAAGGGCGCGAAGCTGGCGTTCCTCGGCGGCCTATCGGGTTCGTCGAGCACGTCGATCTGATCAGACGAGCGGCCGGAACGCGAAACCCACCCTAAAAGTGCGCAAGTTGGCTTGACAACAAAAAGGTTAGGATTTTTAGTGTAATAATTCTCAGGTCTTTTCTATAAAAATTAAGAGCCACAGCCGGCGGGGGAGATTATTTTGCGTAAGCTTTTGCGGCCCAACGACTGGATTAAGTCACGTAAACTTTGTTGCAGCCCTAAGAGCCTGACCCAAAAGTTTGTAGCGCGGGTTCGCTGCGCGTGATTCACCGCCTCCGAGATGGCTCGGAGGCTTTGATTCGGGATGTGGACGCAAGCGCATAGNGCGACCTACAAGCAGTCGGGAACGGCCNTTCCCAGCGATCTGAGTGATGCGCAGTGGGAGCGTCTGGAGCCGCTGATTCCGGCGGCGAAACGCGGCGGGCGGCCGCGCAAGACCGACATGCGCGCGGCGATGAACGCGATTTTCTACCTCCTGCGCACGGGCTGTCCGTGGCGGTATCTGCCGCCCGGCCTGTTTCCTCCGCGCTCCACGGTTTACAATATCTTCCGGCAGTTCCAGCGTGACGGCGTCTGGGAGCGCATCTGGGAAGAGCTTCATATGGCGCTGCGCGAAGCGCTCGACCGCGAGGCCAGCCCGAGCGCCGCGATCATCGACAGTCAGTCGCTGAAAGCGGCGGAAAAAGGGGAGCCGCGAGCCGGGGCGAAAAGGACGCAGTGGGTTACGACGCCGGCAAGAAGGTGAAGGGCCGCAAAGTGCACGCTCTGGTCGACGTCGAAGGCCTGCCGCTGCGCGTGATCGTCCATTCGGCGGGCATCCAGGATCGCGATGGCGCGACCCTCGTCCTCGACAAGATCCGCCAACGCTTTCCCTGGCTGGAGCTTGTCTGGGCCGACGCGGGCTACAACGCTCACCAGGTCAAAGACGCCGTCGCGCGATCGCCGGGGCTCCGGCTCGAAATCATCAAGCGCACGGACGACACGAAAGGCTTCGTCGTGCTGCCCCGTCGATGGGTCGTCGAGCGAACCTTTTCCTGGTTCGGCCGCAACCGTCGCCTTGCGAAGGACTACGAAAACCTCGCCGACACCCTCGCCGCTTTCGTAACCCTTGCCGCAATCCAATTCGCCATCAGACGCTTGGCCCGCCTAGGCTTTTGAGT
>JGI12659J15293_10000507_pt1 | contig 12650 bp, 11 predicted proteins | sample JacPinW_OM2H0_O1_FD_15293 | JGI IMG/M metagenome (IMG submission 15293) | reverse complement strand
TTTGAATAATCTGATCGAACAGGATCACCGATCGATCAAGCTGCGGCTCGGTCCGATGCTCGGCTTCAAGCGTTTTCGGAGAGCTGCAACGACGATCGCCGGCATCGAACTCATGCACCGGATCAGAAAGGGTCAGTTCAAACTCGGCAAACTTCGCGTCAAAAACAAAACCGCGCCTGAGATTTGGAATGCAGTGCTTAGCGCGTGATCCGCGTCAGGCTCCCGAGCGCTTTCTTGCGCCGATCTCCAGCATTTGCACCACAGCCCTTCCAGGGACCGCCATCGCCCGCGCCCGGCGAGATTCGAAGCCGAAAGTTGCCTATACTTATCGGCGTTGACAGTGCCGCCGGAGCCACATGCAAATTGAAGGTGAAGATTGGGCAATCGTGATCCATATCGAAGGCGAGGATCAGGCGCCTTGGCTCAAGGCGTTCCGGTCCGCCTTTCCTCACCGGCGAGTGCTTCGAAGCGATGAGGTCGACGCGCGCGCAATAGGCCAGGTCGCTGTCGCGGTCGTATGGGCGCCGCCACCCGGTTTCTTGGGGCAATTTCCGAATCTGAGGCAGATCGTCTCAATCGGCGCAGGAACGGATCATCTCAGCAGTGATCCCTCGCGTCCTTTGAACGTTCCAGTCCTCCCCCGTCAGGAACCGGCATCGACTCGCACGATGGCCGAATTCGTCTTGATGCAGGTGCTCTTGCATCACCGGCGCATCGCCGACAGCTTAATTCACAGGCTAGCCAGGCGCTGGGCACCGGAGCCGAGAGGTCCGGTGGCGAGCTGCCACATCTCGATTCTTGGCTTTGGACCAATGGGACAAGCGGCGGCGGAACTCCTCCTTCAGTTCGGCTGTAAGATCACCGCGTGGTCCCGAACGCCCAAGTCAAGCGCGACCGTCAACGTCCAATCGGGCTGGAGTAAACTTGACACGATGTTTCTACAACCCGACCTGCTCATCAACATGCTCCCTTCCACGGAAGAGACACGCGGGCTTATCAATGAGCGACGCCTTCGCCTCTTGCCGCGCGGCGCAGGGTTCATAAACGTTGGGCGCGGCGATGCAGTTGAACAATCAGCTCTGCTGCGCTTACTCGATGCCGGCTATCTGTCGCTCGCATCGCTGGACGTTTTGCCGTCGGAGCCTCCTGCTGCGGACGACCCGGTCTGGACCCATCCGCGCGTCATCCTGACGCCTCACGTCGCAAGCTCGCCTGTACCTGTCGATTTCGCGGCCTGGGTCGCGACCAAGATTTCGCTGTAAAGCTTTCAAGACGAGAAGCGAAGCGCTCACTCCGCGGCGAAGCTCCGCACTGGTCCACGAGCGCCGAATTCCTCGCGCACCATGTCTTGGAAAGCCTTCACGGCCCCCTCGTATTTGGGCGACAGAGGGCCCCGTTCGTAGACGCCCACATTCAGGTTGCGCTGCACGCCCGTGATGATGGCCAAATCTTCCGAGACGATTTGCGCCGACCATTCGGCGGATTTCCGATTCTCTTCCGCTTTTTCAGGCGAAACGTCGGTGAAGAAATACCAATTCATATGTCTGATGCGGCCGGGACCGAGCGGTTCGATCGTCGCGATCGAGCTACCCCAATCGTAGAGGTTCAGCATCAGCACCGGAAAGCGATAGAAATAAAGTCCCCGTGTGAGCCCGCCTACGCGCCTCGGCGCGTGCAGGTGGAAGAACTTCTGTCGCTGGTAGGTCTCGATTCGGTAGTTATCAATGTCCATAGCGGCGCAGAGGCCGGGATGCATCGTGCGGCAATGGTAGCATTCGAGATAGTTCTCGCCGTAGGTCTTCCAGTCGACGGCGCAGTCGCGGTCTTTCGACATGAAATAATGCTGCTGCTCGAGCGGGTAGTCGGCGGCCATGCCGTGGATCGGGCCGAGCCAATCCACTAGCCCCGGTCCGCCTCGCCTAATTCTGACGAAGACAAGCCCTCGCCATTCTTCAGCGTCCAGGGCGTAGAGGCCCCAGGCCTCCGGATCGAAGGACGTGTCCGAACCGAAATCGACGGCCTTGTTGAGGTGCCCGACACGCGTATAGCTCCAGCTGTGATAGGGGCAGACGAGGAGCTTCCCGCAATGGCCGCTTGGCTCGTTGAGCAGCTGTGCGCCGCGATGCCTGCAAACATTATGGAAGGCGCGAACTCGTCCTTCGTCGTCGCGCATGGCGAAGACGGGATAGCCCGCGACCGCGCCGGTCACGTAGTCGCCAGGTTCGCGCAGCCGCCCCGACCAGGAAAACAGCATCCAGTTCTTAGCGAAAATCTCCCGCCGCTCGCGCTCGAAAAGAGCCGGATCGCGATAGTCTTTGGACGGCAGTGTCCAATCGTAGTCGTCGGTGGTCGTTTGGATCATCGTCGCGCTTCCTAGCGAATAGAGAACGGGCAAACCTGCTAAACTCATGTCCGATAGGACGGGTCAGCGTCGAGCATACGCAGATGCGCCGCCCATTCGAGCTGAAGGTCGCCATCGTCAAAGGCCATCTGGTCATATTGTTTGCCGACCCTCTCGCAAACCTCCTTCGGCGGAATAACGAGCTCGGCGCCCATAGATAGCGTCGCGACCTGCACCTCGCAGGCCAGGTTGAGGTAGAACATTAAGCTGAAGGCTTCGGCAACGCTGCGCCCGACGGTCAAAAGCCCATGATTGCGCAGGATTAGGCCACAATAGCCGCCGAGATCGCGAATGATGCGCTGGCGCTCGTCGAGATCGAGCGCAATGCCCTCGTAGTCGTGGACGCCAAGCCGTCCGTAATATTGCAGGGCGATCTGGCTGATTGGCAGGAGCCCGTCCTTCACGGCAGAAACCGCCATGCCCGCGCGCGTATGGGTGTGAANGACGCAGGCCGCGTCGTGACGCGCTAAGTGAACGGCGCTGTGAATGGTGAAGCCGGCGGGATTCACGCGATGCGGGCTGTCATCGATCTTGTGGCCGTCGAGATCGATCTTCACAAGTGAGGAGGCCGTGATCTCCTCCCAACGCCAGCCGTAAGGATTGATGAGGAACTGCCCCGCCTCGCCGGGCACGCGGACGGTTGCATGCGTGTAGATGAGGTCCGTCATCTTGTAATGGGCTAGCAGGCGATAGCAGGCGGCGAGCTCGACGCGCTGGCGCCATTCGGGGGATTGTTTTTCGACAGGGAGGCTGGTTACAGACATGGGCGTATCCCTCTCCCTCTAAGCTGCCGCGTTGCGGTCGGTGCTCTCTTCGCCCGCTTCGGCCCAGCACGCCGCCGCCCAATCTTTCAACAGCAGCGCCTCGCTCCAGCGATCTGACAACTCCTCGCCGTTTGCGTCGGTGATCGCGTAGTCGCGCGGGCCGAGCTCGCAGAGGAAAATGCAATCCAGATCCGCCGGTGAGCGGCGGCGCCACGAGGCAAAACCGCGGCGCCACCAGTCGAAGAACGTGTCGATCCACACTCGGTGCTGAGGGAAATTCAGCGGCAACTGAATTTGGCAGCGATTTGCGACGCGGCCCTGGAAGGAATCGGAGCGCTCGAGGATGCGGTCGACGTAGCTTTGATATTCGGCGGTGATCGGCTGCATCATCTCGCGGTCGACGACATAGTGAGAGAGATCGGCGCTGAGTCGCATCTGCGGGACGGCGTCGAGCAGGAGCAGAGTCGAGAAGAGGTCGTTGGTGATTGAGTTGCGATGCGTCTCGAACTGAATAGGGAGCTTCTCTTCGTCGGCGATCGCCAGCCACGCCCGGCTCGCCTCCGCCATATCTCCGACCGCCAGCGGCATCACCTGTCCGACGACGATGACGAAAGGCGAACCGATATCCTTGGCGAGACGACAGGCGGGACGCAACTCCTCGATGGAGCGAGGAAAGGCGGTCAGTAGGCCCTTCAAGCCGGTGCGAGTAAATTCGGGGACAAGCTTTCGCGCGGCGTCGATATCCATCGCGCCGAGGTCGATCGCCATGCCGTCGAAGCCGGCCGCGCGGACGGCGTCGAACCGCTCCGCAGCCGGCCGCTCAGGAACGCCTGGGCGGCGCAACTCGGTCGCCCACAAGGATTGATAGACGCGAAGCGCCATCGCTCAAGCCCGCTGGGCCGGCCGGATGCGCGGCGCAACCGGCTGAAGGTCCGTGTCGTCCGCGATCCACATCGCGTCGTCCGGATAGTCTGCTTCAGTGCGCCCGTTCCAGAAGGCGCGCAGGACCAACCATTGGAAGGCAAGATAGGACATCGTGTGCGGCAGGCGCCCGCCCTCGACGAAAAGTTCCTGATGCAGCCGGGGCAGCGCGTAGCAGGGCACCCCGGGGAAAGCGTGGTGGGCCGTGTGATATTGCATGTTCCAGCACATCCAGCGCATCAGCGCATTGGTGCGGGTCGAGCGGGTGTTCTCAGTGATCGCGTCCACATGCGGCAGGCCGAGATGCTCGATCGTGTTCTGCAATTGATGCACGGGCTTCATCACCAGCATCGGAAGCAACCAGAGTTTCACCGCGATTATGCTTCCCGTCGCGATAGAGAGCGTGGCGATGGCGGCGTAACCCGCAAGATGCCAGCGCGCCTCACGGATCACGTCTGCCTTGCGGTCCTCCGGAATATAGCGCTCCGTCACGACGCCCCTCGAGAAGCGGAGGATGCGCCGAATGCGTGTGTACCAGTAGGTCGGCCCCAGCACCCAGAGAAGATAGGAGGTCAACGTATAGCGATCGCGGGCCAGCTCCCCGTCCTTTTCCCAGATCTGCGTATAGCGGTGATGAGCGAAGTGCTGGATCTGATCGAAATCGCGCGGATAGAGCAGGATGAAGCCGAAGAGCCGCCCAAAGATCTCGTTGAGCTTCTTCGTCCTGAACACGGTCGAATGGCTAAATTCGTGTTGGCCCGCGTAGAGGAAGTTGATCAGGACGCCATGCGCGATGAAGAAGGGAACCGCGGGCCAGCTTCCCCAGCTAAGCCAGAGGGCGGTTCCCGTCACGGCCAGCGCGGCGAGATGGCCGCCGAGCCGCAGGGCGCCGCTCAGGTCAGACTTGACGCTGAGCGCCTTGAGCCGGGTCGGCGCGATCATGTCGCGGCGAGCAAAGACCTCATCCATCGTTCGTCTCGTCCTTCATGCGGCTTCTTCACGCTGCAGCAACATGCGCCCCGTCAGCGCAAGCGTGGTGACGACGATCAGCACGACCGAGATGGCGGCGACCGCCGGATCGATATTATCATGCACCCCCATCCACATGAGGCGTGGAAGCGTGATGGCGTTGACGCTGGTGACGAATAGCGTGACGCCGATTTCTTCCCAGGAGAGAAAGAAGGCCATCAGAGCAGCCATCATCACGCCGAAACGAATGTTGGGAAGGATAACTTTGAAGACGCGTTGAAGCGCGCTTGCCCCAAGCCCGCGCGCGGCGAGGTCGATGCGCCGATCGACTTGCGCAAGCGCGACCAGGGTCATTACGACCGCGAAAGGCGTGATCATGACGACATGCGCGATCGTCACTCCGAACCACGTGTCATAGCCGATTGCGCCGCTGACTCCGGAGAGGCTCGTCAGGAAGAAATAGAGGGTCATCGCCGAGACAATCGGCGGCGCGATCATCGGCAAGAGGACAAAGCCGACCATGAGCGCCGCGAAGCGCGGCTGGATCATCCACACGCCGAGCGAGAAAGCGAGCGCAAGCACCGTTGCGATCGCGCTGCTCACGACGCCGATGCGCAGGCTCAAGAGAATGCTGCGCGCCCAGTCTGGATCGTCGATCAGCTCGCGATAGTGGATGAGCGACAGATGGCCATTCGGCATGGTGAGGAAACGCGCGGGCGTGAACGAGATCGGCACGACCGCCAGCAGCGGCGCGAGCAGGAAGGCTGAGACCAAGCCAGCCAGCAGAAGCGCCATCCGGCCCGGGCGCTGGATCATCCCGAGCTCCCCATGAGTGCGGGCCTCGCCAGGCGGAACAACGCGGCCATGAGGGCGCCGACCAGCACGACCAACGCGACGCTGATCGCCGCGCCAAGGCCCCAGTCGGGGCTTTGGAACATGCGCAACCAGACGAGCTCCGCCGCCATGATGCTGCGGCCGCCGCCGAGAATGGCGGGCGTCACGAAGAAGCCGAGGGTGAAGACGAAGACGATGAGCGCCGCACCGACGACGCCCGAGGCGGTCATCGGCGCGAACACCGTCCAGAAAGTCCTTAAGCGCGAGGCGCCGAGGCCCCGAGCAGCCAAGAGCACGCGCTCGTCGACCGATCGCATCGAGGAGGCAAGCGGGAACACCGCGAACGGAACGAGTACATGCGTGATGCCCAAAATCACGCTGAACTCATTATAGGCGAGCGGCAGTGGCCCGGCGATCAGGCCCGCGGCCTGGAGCCATGTGTTGATGAGGCCCCGGTTGGAGAGCAGCGCGAGCCAACCGAAAGTGCGCGTAAGGATCGAGATCCAGAACGGGATCAGGATGCAGAACTCGACGAGGCGCCGCTCAAGCCGGGTGCCGCGCACCCAGACGTAAGCGATGGCGTAGGCCGCGACGACCGACAGGACCGTCACGATCAGGCAGATGCGAAAGGTGCGCAGGAACACCGAGAAAACGAGCGGATCGGTGACGAGCCGCTCGTATTGGCCGAGGCCTGGCTTGGGCAGCGTGACGCTCCACGCCGCCACGCCAATAAACGGGACGGCGTAGACGAACACAAGGAACGCAAGCAGCGCGTCATGAGGCAGACGCCGGTCACGAAGGCGTTGTCCGACTGGCTCGCGCCTCGGCTTCGCGCGGCGCGCTCGGCGGCGGCGATGCGATCCGCATCGCCTTCCGTCGCGCCAACGGAGGCGAAGGACGAGACAGCGGTCGGACGCCTCGATCTCATGCCGAGATGATCTTCGTATATGCGTCGAGGGCCGCGCTGTAATTCTCCGAGTACCAGGGCATGTCGAGCGCCACTTGCTTCGAGAAGTTGGCCGGGTCGACGGGATTATATTTGCGCTGGTCGGGCGGAATCAGAGCGTCGGCGGCCGGATTGGCGGGACCCTGGCCCAAAAGGTTGAACATGATGAGCTGCCTCTGCGGGTCAGAGGTTGAGGCGATGAACTTCATCGCGGCGTCCTTGCCGCCGGGATTGTTCTTGATCACCGCGAGCGCGCCCGGCGAGATCAGGCCCTGGTCCCAGATGAACTTGATCTGCCCGTTCGAATCGTGATCGAGAATGGATGCCCGTGTCGACCAGATGAGCGCCATTGACGCGTCGCCGCTCAGCATCACCTGCTGGCTCGCCGCGCCGCCGCCCCAGTAGGAGACGACGTTGGCCTTGAACGCCGCGATCTTGTCGTGCGCGCGCTTCAAGTCGAGCGGATAAAGCTTTTCAGGCGCTACGCCGTCGGCGAGCAGGGCCGCCTCCCACATGCCGGCACCCCATTTGTACAGCGAGCGCTTGCCCGGATATTTCGCAACGTCGAAGAAATCGGCCATGCCCTTCGGCGGATCGGAGGCGAATTTCTGTGCGTCGTAGGCGATCACGTAGGAGAAGAAGTAGGTCGANGCGGCGTAGTCCCAGCCGAAGCCCGGCCGCATCTTGGACTTGTCGACGACGGTATAGTCGATCGGTTCGATCATGCCCTGCTTGCCGAGCGTAATGGCGGAGAAGGGATCGGCGTCGACCAGGTCCCAAGTCGGCTTGCCGCTCTTGAACTGCGCGGCGATCGCGCCCTCGGTCGGCCCGGTGCCGTCCTCCCTGACCGCGACGCCGGTCTCCTTGAAGAAAGGCTGCCCATAGGCCTGATCGTAGGCCTTGATGGCGTCGCCGCCCCAGTTGACGAGAACGAGCTGTTTGTCGGCGGCGCGGGCACGTGTCGACCTCAGCGCAAACGGCGCGCCCCCAAGCGCGATCGCCGCCCGTTGCGCGAACTGGCGTCGACTAAGGCCGCCCCGCCGCGCTTTCTCAGCCAGGATTTCGAGACAGTCTCTCTCAAAGGCGTCATTCATGATCACACTCCCGTTACCGCAAGCTGCTCGGCGCCTTCCTCAGGCAGAAGGAAGCCTTTGGTCACCGGCCACGTGACCCAGAGGTCTGGGCCGTTGGCGAGCGTCCTCGCCGCGTCCTCTGCCGGCAGCGTTACCGTCAGCCTCGTCCCGCCTCGGGTGACGAGCCCGAGCCGCGTGGAGGCGCCGAGATAGGTAGTGGCCGCGACCGAGGCCGTAACGCCGTTCGCGCCGGCCGGACAGCGGTCAGCGACAGACATGTGCTCCGGCCGCACCGCCAAAACGCCGCTCCCCCGGGCGTGATCCTGACGCGGGCCCACGAGACGGCCGCCTTCGAACAGCCCGCCGGTGCCGATGTGGCAGTGGCCGACGTCCTCGACCGGCAGAAGGTTGATCTCGCCGAGGAACTCGGCGACGAAACGGCTCGTGGGACGCTCGTAGACCTCCTGCGGCGCTGCGATCTGAAGCAATTCCCCGTGATTGAAGATCGCAATCCGCGAGGACAGAGACAGGGCCTCGCTCTGATCGTGGGTGACGAATATGAAGGTCGTGCCGAACTCCTGATGCAGCCGTTTCACTTCGTCCTGCATACGGCCGCGCAGGTGTTTGTCTAGCGCCGAGAAAGGCTCGTCGAGCAGGAGGACGGAAGGCTCGAAGACGAGCGCGCGCGCGAGCGCCACGCGCTGCTGCTGGCCACCCGAGAGCTTCGCCGGCAGCTTGCCTTCATGGCCGTTCAAGCCGACGCGCTCGACGATCTCAGCAACGCGGCGCGCAATGACGTCGCGCGGCGTCTTTCTCACCTGGAGGGGGAAAGCGATGTTCTGCGCGACCGTCATGTGCGGAAAGAGCGCATAGCCCTGAAACACCATGCCGAAGGAGCGCGTCTCCGCGCTTCTCCGCGTGATGTCCTCGCCGTCGCTCATCAGCCGTCCAACGGTCGGCTGCTCGAAGCCGGCCACGATCATGAGAAAGGTCGTCTTTCCGGAGCCGGAGGGGCCGAGCAAGGTCAGAAACTCGCCACGGCCGACATCAAGCGTCACATCTTTAAGCGCCAGGAACGACCCGAAGGACTTTCCGACGCCGACCGCCTGAAGGCTGACCGCCCTTATGCTCACTCCATTTACGCTCCGGTGCCAGATCATGGCAGGTTATCCCCGGCCGATGCTAGCGACAATTGAAGAATGGCGTTCTCTGAGCAAAAGCAAAGCCATGCTGCGCTCAAACCTTGAGCAAGATCGCCGCTCCATTATGCAGGGCGCAGCGCGATGTTGGTCCGCGCCTGCGCGGGCTTGCGTCACGCCGAGGGCGTCGCTCGTCTCCGTCAGACCGGCTCGCGCGCGAGCGGCATTGTCATGCAATGGACGCTGCCACCCCCGGCGGCGAAGAGATCGAGCTCCGGATCCAAGACCTCGATCCCCTCGGCGCGCAGCGCCGCGTTGATTCGGGCGCTGTGGCGCGGCGAGACGACACGGTCGCCGCCGAGCGCCAGCAGATTGCACGACATCGCCATCACCTCGCGATAGGTCGCGTCGATCACGCGGATTCCGCGCGTTTTCAGCCAGTCGGCGAAATCGTCGCCCAGGGCCTCGACGCAGGCCACCGCAAGCTGAGGCGCAGCCATACAGAAGAGAACGTCGAGGTGAAGGAAATGTTCGGGGAAGGAATGGAGCTTCGTCTCCCAGCCCTCGTCCGCGAACCAGCGGGCGAACTGGGCTGCCCCTTCCCGTGTTGTGCGCATTCCCGACCAGCCGACAAGAAGCAGTCCAGGCCGGATGATGTGAATGTCCCCGCCCTCGATCGCGCCATGGCTGCAATAGCGCCAGAAGCCGTTGTGGACTCCATGAAAGCGAAGGATGGAGGCGATCTCGCCGCGGCGCGGAGGGAGCGCGAGTTGGGTCAGCGCCGGTCCCCAGGGCGTGGTCTGGCTCGAATCGCGCGTATAGACCTGATAGGGCAGATGCGGCTCGGGTTCGATGTAATGACGCCGCGCTCCCGCCTGATCGAGCGCGTCCTCCAGTTGGCGGAACTCGCCTTGCAGAAGCTGCGCGTCGATCCGGCGCCCCGAGCCGAGCGTCTGGACGGCGATCGCGTTGGTCTCGATCCATCGGTAGTGATCGGGCCGGCAGCAGCACATCGGTCAGCACCCCCGTTTCGGAATCGATTGACCAGGGCAAGACCGTCTCCCGATGTTGTGCGCCTTGGACCTTCGCCGAGCGGCGAGAACCTTAAGGCCTCCGTATGGCGCCGCTCGCCCATGCGTTACCCGCCCGAAGTCCTAGAGCCGCGCTTCACCGCCGCCGGTCCTTAAGGATCTCGCGGGCGGCGTTATAGCCAGGGACGCCGCCGACGCCGCCGCCCGGATGAGCGGAGGAGCCGCATTGATAGAGGCCCTTGATCGGCGTCCGGTAGTCCGCCCAATGCGGCGCGGGGCGCGCCCAGAAGAGCTGGTCGACCTGCAACTCGCCATGGAAGATGTGGCCGTGCGGAGAGCCGATCTTCTCCTCGATGTCGGGCGGCGTCAGCGCCTGCATGCCGATGATCCCATTCGAAAAGCCCGGCGCATAGTGGTCGATGACGTTGAGCACATTGCGCACAAGCTCATCCTTGCGGGTCGCCCAATCGCCCGTCTTGAGCGTATAGGGGGCATGGCCGCCAAACAGATTGACGATGTGCTTGCCCGGCGGCGCGACGCTGTCGTCGACGAAGGTCGGCGTCACTGGCGTCACGAACGGCTCGCGCGACATGTCGCCGTATTTCGCATCGTCATAGGCCCGTTCGAGATAGTCGATCGTCGGCCCGATATGCGTATAGGTCGGATAGGCGAAGCCGCACGCCACTGGGTCGAAGGCAGTGTATTTCGGCAGCGCCTCGCAGGCGATGTTGATCTTGAACGCAGTCGAAAACGTCCGGTACGCCTCAAGGTCGCGAACGAACTCCGCCGGCAGCTTCGACTTGTCGAGGAACTTGAGGAAGGTGAGCTTCGCCGAGACGTTGCTCGCGACGATTCCGGCTTCGTAGCGCGTCCCGTCAGCGAGGGTGACGCCGGTCGCGCGGCCGTTCGCCGAGTCAATCCCGGCGACCTCGCAATCCGTCTTGCAGACCAGCCCCTTCTCCTTGCCTGAGCGCGCGATCGCCTGGGTGATCGCACCCATGCCGCCGCGCACGAAGCCCCAGCCGCCCGCGCCCGCGTGCTCGCCCATCACGTGATGCATGATGACGTAGGCGGAGCCGGGGCTTTTCGGCCCGACAAAAGTACCGATGCCGCTGTAATAGGCGAGCACCGCCTTGATCTCGGTGCGCTCGAACCATTCGGACAGATAGTCGTCGGCGCTCATTGTCACCAGGTCGACGAGGCGGAACAGCTTGTTCCCGACACGGCGATATTTCCACAGGAATTTCGCTGTCTCCTTGAAGGCCCGCCAGTCGCGGCACGACGGGTCGGGCGGCGTCTCCAGGAGCAGTCGGCGCATGATCTTGACCGACTCCATGAGGTATCGGTCGAATTCGGGATAAATCGCCGCGTCCTTGGCGGAGAAGCGCTTAAAGGACTTCTGCGTCTTGGCGATATCGTCAGCGAAAATGATGTAATCATTGCCCGGCTGCACGCCGAACATGTCGGTCGCCGGCAGCACCTTGTAACCGTATTTGGAGAGTTCGAGATCGGCGATGACTCGTGGGTGCAGGAGGCTCATCAGATAGCTGAAGACGGAAAACTTGAAGCCTGGCACCACCTCCTCGGTCACGGCTGCGCCGCCGAGCACGGGGCGCCGCTCCAAAACCAGCGTCTTGAGGCCAGCGCGCGCGAGATAGGCGCCGCAGGTCAGTCCGTTATGGCCGCCTCCGATAATGATCGCGTCGTAGCGCTCCGCCATGTTTCAGTTCTCCGGCATCTCAACTGCCTCTTCATCGGCACGAACTCGACGCGGCGCGGCTATTAGCAAAATCGACCTCGGCGACGGTCGCTTGTCGAGTGAATGACCCCAGGGCCATTGTTTCGCTCTAGCAGCACGACGCAACTTCCGCTGCAAAATCATGATGTCAGAGTGGTACCAAAATACGCTTCCGCAAGCCAAATTAAGCGATCGAACTCCACCGAGATTCTCTTCGAGAGGCATTGTCACGTCCGCGCTTTTTGCTTGTAGTCCGCGCCCGGCATCCGTCGGCCCGCACGAACAAAATCAATAATTTTGCATGTCAGGCTGCAGATGACTGTTTCTCTTTTGCGATCCGCTCGGCGTCCTGCGGGAATTTGCTCCGAGAATGAAATTAAACACGGGTTGAGGCCGTCCAGGCGCCGTCGCCTGCAAATCAGCGGGAATCCTTGTGGCCGCTTCGGCGCATTCAGCGAGCGCCGCGGGCGACATGCCTAGCGCGCACTCGAAGGCGCGATTCGGCACTTTCGCCAGCTGACGAAGCAAAGCCGCGGCGCGTTTGGCATGGCGCTGAGCCGCCGCATTTTTGCGCTCTCGGATCTTGACTCCCGCTGCCGACAACAGGATCAAGCCCTTGAAGAGCATGCGCAGCGGGCCGTCTCGATCCGCAACCTGCCAAAGACCTTCCCAGGCCTCATGAGCTTCCCAGTAATAACCCTGATTGAAGAGGTCCAGACCCCATAGGAATGCGTGGGATCGCGCACGGGATGCGGGCTCTTGCCTGGCAGATACGCATAGGGTGGAAGGCTCTTCTGCGGCAGCCAGCGCGGGCGTGATATCGAACAAATAGTC
>JGI12659J15293_10000504_pt1 | contig 12676 bp, 14 predicted proteins | sample JacPinW_OM2H0_O1_FD_15293 | JGI IMG/M metagenome (IMG submission 15293) | reverse complement strand
CCCCCCGCTACTCAGGCTGGGCCGTCGTCGAACAAGACGTAATCTACGGCAAGTCCGCAGTCCCCCCGGTCGAAAGCATGCGCGCAAGCCTCTCCTATCTAAAAAACACCATCTCCAAACTCGATTCCCCGCCTCAACGCGCCGCAGCGACGGACTGATTCAGGACGATTCTTCCGTTCAATTGCATCATCACGATGCATTATCACAATTCGACATGTTTGGTTTCCGGTCCGCACAGCGCACCCACAAACAAAAGTAAGCCTCCCACTCCGAAGATAACGATTTCGGTGTACTCGTACGGCATTCCCAATCCCTTCAGCCCCAACATGTAGAACGAGGAAAATGCCGGAATAATCGTCGCCGCGCTGTAACCGATGCCATAGCCCGATGCCCTGCACCCGGTAGGAAATCGCTCGTTGATATACGACGTGACGATTGCCCATACAGGCAGAGCGCACAGATTGATCAGCGACACCAGCACAATCACTTGCAACGTGCTCCTGTAGCCGGACCTCACCAGTACGTAATAGAGGAAGGGCCCCACTGTAAACCCAGCGAGTCCGAATAGAATCAGCACTGGCCGGCGTCCGATCTTCTGTCCCAACATGCCGAAAGGAACAAAGGTAATCGCCAGCAGTAGACTCGCAACCAATTGCGCGTTGGTGACGACCACGCTGCTCACATGTCTCACAGTCAACAAGACTCCGGGAAGAATGGACGTCACCGCATTCAGCGTGAACCATACCCCGCTCATGACCAACAGCACTTGCGACAGGCACCGGAAATTATATCCGCGGAACAGCTCTTTCAGCGGAGACTCAGTTTTCTCGGCCTTGGCCCACACGCTCGACTCCGGAACTCTTTTCACGTAGTAAAGAAAACCCGCCAACGCGAACAGGGCTCCCAGCAGGAAAGGAATGCGCCAGCCCCATTTCACGTAGGGTGAGTCCGGTGATCCGGCCGGCAGCACGCGCAACAAACCGCTGGTGATCAGCGCCATGGCAGACAGCGCAAACGGAAATCCTGTGTGGATGAACGCCGCCCATTTTCCTCGCTTCTCCTTCGGCGCGTGCTCCATGGCCAGAGGATTGGCGCCCGTGTATTCTCCTCCGAGAAAAATACCGTCAATGAATCGAAGCAGCGTCAGGATTACGACGCTGGCGATGCCCCAGCTTTCGTAGCCCGGTAACGCGGCAATGAGCAGCGTGACGCACGCGAAGCCACCCATGGAAATAATGGTGACCTTCCGCCGCCCAATCTTGACGCCGTAATGGCCAAAGAGTGTCGCTCCCACCGGACGTCCTACCAGTGACAATGCAAAAACTATGTAGAACAAAGTTGATTTCAAGATCGGACTCAGCGTGGCGGGTTCGAAGTACGACATGGCCGGGCCCAAGGCCACTACGGGAAGGTACACATCAAACATGTCCACAAAAAATCCAAGGAACGCAGCGCGCAACGCTCGCAGCCCGGCTTCGCGCTCGCCAGCCTCAGCTTTCAATCCTTGACTAAACGTAACAGCTCCTTGGGCCAAGTCAAACTCCTGAGAAGTGCAGTCGAGAGCGCGTCAGCGCCGATGTCCACGCGCTTCCTTCGGAGATCCTTCGTTCTTCAGAGCCCGGAAGCCCTGCCTTCGGGGATTTCCGCGATTCTGAATCAGCGACAGAAGACGTGCGGCCGTTTATACACCTAACATTGGCCACCCTGGAATTTCCTTTTTGCCTCCAAAAGCCCCGGCATATTGCTCGTCGCGGATGAACCGCGCGCCGCGTGGGGCGCTGATAGCGGATGCGGGGCCTTTGTAGAGCTGGTCATAAGACGGGCCCCCTTTAAGATGTTCGCCAATTGATCTCCAAAATCTTAATGCCGGCAAAACGGCACATTAAAAAGTTCTCCGTATCACATCCGAGCATGTAAACTCGTCGTACTTCCTCGAATTCCAGAAGGAGATTCAAATGAAGAAGAAATGGACGCGTAAGGGCATTGTCCGCCGGCAATTGCTTGCCTGCTGCATAGCAATTGGCATCCTCGCCGCGATTGCCGTGAAGTCCAGCAACGCTTCAGTTGCCGACGATAAGGCAACCGTCGCGGCGCTCGACGCCGAATACCAGGCAGCCGTCCAGAAGAACGACGCCGCCACCATGGATCGCATTCTGGCTGACGACTTCGTGCTCGTGACCGGTTCCGGCAAGACTCATGACAAAGCAGAGTTGCTCGCGGACGCCCGCAGCGGAAACCCGCCGTACGAACACAATGATGAGCTCGAAAAAACAGTTCGCGTTTGGGGCGATACGGCCGTAGTTACGGTCAAGCTTTGGGAAAAAGGCATAGACGCCGGAAAGCCGTTCGATCACACGTTTTGGTTTAGCGATATCTATGTGCGCACGGCCGCAGGCTGGAAGTACGTATTTGGCCAAGCATCGTTGTCATTGCCCAAAACCCCTTAAACCGCACGAAGCGGATGGGGGCAAAACGGGCGAATCCGATGGCGGCAGCCCGGCCGGTTGCATTTGGTGGCAGCCCCCTGCTTCAGCAGGGGGAAGCTGGACTTCAGTCCAGCGGAAGAAAGCTCCGCTCTCATAATGGGCTTTAGCCTTGGGGAGTTCTCCATCCCAGCGTTAAAGGGCATATTGGCTCGTGCGTCCAATTTCGCCTTTTCGCCAAAATCGAAAGCACAATTTCGTAAGATTTTCACGTCCGAATCCCGCTGATTCTCCAACACTTCCCCCGACCCTTATACACTGTGGATTTGCTACCGCCACCGCAGGCATGATATAATGCATGATTTGATTAATCTAAGAGTATGATACTTATGGAGTTAACAAGAAGTCGACCGCTTGAGGGGGACCGGATTGGCTTCCTAGCCACCGAAGCCTACGCAAATTTGCGGGGCCCAGTACTCAATCGGGAGACAATTTCTAATCGAGACTGGAAATTATTAGAAACGCCCGCAACTCAAACAAAACAATCACCACGACCCTGTTCTAATCGAGACAAAATGAGGGGGTATTCGAGCACCGATATTAGACCTGTCGAGGGGGCAGAATCGCTTAGGACTTCCGTTTCTTGGAGGCTTTCGACTTCCCAGAACTATTCAGAGCGATGGCTTCGCGAACGAGAGCTTTGAAGGCGGCCTCGCCAACTTCTTCTCCTTTACGGATGTCGATAGCGCGGCGGACGTTTCCCTCGAGACTTGAGTTGAAGAGGTGGGCCGGATCCTTCAGAAACGCGCCTTTGGCGAACGTCAGTTTCACGACACTCTTGTAGGATTCGCCGGTGCAGATGATGCCATCGTGGGACCAAACCGGAGTGCCCATCCACTTCACTTCCTCGACGACCTTGGGGTCCGCTTCTTTGATGAGCTTGCGCATTCTGCTAAGGGTTTCGCCGCGCCAATCTCCGAGTTCGACGATTCTTTTCGAGATGAGCTTCGACGCCGGCTGGCTTTGGCTTGCGCCCGACTTGTTCATGTTCTCTCCTTCGATTGCGAGATTACCAACCCATTTGGCTCATCCGCTCTAGAATAATCGCGCTGTAGCTGTTCATGCGCTCGGGTCGACGCTTCAGGGGAGCGGGCAAAATTGCAGCGAGCCGCGCCGCCTGTTCCCGGCCGATATTGCGTGCTGCGGTCTCGTCGTAGTAACGGCACGCCGACTCCGCCCCATAAATACCAGGACCCCATTCGACCACGTTGAGATATATCTCCAGAATGCGCTGTTTGCCGAGGACGAACTCGGCCACCGGTACGAGCGTGGCTTCCGCGCCCTTGCGGATGATAGATCGGCCTGTTCCGAAGAATAGGTTTTTTACGAGTTGCTGCGTAATGGTGGAAGCGCCGCGAGTGCGCTCGCCTTCTAAATCGTCCTCGGCAGCGATTTGCATCTGGTGCCAATCGAATCCATGGTGCTGGTAGAAGTTCGCGTCCTCTGCAGCGATGACGGCGTGCTGGAGATCGACCGAGATTTCGCTGAGCGGAATGAATTTGTAGCGTTCGCGATATGGCTTGTGGTGAATCCACGCTTGCAAGCGGCGCTCGATGTGCACAGCGGTCGTCGGCGGGTCAATCCACCGGGTGGCCACAAGGATCAACGCGGCAAGCGCCCAAACAAGCGCCATGCCGATGACGAGCCACCGAATAAAGGATCCGAGGAAGCTTGTCCGACGCGGCGTTTTGATATCTGTGTTCGGCATCCCAGTCACATTTCAGAATGATAGCCTGTGCTGGGTTGCCGTTGATGTGAGAACTTGTGCGCGCGAACACAGAGTTCCGCGTTCTAATTGGGCCACTGCAGATTCAGTTCAAACGATGTGGGTTCAGGTTTAGTGAAAGATACGTCAAGAACCGCACCTTTGACGTCAAAGGGTGCGGCACTTCGCCGAAGAACTACCCCGGCGCATCGAGGGCTGCGCGATGAAATATGTCGGATATATCCGCTACGAGTTCAGGAACGTTACATCCGGCTTGCCTACTACTCCACTCTTTTGGATGGCCTCTCCTACAGACGGATTGTTCATAAAGGCCTTGGCCCGATCAAGACTCGATGCCTTGAAAAGGAGGACAACATCGTTTGGATCTTCGGCCCCTTGAAATAGGTGCTCTTCGCTCAGTCCGTATTCTTGACGGACGGAAACATGTGCATCGTAGGCTTTTTTCCATGATCCAAAGTTTTGGACTTTAGCTCGAACAAGCAGGTAACTGGCCATAGGATCTCCTTTAGCTTAGGGTTGAAATAACTTCGGAAGAAGCAACTGCGACACCTAGACAAATGCTCCAGTACGAACAAACGACCCGGCTTCGAACCCAACGCTCTTCGATGGCGGCGGGTAGTCTACACCACAATGATTGCGATCGGCGGCAAGAGAAAAGCCCGCCCTTGCTGCGCAAGGATGGGGCACACGAAAATACGAAAGATGCGCGGGTATTGACAATCCCGCGTTGTTCGAGGCAACCTGCAGTTGCTGCGTAGGGCGCATCGGTGCAGATCGAAAGGGCAACGCCCACCTACGATAAGTAAAAACCACTGCACCTATGCCGAATATCGAAAACCTCAGAAAGCAAGCCAAACAGTATCTGCGCTGGCATCGTGAACGGTATTATCCCGTGGCGGCTCAAATCAGAGCGCGTTACCCCGTTTTCGCGACATGGGTGACGTGCAGATACTGGAGTCAAGCTTCAAGCTCGCGGACGCGCAAGAGCTTGTCGCGAGGCAAATGGGATTCGACGGGTGGCAGGCGCTCAAATCAGGAGCAGATGCCATGACCGATGAACGTAAACAGGCGGCGCCACGTCCCATTCTCAATTCGATTGAAGCGCAACTCTTCGTTGCGAACATCAAGACTTCCTGCGATTTCTATACAAACAAGCTCGGCTTCACGGTGAAATTTATTTATGGCGATCCGCCATTCTACGGGCAGGTCGTCCGCGACAATGCACGGCTTAATTTGAGGCTGGTCTGCGAACCCGTATTCGCTGGCGATATTCGAAAGCGCGAACATCTGCTCTCCGCTTCCATCACGGTTGCCACCGCGAAGGAAATCAAACAACTGTTTCTGAGTTATCAGGCTGCAGGAGTTTCTTTCGAACAGGCGCTTAAGAGGGAGCCGTGGGGCGCGAGAACTTTCGTCGTGTCGGACCCAGATGAGAATCTCATTCTATTTGCAGGGCCGGCAGCGGACTGAAATGCTCGAGTTTAAATACGCGGATGAAGAAGATAAGTCAAGAACCGCACCCTTGGACGGCAAAGGGTGCGGTGCACCCGTAGCTGATAACGAATAACGAATCCAATTCCACTTATGCGTCCGGGAAGGGCTCTTTGAAGTGGCCGTTTGGCTCAAGGATTATGCGCTTGTGGGGATAGTCGAGGATTACCGTAAATCTCCTGAGCACTTCGGTGCCAATTTTTCTTAAGTCGTCTGGATTGCTCGAACAGCAAGAAGTGATTGGTCCGTCCATTCGAAACGGGCCGAGTTGAAAATAAATCGCGCGGCCGAGCACTCCTTCCCCCGGTTGCCCCAGCCCAACACCAGTCTTGATTTTGCGCACGGGGCCGGTTGTTTTTAGGATGGCATCCGCATCCACCGCATCGCCGGAGCCGCTGTCTACTAGAAACTCTCCTGTTTCTGGTTCCACGCCTGGAACGACGATGGTTCCCGCGATGTATGGCCACTTGCCACGGAATTGAATTGGGAAGACGCCACCCGGGCCCGAGTAAGTGAACACTGTGGGTTCGACGATGGTCATCTTTCCGGCTGCATAGTCGAGTGTGACTACGTAGCGGCTTATGAAGTCATATCCCAAGAATCCATCCATACGGTGATGCCCCTGCAGCCCGGTCAAGTCAGTGGCGTTCACGCGGTGACCGGAGGACGTCAATCCTGGGAGTTCAAACGTCACTGACTCGATGAAATTGACCGGCACAGTTCCGGCACCAGCGCCGTGAACAGTGCCGCTTCCCGATGTTTTCAGGCCGAGACGATTCGCAACCTTCAAATCCAAGTAACTGGACCCGGAGCCTGTATCCAAGGAAAACCAAAGATGTTCGCTTGAACCTGCGATTTGCGATTGGAAGAAGATGCCATCCGGCGTCAAGTCGAATGGGATCACGATGCGCTTATCGCCGGAGGAAAATTGGTAGAGAGCGCGCGAAGCTTGCGCATCTTGCGCAGATGCCCTTCCAGCGGATGGCTGTGCTTTAGAGGGAGAGTTCATCATGAACAGGAGCACTGCTATCGCGTAGCGATGAGTTTTCATGCCTGGCCCCCGCAACCCTGATACCACCGAGAAGATAGCATCGTGGAGCAAGCTTCTTGGCATGGATAGTACCCATATGACATATTCACAGTGTGAATATACGAGAGTTAGATTTGAATTTGCTTGCCGGCTTCGAAGCCATGGTCATTGAAAGAAGTGTGAGTGGCGCCGCGCGTCGCGTCCACTTGAGCCAACCCGCGATGAGCAACCTGCTCTCGCGCCTGAGGAAAGCTTTCGGGGATCCGTTGTTCGAGAGATCGGGGCAGCGCATGGTGCCCACGGAACGTGCCCGGATATTGGCAGCTCCCATCAGCGCCGCGTTGAACGTCATCAGGCAAGCTATCGACGAGAAGCCTTCCTTCAATCCTGCCATCGCCGATGTCCGCTACAGCATTGCTACGACGGATTACGCCGAGGTTATGTTCCTCCCGAATTTACTGCGGACGCTCAAACGTTTTGCACCGAAAGCTGTGCTCCAGATAAAAAGGATCAAGGGGATTTTTGACGCGCCAGTCGCAGAACTGGATGTTTGTGATTTCGCACTGGGATTCTTTCCACTGCCCCTGACACCCGGAGGCGGGCTCAATGGAACGGCATTGTCTCAAGAGCGATTTGTAGGAATCATTAGCAAACGCCATCCCATCGCTCGTCAGAAGTTTGGGCTGCGCCAGTTTCTTTCGCTGGAACACATCAGAGTCGACTACAGCGAGGAGCGGCCTGGTTTGATCGGTGATGCCATCCAGAAGGTTGGCCATCGACGAAAAGTTGGGCTCATCGTTCCTCATCTAGTGACCGTGCCATTTTTGACGGCGCAATCGGAGATGCTGGGCATCGTTCCGCTACGATTGGCGCGGGCCTTGAGCGCGTCCCTGGGACTGCGAATACTGGAACTCCCACTGGAAATGCCGCCGCTGACGATGTCTCTTGCATGGCACGAGAGACACCAACAGGATGACGCGCATCGCTGGTTTCGAGAATTCGTCAGCCCAAACGCAGTTCGTCCGTGACAACCACACCGGTGCTATTGCTTGTCAACTGCAGCCGCAAACTTCGCCGGGGCCGAGTCGAATAGCGCCTTGTGATCTGTCGAACAGAAGTAATAAGTTCTGCCGTTATAGACCGACGTCAACGCAGGATCAGCATCCATCTCACACACAGGGCAGACCGGGTGTTCGTCGGTGGAGACGCGTGCTTTGGCGTAAATCTGATTCGAATTTGGATCGAGCCAGCCTCGTCCCTGATATTCCATCATGTCGGCTGTCTCCTCGGCTCGTTCACGACCGTAATAGCGCTCAACCACGCGTAGCGCTAGATCAATTCCGGACGAAAGTCCGCCCGACGAGGCGAGATTGCCATCTTCCACGAACCTGGCTCCGCGCCTCAGTTGAATGTCCGGAAACTGCATAGCGAATTCTGAGTAGGCGCTGTGATGCGTGGTCGCGGCCTTGCCTGACAGTAAGCCGGTTTTTGCCAGCGTATATGCGCCGGTGCAAACCGACATGGTTACGTCTGCGATTTTTGACGACTTGCGAATCCATTCCAGCATCGCCGGAGTGTCTCCGTTCTGCGCCGGGATTACGATCACCTTGGGCGACGGAGCCGTTTGAAACGTGTAGTCGGGGACAATTTTCAATCCCGCGCTGGCAGTGACCGGCTTGGTCGTTTCGGCCACGGTATAGAGTTTGAAGAATCCGTGTCCCTGGGCGTCGTGAACATCCTGGAAGACTTCCCACGGTCCGGCGAAATCTATGACTACCGCGCCATCAGAAATTAGAAATGCGACGGGAATGGGCCCTTTGATGGGCGGAACGAGCGGCTTTGATCTCGTCGCGTCTTGCGTGTCATCGCTGCCGATTTTGGCGACGCTGCCATGATCGCTGATCTTGCCGCCAAAAAGTTTGTCGGCAAATATCGATGGAATTCCAGCCATGAAGCCGAGCGCACCTGCTCCCTTGAGCAATTCTCTTCGATTCATAAACTCTTTTCTCCTCTATTTCACTCTTACATTTTCCCGCTGGCTGAGATTAGTTCGACGTCACATCCGTGAAGCGATGCCGGTAGTCGTTTGGTGGAACACGAAGGACACGAAGAAATGAGCGGCGCAAACTTTGCATCGAGCCAAATCCGCAATCGCCAGCAATCTTTTCGAGTCTATCCTGCGTTTCTTCGAGGCGGCGACGGGCTGCTTCCACGCGTATGCGCTCGACGAATCGTGCGGGAGTGGCGCCCGTATCCTTAAGAAAGACACGAGCAAAGTTGCGCGGACTCATGCCCGCCTTTATGGCCAGCTTTTCTACGCGAAGGTCTCGACTCAGATTGTCGAGAGCCCAGGAGCGAATTTCTTCGATTTGCTTACGGTCCGAGGACTGCAGAGAAAGCGCAGCGCTGAACTGCGATTGCCCCCCAGCCCTGCGCAAGAACAGAACCATCTCGCGCGCGACCTTCAGGGCCATCGGTGACCCAAGGTCCTCTTCGACCAGCGCCAACGCGAGGTCCATGCCGGCCGTGATTCCTGCCGTGGTGTAGGTGTTTCCATCGCGAATGTAGATCGGGTCGGGGTCAACGGTTACGTGTTTAAACTTACTCGCCAGCTCCGCTGCCCATTTCCAGTGCGTCGCAGCGCGTTTGCCGTTCAGGAGCCCAGCCGATGCAAGCAGGAAGGCTCCGGTACAAATGGACCCGATGCGGCGGACTCGCCGAGCCGTCTTTCGAAGCCAGAGAAGCAATTCTTTGTCGTGCGAAGCGCTTTCAACGCCGTTACCACCGGCCACAAGCAGAGTATCGATCGGTCCGCGCAGAGCCCGGTACGTTGTAGTGCCAGTCAGCAGTAGCCCACAGTTCGTAGTGACAGTTCTACGGTGCGTGGAGCTTGCCAGTATCACGCGGTAGGGTGCGGTCCGTGCCGGATGCTCCTGAACGAAAAGTTCCGAGGCACGAACGAATACCTGAAATGGTCCCGCCACATCGAGAATCTGAGTGTTAGGAGCGGCCAGAAAGATGATGGTTTTCGAGCGCTGCATGGCACGAGGCATCTTCGTTGAACCGCGCATACCCCATGCTATGTCCCGAAGAGCGATGGCAGCAATGACAAAAGAACGTCATTTTCTGCCATCTTTGTTTTTGCGCTGTTAGCCCGTTTCTCGCGTTTGATGATGCTGAGAATCCCGCTCATGGCTTACGCCGCTTGGAGCTTCATGTGCTGCCCGAATGCGTGGACGTATGCTGCCAAGACGTCGCGGGCTACTTCTGGATCGCCTACCAGAGGGTTTTTCTCGAGGGCGGCGAGTGCCATTTCGCGTGAATGCTCTACCGAAGCACGCACGGTGAGGCGCTCATACTCTTTTACTTGAAGCAGCAAGGAGCGAACTGCTTCCGGCGCCCGTCCCACTGGGGGCACTTCGACGCCGCGGGAGGAGACTTGGCAGGGGAGTTCGACTGCGTCATCGGGGGCGAGATCTTCCAGAGCTTTGCCGTTGCGAACTGTGAGAGGAATTAGCGATGGCTTCTCGGAATGCAGTGCCTGCAACACAAGCAGCGCAATCCGCTCGTATCCCGAAAACTCTGAATACAATTCCTGATTTTCCTTGCGTCGTTCGCCCGCCGTTGCCTCGATGCTGAAGTACGAAGCATTTCGTTCGCGCAGGTAGTTCTCATAGATTTCAATCAGTTCTGAATCGGAAGCCTGCGCCAGCTTTTGAAACAATCGCGTGTTCATGCCTGCGATGGCTTGGGCGCGCGATTGGCCGCTTTGTTTTGTATTTTTGTACGCCGCTTGTGGGAAGTAATAGAAGTAGAGGTATTCCGTGGGCAGCAGGCCTAACTTCTGAATGAACTCTGGCGGGAAAAGTCCGTGCCGGTAACATTTCTGAATAATCTCCGGAGAAGCCAAAACTTTGGGCAGCAATTCCGCGCCCTGCTCATCGCGGATGGACCTCACCCAACCCAAATGATTCAGTCCGAGGTAGTCGAATTTCAGTTCGAATGGACTGCGATCCAACGCGTGGGCGATTGATTCGAACGTCTCGAGCGGCGTATCGCAAACGCCGATCACATCCACTCCGGAATGATTCAAAAGACCTTGAGAAATAATTCCGACGGGATTCGTGAAGTTGATGATCGTCGCCCGCGGCGCGACGCGTTTGATCGTCTGGGCGTATTCGAGCATCATTCCAAGATTCCGCATGGCGCAGGCAAAGCCGCCCGCGCCAATAGTCTCTTGCCCGACGAGACCGTGCGCCAAAGCTATTGTCTCGTCTTTAATCCGCGCATCATTGCCACCCACGCGAATGCTGGAGATGACGTAGTCCGCGCCTTCAAGAGCATGCTTTGGATCGGAATATGCTTTCAGCTGCGCGCGAATCCCGCTGCGCTTGCCCATTGCTTCCGCGACTCTCTTTATTATTTTGAGCCGTTCCTGATCCGTATCAAAGAATGCCAACTCGTCCAACTGTACGTTGCCGCTGGCCGCTCGGCCTTCAAGTCCCGCGAGACCATGGACCAGGAGCGGGGTTCTAACCCCCGCGGCTCCGATGAGAGTGATCTTCATGACGGCGACATGGCCTCCAGAACAAATTCCCGCTGCAAGAACGAGCTAGGCACGGTAATGCTGCACCATCAACTTGCGGAGGCTCTTTTGCGTGGGCATCGCACACGATCCTCCCGCGCCCGTTGTTGCCAGCGCTCCGCAAATATTGCCGGCTTGCAAACATTCTTCGAGTGGCCACTCTGCAAGATAGCCGTGAAGGAAGCCGCCATCGAACGCATCACCTGCTCCCGTCGCATCCACGGCGCGCACGCGAATGGATGACTCTCGCAATACTTCGCCATTACAAATGGCCAGCGAGCCATCCGCACCAAGCTTCACAACCGGTACTCGCACCCATCGAGCCAATTTCTTCGCGGCTCGCTCGACTGTCTTTTCGCCAGTCATCGCCAGCGCCTCGGGCTCATTCGGAAATACAAACTCAAATTCCCGAAGTAGCGACTCGAACCCGGGAGATTGAAACGTTTCAGGATTCCATCCCGGATCCGCGGAAACCGTCAGACCTTCTTTGCGCAGTCTCTGTATCGATCGCAACCACACTCGAGGAGGAGACATTGCGCAGGCCATATGCACGTGGCGCGCGGCGCGAAGTTGTTTCTGCACATTGCTCCGCAGAAAAAGTTTTTCAAGTTTTGCGTTCACCGCGTCGTGGGTAATCATCATGCGATCACCGTCGAAGGCGGCGGAGACGGTGATTGCTGTCGGCAGGCGCGGATCGAATTCACACGCCTCGGTGGCAATTCCGCTTTTCACCAGAGTTTGCCACTCCGGGCTCGTTAGTGCGTCGCGGCCTACACGCGTGATGGCTGTGGTCGGCGTCCCTAAGTTGGCTGCGACCATTGCAGTCGTTGCGAGGCCGCCGCCGGGGAAACGCGCGATGCTCGTGGTTTTAACTTCTTCACCCATACGCGGAGCATTTGGCAAATCGTAGAACACCAGATCGCGGAAAAATTCGCCGAATACTACCAAGCCCCTCTGTCCGGGGCGATGTTCGCGGCGATCGTTTCGAGTGGAGGCGGGAGACGCCATGTTGCGAATGATAGCAAAGTTGACGGAGCGGAGAAAGGCGAGCGGCAAAAATACCGAATCGTTTCGGTACCGATGGCAACGAATTTCCGCGGCGGTCGCGCCAGTCGATTTCTATTTTTCATGGTGTAGAGGATTCAACGAGTGCGATTGAGGGCGAGTGCGAAATCAGCTAACGTATGGAACGGAGAGAATCTCGGTGGCGACAGGAAAATTCACGGGCGTCGTGATGATATTCGCTTGCGTGGCTACCCTCGGATTTTCGAGCGGGACCGGATCATCGCAGCAAACGGACGCTGGCAAGGCTGATGGGGCTGCGATGCAGGGTACCGAAAAAGGTCGGCCTCCGCGCTCCG
>JGI12659J15293_10000502_pt1 | contig 12687 bp, 11 predicted proteins | sample JacPinW_OM2H0_O1_FD_15293 | JGI IMG/M metagenome (IMG submission 15293) | reverse complement strand
CGGCCTCGCCCCGCCTTGATCGCAACCTCCCACAAGCTCGCCGAGCTGAACGTCAACTCATTGTCCGGCTCTCCAATCAAAGCGCGGGCGGCGGCGGACAGCCTCCGGCTCTCGGCAATGGTCCAAAGCAGAACGCGCGTGTCGAGCAGGAGCCTCATTCGTCGCCGTAAAAGAGTTTCTCGATTTCCTCCTGATCGATCGTATCGAAATCGTCTGGCACGGTGAATTGACCCTTCATGAAATCGAACCGTTTCGGCGCGGCTGGCGCTTCGACCGCCGTCACCTTGACCAGCGGCTTTCCAGCCTTGGCGATGATGAACGGCTCACCCTTGGCCCCGGCCTCAATGAGCCGAGAGAGGTGAGTCTTAGCCTCGTGAATATTGAAGGTTTTCATGAACTCGCTATTGACTTAGTTCATTAGAGCTAGTTCAATAGCAAGTATCCGTCAAGAAGAGACGGCCGCAACGCCGACAGCGGGCGCACCTCAGCCGTCGTTCATGGCGTCCGCGCTCTGCTCTTGCTCGCGTAAACGAAATCGCTGGATCTTCCCGGTCGCGGTCTTCGGCAATTCAGGGATGAAGGCGATTGCGCGCGGGTATTTGTACGGCGCGAGTCGATCCTTGACGAAGCTCTTCAGCTCCGCCTCGTTCACCGAAGCGCCCTCCTTCAAGACCACAAACGCCTTGGACTTGATAAGCCCGTCTGCGTCGGGCGCGCCGATCACCGCAGCTTCGAGGACAGAGGGGTGCTGCACCAGCGTCGCCTCGACCTCGAACGGGCTGACCCACACGCCGCCGACCTTCAGCATGTCGTCGGAGCGGCCGGCGTAGGTGAAGGTTCCGTCGGGATTGCGGATGTATTTGTCGCCGCTCTTGGTCCAGCGGCCCTCGAACGTCTCGCGCGTCTTGGCGCGATTGCCCCAGTACATGAGCGCCGCGGACGGGCCCTGAATGTAAAGGTCGCCGGGCTCGCCGTCTTGAACCGCGCGCCCGTCCTCGCCGCGCAGTCCAATGTCGTAGCCCGGCACCGGCCAGCCAGTCGAGCCGTACCGCACCTTATGCGGTCGGTTGGAAATGAAGATGTGCAGCATCTCGGTCGAGCCGATGCCGTCGACAATGTCGACGCCGAAATGGCGCTTGAAGCGCTTTCCGATTTCAGCCGGCAACGCTTCGCCAGCGGACGACACGAGTCTCAGCGCGACATCCTCGCGTTTCGGCAGGAGGTTCGACGCAAGCATGCCCGCAAAGCCGGTCGGCGCGCCGAAGAAGACGGTCGGCTTGACGCCGCCGACGCCACCCAGCCAGCGCCGGAACACACCCTCGGGCGTCGGTCGTTCGGCCATGAGCAGCGCGGTCGCGCCGACCGCTAGCGGAAAGGTCAGCGCGTTGCCCAGGCCATATGCGAAGAAAAGCTTGGCGGCGGAGAAGCAGACGTCGCTCTCGGTAAGGCCAAGGATCGCCTTCCCGTAGAGCTCAGTCGTCCAATAGGGGTTGGCGTGTGAATGCACCGTCCCCTTCGGTCGCCCGGTCGAGCCTGACGAATAGAGCCAGAATGCGGGATCGTCGGCCTGCGTGTTCGCAGCCTTCGCGAGCGGCGCGGCGCGGGCGAGGAAGTCTCCGAACTCGATCTCGCCGGGTTCGAGCGGCTGAGCCGGGCGCGACACGACGACGGTGTGGACTTCGTGATCCGCTTTGGCGAGCGCGGCTTTCAGCGCCGGCTTCACTGCGCCGCTGACAAGGGCGACCTGGGCGCGCGAATGCTCAAGCATATAGACGAGATCGTCGGCGGTAAGCAGCGTATTGACCGCAACCGGTACGACCCCTGCCAAGATAGCGCCGAGGAAGGCGATGGGCCAGTCGCCGCCGTCCTGGATGAGCATTAGCGCGCGCTCCTCGCGCTTGACGCCTCGCTCCCTAAGCGCCGCAGCGAATCGACGAGCTCGCTCGTCAAGTTCGCCATAGGTCACGACGCCGAGGTCGTCGATGAACGCCGCTTTGGCGAAGCGCCCCGAATTGGCCTGAAGCAGATGCGCCGCGAAGTTGAACGCCTCCGGCGGCGGTTCAACCGAGCTCGCGGTCATTGGCGTCTCCCCTCTCACAGCCAAACCACGTTGGCGGTTCCTCTGTGCCGGAGCGGCGCTTGAGAGCTTGCCGGCCTCGGTTTGATGCAATATTATGCCTGTTTCGGTCTTAGAGGCGGGTTCGGACCTTGTCAAACACCCTATCGTCTTCGCCCACTTCCACGGAAGATAACGCGCGTCGGACCCTGGCCGAAAATGCCTCGGTCGGTCTTGTCGTTGGCATGGACGAGACGGCGCCGACCACAAGCGACGAGGCCAAGGAGCCGTTTTTGGCCGCGCTCGGCGGGCGCGCGAAAGCTTTGCGCGTGGGTCGGGGTCTGACCCGCAAGGCCCTCGCCCGCGCGACGGGCGTTTCCGAACGGCACTTGGCCAATCTCGAATATGGAGTCGGCAACGCTTCGATCCTGGTTCTCTTGCAGGTGGCTCGTGCGCTTCAATGCTCGCTTGCCGAACTCGTCGGCGATGTCACCACCCAATCGCCGGAATGGCTCATGCTTCGCGAGATGCTGGCCGACCGCGATGAGGCGACACTGCGCCGCGTGCGCCTCGCGGTCCTGGAGCTCACGGGCGGCGGACCGCCGCGCCACGAAGAGACGCCCGTCCGCTCATCGCGAATCGCCTTGATCGGCCTGCGCGGCGCCGGGAAATCAACGCTCGGCCGGATGCTCGCCGAGGATCTTAACTTTCCGTTCGTTGAACTCAGCCGCGAGATCGAGACGCTGGCCGGCTGCAGCATCAGCGAGATTCTCGGGCTCTACGGTCAGAACGCCTACCGTCGCTACGAGCGCCGCGCGCTTGAGGAGGCGATCGAGGCCTATCCTGAGGTGGTCATCGCCACCGCAGGCGGGCTGGTCAGCGACCTCGGCAGCTTCAACCTCCTTTTGCGCCGCTGCACGACCGTCTGGCTTATGGCCGATCCCGAAGACCACATGAGCCGGGTCTTGGCTCAGGGCGACTTGAGGCCGATGGCCGCGAGCCGGGAAGCTATGGACGACTTGAAGTCGATCGTCGCCAGCCGAGCCGCGTTCTATTCCAAGGCCGACATGCGGGTCGACACCAGCGCCCAGCCGTTGGCGGAAACCTTCCAGATCCTGCGGGCCGAGGCGCGCGAGGCCATTGGCCTGCCCGCCGAATGACGCCGGGCAAGGTTGGCCTTGCGTCAAAACCGATAGCGCATTATGATGCATGTACTGCAATAAACTGCCTATGAACGGGAGTCCCATGGATCGGGTCGACTATCAAACCGAGCCCTCCCGCTACAAGCACTGGAGGCTCAAGTTCGACGGGCCGGTGGCGACGCTCCTTGCGAACTTCGACGAGAACGCCGGCTTGCGCCCGGGCTACAAGCTCAAGCTCAACTCTTATGACCTCGGCGTCGACATCGAGCTCAACGACGCCGTCAACCGCATCCGCTTCGAGCGCCCGGAAGTGCGCGTTGTCGTCATCATGAGCGACCGCGAGCGCGTGTTCTGCTCCGGCGCGAACATCTTCATGCTGGGTGTCTCGAGCCATGCGTGGAAGGTCAATTTCTGCAAGTTCACCAATGAGACCCGCAACGGCCTGGAAGATTCGTCGAAGCATGAAGGCTTGAAATTCCTGGCCGCCGTCAACGGCTCATGCGCTGGCGGCGGCTACGAGCTGGCGCTGGCCTGCGACGAGATCATCCTCATCGACGACCGCTCGAGCGCCGTGAGCCTGCCCGAGGTCCCGTTGCTCGGCGTCTTGCCGGGAACCGGCGGGCTTACCCGGCTGACCGACAAGCGTCATGTCCGCCACGATCTTGCGGATGTCTTTTGCACCACCAGCGAAGGCGTGCGCGGCGAGAGGGCTCTGGCCTGGCGTCTCGTCGACGCGATCGCCAAGCCGGCGCAATTCGAGGCCAAGGTGAAAGAGCGTGCTCTGGCGCTTGCCGACGCGAGCGAACGGCCTCGGTCAGCCAAGGGTGTTGCGCTGACGCCGATTGAACGCGTTATCGAAGCTGATGCGCTCCGCTACTCTCATCTAACGGTTACAATCGACCGGGGCGCCCGCGCCGCGACTTTCGTGATCGAAGGCCCACGCGGGGATCAGCCGCGGGACGTCGCGGCAATCGACGCTCGGGGCGCGAACTGGTATCCGCTCGCGCTCGCCCGTGAGCTTGAGGACGCGATCCTGTCGATGCGCACCAACGAGCTCGATATCGGCGTGTGGCTGATGAAGACGGAAGGCGAGCTCGAGGCGGTTCTCGCGATGGACGCGACGCTTCGCACGCTCAAAGACCATTGGCTGACGCGCGAAACCATCGGCTATCTGCGCCGCACTTTGAGCCGGCTCGATGTCACCTCGCGCAGCCTGTTTGCGTTCGTCGACGAGGGCTCGTGCTTCTCCGGCACCCTGTTTGAGGTCGCGCTTGCCTGCGACCGGATCTACCATCTCGCTGCACCAGGTAACGAAGCGCCCCGAGTCGCTGTGAGTGCGGCGAACTTCGGCGACTACCCGATGGCGAGCGGCCAGAGCCGCCTCGGACGGCGTTTCTACGACGAGAGGCCGACGCTCGAGTCGCTGAAAACAAACATCGGCAAGCCGCTCGACGCGGACGCCGCCTTCGCCCTTGGCCTCGCCACGAGCGTTCCTGACGACATCGACTGGTCGGACGAAATCCGCATCGCGGTCGAGGAACGCGCGTCCATGAGTCCTGACGCCCTGACCGCGCTGGAGGCGAACCTGCGCTTCGACGGCCCCGAGACTTTGGCCACGCGGGTCTTCGGCCGCCTCACCGCTTGGCAGAACTGGATTTTCCAGCGCCCCAATGCGGTCGGCGACAAGGGCGCGCTCAAGGTTTACGGCAAGGGCGAAAAGGCCGCGTTCGACTGGAATCGAGTGTAATCGATGGAATCCGGCTGTCATCGCGAGGAGCGTAGCGACGAAGCAATCCAGGAGCCCCGGGTGCCCTATGGTCTCTGGACTGCTTCGCTCGCAATGACGCCGCAAGAATGAGCGTGTGATGGAGGCGACCCAGGCCGAGGTGATCAGGCAGCACCTGATCGACCCCGAAATCTGCATCCGTTGCAACACCTGCGAGTCGACGTGCCCGGTCGGCGCGATCACGCATGACTCGCGCAACTATGTCGTCGACGCGAACATCTGCAATCTCTGCATGGCTTGTGTTCCGCCCTGCCCCACGGGAAGCATTGACAACTGGCGGCAGATGCCGCGCCGACAGGCTTACAGCATTAAGGCGCAATTCGGCTGGGATGCTTTGCCGGCGGAATTGAGCCTTGACGAACTTGGAGGCTCGGACGCGTCTAACGAGGCGGCCCTTACCTCGGCGCGATCCCCGCAAGCCACGCTCGATGGAGCGGGCGAGGAAGCGGCGTTCGAAGTCAAAGCCTATGCAGCCGTGATCCCGCCTTGGTCGGCCGCAAGTCCTTACGCCAACCTCTATGGACCGAAGGCGGCGACGCGATCGGTCGCCGCCACCGTGGTCGGCAATGTTAGGGTCACCGAAGCAGGCAAAGACTACGACACCCATCACATCGTACTCGATTTCGGCGCGATGCCGTTTCCGGTGCTTGAGGGCCAGTCGATCGGCATACTCCCTCCCGGCGTCGACGCAGACGGACGAGCGCATCATCCACGGCAATATTCGGTCGCAAGCCCGCGCAATGGCGAGCGGCCCGGCTACAACAACGTGTCGCTGACCGTGAAGCGGGTGCTGGAGGATCACCAGGGCCGCCCGGCGCGCGGGATCGTCAGCAACTATCTCTGCAACCTCAACGTGGGCGACAAAGTCGAGGTGACCGGGCCGTTCGGTATGAGCTTCCTCATGCCGAACCATCCGAAAAGCGCAATCGTGATGATCTGCACCGGCACCGGAAGCGCGCCAATGCGCGCTATGACCGAGTGGCGGCGCCGCCTGCGCAAATCGGGCAAGTTCGAAGGCGGCAAGCTGATGCTGTTCTTCGGTGCCCGCACCAAAGAGGAACTGCCGTATTTCGGGCCGCTCGGCAATCTGCCCAAGGACTTCATCGACATCAACTTCGCCTTCAGCCGCACGCCCGGTCAGCCGAAGCGCTACGTCCAAGATGTGATGCGTGAGCGCGGGGCCGATCTGGCGCCGCTCATCGCCGATCCGCACGCCTATTTCTACGTCTGCGGCCTCAAAGCGATGGAGGAAGGCGTGGTGCTCGCGTTGCGCGACATCGCTTCTCAAGCCGGCCTCGGCTGGGAGACTGTCGGGCCTGCGCTCAAGCGCCACGGACGTCTACATCTGGAAACCTATTGAACGAGGAGAAACCCATGAGCGCCGAAGACACCGTTAGCGACGCCGCAGGCGCCATCTCCGCCGAGCGCTTCGTCGAGATCAGCTACGACGAGGTCATTCCCAACAATGTCGCTCTCGGCTCCGACAAGCAGCTTCAGCGCGCGCTCGAAGGCTGGCGGCCGAAATATCTCGATTGGTGGACCGGCATGGGCCCGGTCGGCTACCAGCAGTCCGAGGTCTATCTGCGCACGGCCGTCGGCGTCGATCCCGCCGGTTGGGCCAAGTTCGGCTATGTGAAGATGCCGACCTATCGCTGGGGCATCCTGCTAGCGCCCAAGGTCGAGGGGCGAACCATCCCGTTTGGCCGCCACAAGGGCGAGCCTGCGTGGCAGGAAGTGCCGGGCGAGCACCGAGCGCTTCTGCGCCGGCTCATCGTGGTGCAGGGCGACACCGAGCCCGCGTCGGTCGAGCAGCAGCGCTTCCTGGGCGCAACGGCGCCGAGCCTCTACGACATGCGCAACCTGTTTCAGGTCAACGTCGAGGAAGGTCGCCACCTGTGGGCGATGGTCTATCTACTCGTCAAATATTTCGGCAAGGACGGCCGCGAGGAGGCGCAGGCGCTGTTGGAGCGTCAGAGCGGTCAGATGGACAATCCCCGCATTCTCGGCGCGTTCAACGAAAGCACGCCCGATTGGCTCTCGTTCTTCATGTTCACCTTCTTCACCGACCGCGATGGCAAGATGCAGCTCGCCGCGCTCGCCGAAAGCGGCTTCGATCCGCTCTCTCGCACCTGCCGCTTCATGCTGACCGAGGAGGCCCACCACATGTTCGTCGGCGAGACAGGGGTCCAGCGCACGATCGAGGCGACCTGCGCGGCGATGGTCAAAGCCGGCATCAAGGATCCCAATGAGGTCGAGGCGGTGCGCAAGCTCGGCGTCGTCGACCTGCCGCTCCTGCAGCGCAAGTTGAACTTCCACGCATCGGTCACCCGCGATCTGTTCGGCAGCGAAATCTCCAGTAACGCCGCCGAGGTGTTCGGCGCGGGCATAAAGGGGCGCTTCAACGAGGCGAACCTCAAGGGCGACGATCACGTCCTGCAGGACGCGACCTATCCCGTCATGCGGGTCGTCGACGGCAAGCTCGTCGCGGAGGACGCCCCGGCGTTGCGCGCCCTCAACTCGCGGCTCCTCGACGACTTCATCGTCGACTGCCAGGGCGGGATCGACCGCTGGAACAAGTCGGTCGAAAAGGCCGGCATCGATTTCAAGTTTGTCCAGCCGCACAAGGGCTTCAATCGCAGGATCGGCGAATTCGGCGGCAAGCGCATCAGCCCGACCGGCGAAGTCCTGACAGACGATCAATGGAACGCGAAGAGCGGTGACTGGCTGCCCAACGAAGACGACATGGCCTTCATCGTCTCGCTGATGAAGCCGTGCCATGAGCCGGGCAAATATGCGAGCTGGATCGCTCCCCCCCGCGTCGGCGTCAACAGTCAGGCGGGCGATTTCGAATATGTGAAGATCGCATGAGGGGACGCCTAACGCAGATTGCATTTGGGCCGAAGCACGGTCGTCATTGCGAGCCATAGGGCGTCGAAAGACGCCCGTCCTTCGGAACGGGCTATGGCGAAGCAATCCAGGGGAACGAAGGGCGCCCACGTTCTCTGGATTGCTTCGTCGCCGCGCTCCTCGCAATGACGATTTCATTCCAGCGCCGCGTCCGTTTGGTGACGCATCTCAATGCGGGAGAGAAAAGTGCGCAGCCGCTCGTGAGGCTGCTCGCTGAAGACTTCGCGCGGCGTGCCCTGCACCGCGACCTGGCCGGCATCCATGAACACGACGCGCGCGGAAACGTCTCGGGCGAAGCTCATTTCGTGCGTGACCAGAATCATCGTCATGCCCTCGGCCGCGAGTTCGCGCACTACGTTCAGCACTTCGCCGACGAGCTCAGGGTCGAGCGCCGAAGTGATCTCGTCGAGTAGCAGGACTTTCGGATTCATGGCGACCGCACGCGCAATGCCGACGCGCTGCTGCTGGCCGCCCGACAACTCGTAAGGCAGGCTGTCTCGTTTGTCGGCGAGGCCAACGCGCGCCAGCCAGCGATCGGCAATCTCACGCGCCTCACTCTTGTTCAGCCGACGCACCTTGCGCAGGCCCAGCATCACATTTTCTCGGGCGGTGAGATGCGGGAACAGATTGAACAGCTGAAAAACCATGCCAATGTCGGCGCGAACGCGCGCGAGCTCGCGCTCCCCGCGGCGGCGGCGCGCCTGCCCTTCGCCGATGTAACCAACCTCCACGCCGTCGACCGTGATCGAGCCGGAATCGTACGTCTCGAGCAGGTTCACGCATCGCAGCATGGTGGTCTTGCCGCTGCCCGAGGAACCGATGACGCTGACGACCTCGCCGCGCGCGACGTCCAGATCGACGCCGCGCAGCACCTGGTTTTGGCCGAAGCTCTTGCGCAGGTCGCGCACCTTCACGAGCGGAGCGCCACTATTCGCGGACATAGGCGAAACGGGCCTCCAAACGTCGGCTCAACTGGGAGAGCGTGTAGTTGATGATAAAATAGATCGCCGCCCCCAACACATAGAGCGGCAGCGGTTGAAACGTCCGGCCAATGACCTGCTGCACAGCGAGCATCAAGTCGACGATGCCGACGAGCGAGACGAGGGCGCTGCCCTTCACCGTATCCACCACCGTGTTGATCCACGGCGGCAGGAAACGGCGCAATGCCTGGGGGAAAATGACGTAGAGCATGCGCTGCACGAAAGTAAGGCCGATCGCGCGTCCGGCTTCAGTCTGGCCGGGGTGAATCGATTGCAGCGCGCCGCGCGTCACCTCGGCGACGTGGGCGGTCTCGAAGGCCGCCAGGGCGGCGACCGCCGCCCACCAGCCGCTGACATTCACCTTGAGCGCCGGCATGGCGTAGTAGACGAAGAAAATGAGGGTGATGAGGGGCAGGCCGCGCGCGATGTCGCTGTAGGCGCGCACCGGCCACGCCGCCCACCGTGGCGCGTAAGTCAGCGCCGTGCCGAAGAGAAGGCCCAGCACCAGGGCAATCGTCACCACGATGGCGGAAATCTGCAATGTGACCAGGAGCCCCTGCCACAGGAAGGGCAGCGCCTTGACCATGACCATCATGCGCGTCGTAACGCGTAACGGCGTTCGACCTGGCGCAGCAGCAACAACAGCGTCCAGCCGGTGACCAAGTACATCGGGGTGACGACGGCATACACCTCGATGATGCGGAACGTGTTCGTTGAGATCCAGTTCGCGCCGTAAGTGAGTTCAGGCACGGCGATCACCGAGGCGATGGCGGTATCTTTGAACAAGGAAATGAACGCGTTCGACAATGAGGGAAGGACGATGCGCAACATCGTTGGCGTCTGCACATACGCCATGCGCTGCCATGGCGTCAGCCCGATGGCCCGCCCGGCGTCGATGAGGCCGCGCGGGATCGCGTCTAAGCCTGCGCGAAAAACTTCCACCAGATAAGCGCCCGCATAGATCGAAAGCGTGACGACGAAGCTCGTGGTCGCGTTGTAAGCAAAGCCGCCGACGCTCGGAATGCCGTAGAACACCAGATAGACCAGCAGCAGCAGCGGCACGTTGCGGATGAACTCGACGTAAGCTGAGACCAGTGTGCGGACGACGCGACCTCGCCCCTGTGCGAACAAGGCGAGCGCAAGACCGATGATGACGCCCGCGGCGATGCCGATCGCCGCGAGCTCGAGGCTGAGCGCCAGTCCCCACCCCAACCGCCCGAAGTTGCGCCAGACGGCAGCGAAGTTGAGGTGGTAGCTCACGAGGCGTCCAGGGCCTCACATGGGCGGAAATCCGGTCACCCGCGGCGGCCGCTTTTCGCCGAAAAATTCCTCGTAGGCCTTGTCGTAGATCCCNTCCTCGTGGCCGTACATGGCGACGTCGAAGCAGGTGTTCACAAATTGCAGCCAGTCGAGATCGCCCTGGCGCACCGCGGCGCCATAAAGCTGCGCCTGGCCGGGAATGTCGCCCTCGACCGGATTGGCGTAGACATCCGGATTGCGCTTGACCAGCCATTTCACCGTCGAAGCGTCGACGAGCGCGACATCGGCGCGGCCCGCCGTAATCGCCTGGAAAACATTGGCCTGGCTGTCGAGCTGCAGAACCTGCGCCTGTGGAAGGAGCTTGTGAACGAGGTCGTCCGCATAGACGTTTGCGAGGATTGCGGCGTTCACCGCAGCGCCGGCTGCAACCAGCTCCTTCAGGGTCTTGTATTTGCTTTTCGGCGTGACCATCAGGCCGGAGCCCTCGATGTAATAAGGGCGCGAGAAGGCGACCAGTTGCGCGCGCGACGACGAGATGGTCATGAACTGGATGACGATGTCGACCTTGCCGGTCGTGATGTTCGGAACCCTGGCGGCAGGATCCTGACGCACGAACTCGACCTTCGTGTCGTCGTCGAACAGGCCTTTGGCCAGAATGCGGGCCATGGCGATGTCCATGCCGGTCAGATTGCCTTTGTCGTCCTCGAAGTGCCACGGCGGGTTGGTGCTGCCGGTGCCGACGATGAGCTTGCCCCGATCGAGCGCCGTCCGCAGCACGCTCTCCGACGCCGCCTGCGCGGCCGCCTTCTGGGGGTCGAGCGCGGCGCCCGCGGCGAGAACGGCGCCAGCCGCGGCGCCCAGGCCGAGCACCTTGCGGCGTTGCATGAAGCTGTCCATGGTTCCTCCTTCTGACGGTCCGGCCGATTGGCGCGCCGCAAAATCACTATAGCGCCGGAAATCACGATCAATAGAGAGATGCGCCCGCTATTCTACGCCAATCCCTCGCTCTTGAGCGCGCGTTGGACAGCAGGGCGTTCGGCCATCCGATCGCGGTGATCCAGCACGCGCGGGAAGGTGCCGGGATCGACGCCGTCGACCTCCATCCAGCGTGCGATGGTGAAGAGATAGGGGTCGGCGATCGTGTAAGCGTCGCCCATCGCCCATGGGCCTCGGAACATCTTGCGTTCGATCAGGTCCCAGCAGGCGCCGACCGACTGCGGTACTTTCTTCTTCATCGCCTCATGCGCCGCCGGGTCATCCGCCCAACGGTAACCGCGCATGCGGTGAGCGTGCGCCACATGCAAGGTCGAGCAGAGGTAGTTCACAAACGCCTGCAGCTCGGCGAAAGCGAAGGGATCGTCGAGCGGCGCAAGCTTAGCCTCCGGATGGCTTTGCGCGACATAGGCGAGGATGGCCGGCGTTTCGGTCAGCACGCCGCGCTCGGTCACGAGCGACGGCACGCGGCCTTTCGGGTTGATTTTAAGATAGTCAGGCTTCGTCTGCTCGGCGGCGCCGAAGTCGATCCATCGCGTTTCGTAAGTTGCGCCCGCTTCTTCGAGCGCGATATGCGAAGCCAAAGCGCAGGTATTGGTGGCGTAATAGAACGTGAGCATGGAGGCTCCAGGATGACAGGGCGCGACAGGCGCCCTGCCCTATAACGTCACGATATGGCCCCGCCGTTCAAGCTCCTCGACGACCCGATCGGCCAGAGCCTCGGGCGAACTTTTAGCGGAATTGAGGGTCAATTCCGGCGCCTCGGGCGCTTCATAGGGCTGATCCACACCGGTGAAATTCTTGATCTCGCCGGCCAGCGCCCGCTTGTACAGTCCCTTGGGATCGCGGGCGATAACCGTCTCGAGCGGCGCCTCGACGAAGATCTCAAGGAACTCGCCCTCCGCCGCCGTGTCGCGAACGAGCCGCCGTTCGGCCCTGAACGGCGAGATGAACGAGCAGAGCACAATGAGGCCGGCGTCGGTCATCAGCCTCGCCACTTCGCCGACGCGCCTGATGTTCTCGACCCGGTCGGCGGCGGTGAAGCCCAAGTCCTTGTTGAGGCCATGACGGACATTATCGCCATCGAGCAGCGTCGTGTGCACGCCGCGCGCGTGCAGCTTGGCCTCGACCATGTTCGCGATCGTCGATTTCCCCGCGCCCGACAGCCCGGTGAACCAGAGGATCGCAGCCTTCTGGTGCTTGAGCGTTGCATGCGCGTCGCGGCCAACCGTCGCGCCATGCCTATGCACGTTGGTCGCGCGCCTGAGCCCATGCGCAATCATGCCCGCTGCGGCCGTCTCGTTCGTGGCGCGATCGATCAGGATGAAGCCCCCGGTATCGCGATTGTCAGCGTAAGGATCGAAGGCCACGGTCATGGTCGTCGCGATATTGCAGAAGCCGACCTCGTTGAGATCGAGCTGCTTCGCCGCCAGCTTGTCGAAATTGTTGACGTCGAGACGGTGCTTGAGCTCGGTGACTGAAGCGGGCGTCGTCCGTCCGCCGATCTTGAGCAGATATGAACGGCCTGGCAGCATCGGCTCGGCGCTCATCCATAAGACATGC